>ERZ724514.110-NODE-110-length-34411-cov-5.443678_pt1 | contig 34411 bp, 23 predicted proteins | sample MGYA00376047_ERZ724514 | MGnify/ENA primary metagenome ERZ724514 (study PRJEB28724, sample SAMN07190883) | activated sludge metagenome | isolation source: activated sludge of sewage treatment plant in Hong Hong | place: Hong Kong | collected 2016-03-17 ...
AGTTCTACACTGGTACCATGAGAGAAAAGACACCATCGGACAAGCGGGGCAGATGTGGGTTTTCTTTATCGTGCGGGATGATTGGTGTTTTTGTTTCAATAATTGATGAGTGGTTGAGATTTCTTCTCAATTAATATAGCTGATAATGACAAAATGTGATCTTGATCACATTCTACAAAAATGAGAGCGCCCAATTTGTGATCTATGACACATTCAATCTCTGGAAGGATGAGTTCCTGTGGATTTTATGTACGTTTTCTTACTGAATGATGTCGACTATTGTGGATCGAAGCTTGCGCAGACTCGGATGCCAATTTGCGAGTCTCGATAAGAAGAATCCATGAGGCTTCGATTGGTGATGTTGGAGACAAACTTTGGATTCCAGAATGCTCCACTTCGACACAGATAAGAGCCCTTGTTTATGTTAGAGCGAGTCCATTCGAATACATTCCCAGACATATCGAACAGACCAAACGGACTTTGTGTTTGCATATAAGAACCAACTTGATCTGGGAACGCTGCCTTTCCATTGGTTCCATATGTTTCGTCAAAGTTGGCTTCGTGCGAGTCCAGGCGATTTCCATGCGGGAACTCTCGATCGTCCGCACCGCGTGCCGCACGTTCCCATTCTACTTCTTCGCAAAGCCGAGCCCCTGGTATGCGACCACTCTCGCTGAGCCATCCAATGAACGGCTCTATATCTGCGATATTCAGCGCAGAAATCGGGAGCTTCCTCCAGTTCTGTGCTGCGTTCTTTTTTCTGTGTGTATAAGTGAAGGACTCGTCTGCGGCCAGAAATACATCTTCTGAGCCACCATGAAGTTTGTACTTCCATTGATTGTTCGGCAGCTCTTTGAGATAGACCGAATGAGATTCATTCGATAGAGATGGAATTTGGGCTCGTTGTTCTGGTGTACGGGTCTTGGCAAATTCAATAAAGTCTGCAACGGTTGTCTCAAATTTATTGATTACAAAGCCGTTGGTTTGACGTTCATGCATTGGTACTGTCGTCAGATTTCCTGAACGAATGAGTTCATCTGCGGCAGAGCCATATAGAAATCTTCCTGGTGGAATATATGTATATCCAGCAGGGATCGTTCCGGCTTTTGGTAGTTTAAACTTAATCGTTAACTTTTCTCCGTGCGAAACAAGGAGCGGGTATCGCACTTCCTCATGACCGTTGGCTCGGAAAGTCATGAGATATGATGCAGCAGGAAGAGACAGAGACAAGACCGGTGTTGCTCCGACCTTTCTGGTATTCGATAGGTTCAGTTTCTGATATTTATCGAATACATAGTGCCCAACTTCGACTTCCGTCCCGCTTGGTTCGATAAGTAGGTTCACGCTGGCTGGCTCAGTGAGCTTGGCCACTCGTAGCCCTGCGGAGTCATAGACTTGCAGTCGTGCCATTGTGTCGCTAAGCTTTTGCTTCTGATATGTTCTTTCAAAGAAAAGAGCCATATCATACAAAATATCACTGAGTAACTCTCGGGCATCTGAACGACTTGAGTCAATCGCCAATGCTGCAGTCAGCGCATATTCGGATTTGAGCAAAAGTTCGTTTGCTTCCGTTCCTACTTCCAAGGCTTTGGCCCAGATGGCTTCGCCTTGGTCTTTGTCCATGTTGTCGAATGCAGCATAGGACTGCTGCCGCAGGGTAGCTGCTTCAGATGCTTTCTTTTGCGCTTCTGCAAAGATGCTCTGCCCGCGCTCTAGGTACGAATTGACCTTTTGACGCTGCGTACGCGCGCTTTCCAGCTTGATTCCGCCCCAGATCGCCACCAGCAGCATGGGCACAGTGACGAGCAGGGCTCGCCTTACCAGCTTCGTTCGCTGCGCCGCCCCGCGACTGGCTACGATGAAGCTGCGCTCGCGAGTGGTGATGTCGCTGTCATCGACCAGCACCAGCTCGGCCAGCTGTCGCTCGCTCCACAGCGCTTCTTTGGACTTGCCGAGCCGGTTCCACTCGACCGTCGCCAGCTCGAGACGTCCTTTGACCTGACGGCTCTCCGCGAACTCTTCCAGCCAGCGCTTGAGCGTGTCCCAGCCTCGGATGAGCGCTTCGTGGGCGACCTCATACGCCAGCGCTTCGCCGGTATCGCGGGCGACGATAAGACGTCCTTTGACCAGTGCTTCCGCCGCTGCGTGCGCCGCTGGGTTGATGAGGATTTCTTCTTGGGTGCGTCGAGCGCGCGTGCTGTCGAGCGTCACCAGCATCATCAGGATGCGTCGTGCCGCCGTGCGCTGGTCCGTCGGTAGGCTCATCAGCACTTGGTCGGCATGCCGAGCGAGCGCTCCGGTCACACCGCCGATCTTTGCCAGCGACTCCTCGGTGATGACGTCGCCTTTGCGCACTTCCCACAGCTCGGTCAGCGCAAACTGGAGCAGCGGCAGGCCACTGTCGGTCTTCGCTGTGCTCTCGGTGAGCTGATCGACCATCGCTGCTGTCTCGAAACGAACGCCTTTGGCATGCGCCGGACCGACGATCGCTTCGCGGATCTTGTCGCCGCTCATCGGACGCAGGATGTAGAGCGCCCGAGCCAGCTCGTCGCCCAGGCTCGGCACCGTCGCAACACGCGCCAGAAAGTCACTGCGTACCGTCGCCAGCATCCGAATCCCAGGTACGCGCGAACACAGCCGTCCCAGCGCCGCGCCCAGCGTCTCGACTTCCCGCTGGTCCGCGAGGGTGACAAGCTCTTCGAGCTGATCGATAAAGATCAGCACGCCGGTCTTGTCGCCCAGCTTCTTGCGCAGCTCCCACGCGAGACACGTCGGCTCGTTGCGCAGCTTTTCCATCAGCTTGTCGGCGGGCGTGGCCATGATCGAGGCCAGCAGCTCGCACAGCGTCATCAGCGGATTGCGACCCGGCACCATCAGCAGAACCGACCAGGTCCGACCGTTGCCGAGCGCTCCGTCCGTCACCAGCGGCAGCACACCGGCGCGACACAGCGACGACTTACCGACTCCCGAGTCCGCAGCGACGAGCACAAACGCTTCGGTGCGCAGCCGATCGATGATCGTGCCGATCTCGTTGGTGCGTCCGAAGAACAGCGAACGGTGCTCCGCTTCGAATGCGAGCAGTCCGCGATACGGATTTCCTTCCGGCGCAGACACTTTGCCATCGCGAGGACGCAGCGCTTCCAGGGCTTCGCGCAGATCATCGCCCGACGCAAATCGCTTGTTGGCATCGCGCTTGAGACAGCGGTCAACGATCTCGGCAAAGCGCGGATCGACCGTCGGTGCCACGCGCAACAGCGGCGGCGCGTCTTGCTCCGACGCAATCCGTGGCAGCTCCGTCAGCGGCACTTCAATGTGAGGCGGCGCACCCGCGCACAGCTCATACAGGAGCGCGCCCATCGCGTAGATGTCCGTCTCACGCGTGACCGGCTCACCGCGCCAGATCTCCGGCGCCATATACAGCGGCGTGCCTGCAATTCGCGACTGCCGGTTGCCTCCCGATGGACGCGGCGTCGAGTGAAACGCGGCCAGGTTGAGCGGCGTGCGATGATCCAGCTCCGCTTCGGGCGTCGAGGCGGACGGATTCACCTTGCCTCGCATATGGGGCGCGCTGTCCGTCGGAGGAATCGTCTGAAAGCGCTGCGCCGAAGACTTCATCCCGCGCACGCTGACCGGACCGGAACGCTGGATGACCGCTGGCTTTTCGTCGGGATGTTGCTCAGGAGTCGTCGATGATGGATCTACGGCCTTGTGATTTACGACGACGACAAACTCTTTGGCATCAGGCTCAGACGACGCACCGGGAGAAGAAGGTGGATCAACGGCCATCAAGCGAGCCGCGTCCTCGACGGGCATGTTGACGGTTGCGTACTGACCCGACACCGAGGCCATCTCGGCGGCCTGGCTCCACATCAGGTCTTCGGGATCGGCACCTTGTCCGTCGGCATCGAAGAACTCGGCCAAGCCAAAGTCGAGCAGCTTGACCTCTCCATCATTCGAGATGATGACGTTACCTGGCTTGATGTCGCGGTGGAGAACGCCTCGACGGTGCGCTGCGGCCAGTCCGCGTGCGAGCCCGAGCCCAATTTCCACCGCTCGCGTCCACGGCACCGGCTTCGGCAGTGCGTCCAGGTTTTGCCCGCGCACAAACTCCGAGATGATGACCGGATGTTCATCGACTTCACCGACGCGATAGATCGTGACAACGTTCGGATGCTGAAGTCGCGCCGCCGCGCGGGCTTCGTTCATGAACTGCTCACGAAGCGCGGGGCTGTTCACCGGCGTTGAAATGAACTTTACGGCCACCGGTCTATCGAGAAGCGTATCGTGCCCTAAGTAGACTTCGCCCATGCCTCCACGGCTGAGCGGCCAGAGCAGACGGAACTCCTCAAACGACTTCGGCGGACTCCACTGCGGCGTTATCGAATGATTGGGGGGCTCAGGCATGGGTTAGCGCCACAAGGCAGATCTTAGCCTTAAAAGATCGCACGCCTTTGCGCGCAAAGGCAACCCAATTTTCCGTCGCTGAGTTTACGTGTGTGGATGTAAGGAAGGGACTTGCGGGGCTTTGATTGAGCGGTTAGGTCAGTGCGCGATCTTCGCCAACAGCCCGAGATATTGGTCAATCAGCCACCAAAACGGCGACATCAGCCAGCCCAGCGGACTAAAGCCACTGCCCGTCCCGAGCAGCACCAGCGCCAAAAAGACAAAGCCGCCATAGCGCAGCAGAACGTCGCGAATCGGCGCGAGCACTTCGGGCAGAAACTCCAGAAACGATCGTCCATCGAGCGGCGGGATCGGCAGCAGGTTGAAGAACATCAGCGACAGGTTCATCGGCACCAGCAGTCCGCCGATCTTGGCGAGCATCTCGATGTGAAGTCTGCGCCCGATGATGTAAAGCACCGACGTGAGCAGCGCCAGCGCCAGGTTCATGCCTGGACCCGCTGTCGACACCATCAGCCGAATCGTCCGCATGGAAAAGCGGCGCGTCAGATAGCGCGGATTGCCGGTCCACTCGACGGGCTTACCCCACGCAAGCGGCAGTCCGGCTCCCATCGCCATCAGCGCGGGAAACAGCACCGTGCCCAGCCAGTCGATGTGCGCCAGCGGATTCAGCGTCACGCGACCTTGCTGACGAGGCAGCGGATCACCCAGCCGATCGGCCACCAGCGCGTGTCCGAACTCGTGGACGGTGACGCACGCCACCAGCGCCAGCACGCTGATGACCATCAGGCCGAGCCGCTCGGAAGTCAGTCCAGATGCGCCCAGCAAAGACACCGCGTTGCCTGCCATGGCAAGCAAGCTTCCGTCAGAAGTAGCAACAGAGGATGGATTCATGGTCACGCCCAACCCAGTCGTAGCAAAAAGTATCAGCCCGTGCTGCGCCAGCGGTCAAACCGAGTCGCCGCGTTATCGCCCGCAAGTCCTGTGCAGCGTAGCGAGGGACATCGGCCCGCTTCGCCGCTTCCCAAATTACGTCGGTCGTCTTTGCAAAAAGAGCGCGAGCAGTGCCAGCACACCCACCGCGACCGCAAAGATCGTAAAGATCAGCGACTTGCGCTGTCGCATGGCGATCTCGAAGCGATCCGCGCCGCTGCCCGCCGTTGCGTGCGCCGCATCTTGGGTCTGACGCTGCGCTTTGTAGCGACTCAGCAGATCGTTTGAGTCAACCCCGAGCGCGCGCGCCAAGTTGCGCACATATCCCACCACGAAGACTGCCGCTGGAAGCTGCTCGAAGCGCTCTTGTTCCAGGGCCGCGATCCAGCGCGCTGAAATCCGAGTCAGCGCCGCCACATCGTGAATGCTCATCCCTTTGCGCTCGCGTGCCTTCGTCAAGGTTGCGCCAAAGCGAACCGGAGGCGGCTCTGCCGTTTCTGTCGCTGCAGCCTGGGCTTTTCCCCCACGCGCAGGCGGCTCAGCCGGGCTGTGTCCGCGACGAGATCGCTCTTTGTCTTTCACGGACGGCTCGTGATCGTCTCCCGAGTCGCTCGTTCGTCCCATCGCTGGCAGCTCATGAACGGCCTCATCGGACTGTTCTGCCGCCGCAGCCTTCCGTCGCTCCTTGCCTCCCTGACCTCGCACTGCGCACCTCGAATGCCATCGCCCCTTTTGGCAACGGTGTGCGGTGTGTGGCACGGGCCCACAGGTTTTGTCAACAAGCAGACCTCAATTTGCGGTAGTCCTAGGCAACACATGTTTACCCGTAGCTTGCAGTCAGCGGACGGCACACCGCTTCGTGTGGATGGCTATCCATCGGAACGCGCCGACATTCTCGGCGTGGTGGTTTTGATCCATGGCTTTGCGGAACATCGTCGTCGCTATGGTCATGTTGCGGCGCACCTAAACCAGCAGGGCTATCACGTCGTTGCGGGCGATCTGCGAGGACACGGTGAGTCCGGTGGCGATCGCGGCTACATCGATCGCTTCGGTGATTACGTCGACGATGTCACGGCGTTCATTCAGGAAGCGCAGCGCTCGTTTCCGGCTGCGAGCGATCGTCCTCCGGTGCTGCTCGGGCACAGCATGGGCGGTCTGGTCTGTCTCGAGTATGTGCTGTCGCATCCCAAGGCTGCGCGCGCGCTGGCGATTACGTCGCCGTTCTTCGGAATCAAGATCAAGGTGCCGGGCTGGAAGCGCTCGCTGGCGATGGCTGCGTCGCTGCTCAAGCCTCGGCTCAAGCTTCCGAACCAGATCGATAGCTACATCCTGTCGCATGATGAAGCGTCGTGTCAGGCGTACTCACAGGATCCGCTGATTTTCCATACTGCGACGGCGCGCTGGTTTACCGAGATCTTGGCAACACATGCCGATGTTCGTCAGCGAGCGGTGCAGCTTACGGTTCCGATCCTGATGCTTCAGGCGGGCGATGATCGCTTGGTCGACTCGCAGGCGGCGCAGCAGGTGTTTGAGCTGCTCGGCTGTCAGGACAAGCGAATCAAGGTCTATTCCGGCCTCTATCATGAGATCATGAACGAGGTCGATCGCGCGACGGTTCTGTCAGACCTGACCGACTGGCTCAATCAGCACTGAGGCTGGCTGTGGGCTCGTCGGCTGGCGTTGAGCCACGCTAACTACGCATAGGTCGAGCCAGAATCTGGGCCCTAGCTTTTGTAGTTATTGACCGATCTACGTAAAAGCCTTTACTTTCTATAAGAAGCGGAGGCAGATGCTCCATGGCATCGTCGAGTACCCGAGTTCGATTTGATCTGATCGCGAGTGCTGCATGTGCGCTGGCACTTCTTGGCCCGGCGACGGCGCAAGCCGCAGATACCACCACAACCCCAACGTTCGATGCCCGTCGCGCGATGCCACTTTTTCCTGGCAACAGCTGGCGAGACGGCTTCTACATCGAGCACAGTCCGGTCAGTGACTTCGGTTTCCAGATTCGGACCACCGGCGTCTACGGTCGCAATCCACTCGGTATCACCGACGAAGAGATGACCAAGTACGCCAAGATCGAAAACCGCTTCACGCTGCACCTGGCAGCGATGGTTTCGATCGCAAGCTGGGTCGAGCTGGGCCTGGCGATGCCGTTTGTCCTGTATCAGGACTCATCGGGCTTTAACCTAAGCCGCAGTGCCGTCGGTGATCTTCGACTGCTTGGCAAGATCAACCTGCATCTGCCCGATAAGTCGCCGATTCAGATGGCTTTGTCCGTCGGAGTCGGCTTCCAGACTGCGCAAAATGACTCGGGTCTTGGCGCCGGTCAGGTCAGCGGCTATCCGCGCCTTATCATTGATGCGCCAGGGCTGTTGTCGAAGCGTCTGCACATCGCAGCCAACGTCGGTGCGGTCATCGCAGGTGCCAACATTCCGTGCGAAGGCGGCAGTACGGCGAGCCAGCCAGCCGCGCTCGTCAATCCGCTCGGAACGCTGGACACGCCAGGCACGGGCACGACGATGGACACGACGACGACACCGTGTACCAAGCTCGCGCTCGGACTGGGCAATCACCTGCTGTACGGAGTCGGAGCGTCGATGGCTGTGTCGACGGACAACGGCCTGTATCTGACCACTGAGCTTATCGGATCGTTTGCGCTGGGCAGCACCGAAGCAACGCGCGCTCCGCTGTTCTGGGACGTGGGTCTGCGTCGCTCGAAGTCGAACGGAACCTACTTTTCGGTCGCATACGGAATCGGTCTGACGGCTGGTAGCCCGAGCCACACCGTGATTGCGGGACTTGGCCTGAACTGGGAAAGCAAGCCGCCGGAAAAGAAGAAGGATGGACCGGCGATTCGCGTCGACATCAACCTGAGCGGTCTACCCTCTGGCGCGTCGGCGGTCATTCCGAGCGTCGACGGTCCTGGCATTCCGATCTCGGGTCCGGCACCAGGCAGCGATGTCAAAGGTGGCGGTGGCAAGCCCGCAGCAGGCGGTGGCGGTGGTGGCGGCGGTTCCGCTCCTGCTCCGACGGTGAAAACGTCCGGTGCCTCGGGGGCTGTGGACATTCCAGTTCCCGACGGGCTCATTCCTTCCGGCGACAGCAAGAAGGGCAAGTAGTTTCCCCACCGCTGCTTTCCTTCCTCGTTCTTCTCGCAGACTTGCTTTCAGGGATCGGCTCGTCACCGGGCCGGTGGGGGACCCTGAGCTGGATGCGCTGCCGATGTACGTAACGACGCTTGATAAGACCGACAGCAAGATCGATCTCTCGGACATCTCGACGGATGCGCCGAAGCACCTGAGCAAAGAAGAGGCGGAAGACAAACTGCACGCCTACGGCAGTGAGCTGTTCGAGCTGCAAGATCTGCTGTGGGGCGCGCGGACTCACTCGGCGCTGATTGTGCTGCAAGGGCTTGATACTTCAGGCAAAGACGGTGCGATAAAGAACGTCGCTGGGTATCTAAACCCGCGTGGCATCAGCGTGGTGTCGTTCGGCGTGCCGACCAAGGAAGAGCAAGAGCACGACTTTCTGTGGCGTGTTCACAAGCACGCTCCGCGACGGGGAGAGTGGACGCTGTTTAATCGCTCGCACTACGAAGACGTGCTGGTGGTTCGCGTCGAAAACCTGTGTCCTGAGTCGATCTGGCGCGAGCGCTTCGGTCACATCCGCGACTTTGAAGAGCTTTTGTTTGAGCACAACACGATCGTCCTCAAGTTCTTTTTGCACATCAGCAAAGACGAGCAGAAAAAGCGGCTCATCGAGCGTGAGCAAGACGAGCGAACGGCGTGGAAGCTCAACGTCGGCGACTGGCTGACGCGCGAAAAGTGGAAGGACTATCAGTCCGCGTACGAAGACGCGCTGCGCAAGACTGCGACGGAGCGAGCGCCATGGCACATCGTTCCAGCCAATCACAAGTGGTTCCGCAACCTGGCCATCGCGGAGACGATCGTCGAGACGCTGCGTCCGTATAAGAAAGTGTGGCGCAAAAAGCTCGACGACATGGGTGTGCGAGCGAAAGCCGAGCTTGGCGCGTATCGTCAGCAGAAAAAGACCGACGAGCGCTAGTCGCTGCGATCGCTGACGTCGCCCGTGGTCTTCACCTGCATCGTCGCTGCGTAGCACGCGGATACGCAGCCGGCGTGGGCTACTGCTTGGGCAAGCCGCGCTCGTCGAACATTCCTTCAAACAGGATCGAGCTAAGGTAGCGCTCTCCCGAGTCGGGCAGGATCACCACCAGCGTCTTGCCGGCGTTTTCGGGACGATGCGCCAGTCGGGACGCCACCGCGACCGCCGCCCCGCACGAGATACCGGCCAGGATGCCTTCTTCTCGCGCCAGCCGTCGCGCATAGGTCACTGCTTCGTCGTTTGTGACCTGCTCGACCGCATCCACCAGCGACAGATCGAGCACATCAGGCACAAAGCCTGCGCCGATGCCTTGGATCTTGTGCGGTCCGGGCTTGAGCGGCTCTCCTGCGCGCCGTTGGGTCAGCACCGGACTGTGCGCGGGCTCGACGGCCACCGACGTGATGGCTTTGCCTTTGCTTTGCTTGATGAAGCGAGAGACGCCCGTGATGGTTCCGCCGGTCCCGACGCCGGAAACCAAAATGTCGATGCCTCCGTCGGTGTCGTTCCAGATTTCCGGTCCGGTGGTGGCTTCGTGAATCGCGGGATTGGCGGGGTTTTTGAACTGCTGAAGCAGCACATAACGGCTTGGGTCCGACGCTGCGATCTCTTCGGCTTTGGCGATGGCGCCGCTCATGCCGCGTGGTCCTTCGGTCAGCACCAGCTTGGCTCCATACGCGGTGAGCAGCTTGCGGCGCTCGATGCTCATCGTTTCGGGCATGGTCAGCGTCAGCGGATATCCACGCGAAGCCGCGACGAAGGCGAGGGCGATGCCGGTGTTGCCGCTGGTTGGCTCGACGATCTCTTTGCCGGGACCGAGCAGTCCGCGCTTTTCCGCGTCCCACACCAGCGCCGCGCCGAGTCGACACTTGACCGAATAGGCGGGATTTCGGCCTTCGATCTTGGCAAGTACTGTGGCAGGTGCTCCGTCGATGACGCGGTTCAGTCGCACAAGGGGCGTGCGGCCAATCGAGAGCGCGTTGTCTTCAAACCAGTGAGTGCTCGACATTGAGAGTTCCTTTTTCCTTCGCCCGAAGATGCCATCTGCTTTAACAGACAGCGAACAAGTATAACAGACGTTGTCGGTTACATAGCGGGCACTGAGCCCGCTGTAGGGAGTCCGTTTGGGTCCGGTTGCGCCAAGATCCAGCGACGAAGAAGCTCTACCGTAAACTGATAGTGGATGCCGTCTGTTTGTAACACCGCATGCCGAACCAGGGCGCGCAGCGCTGCACGGGCGGACTCGCTGGACAGCTCGCTTCGGGTCACCAGCTCGGTTTGCGACAGCCCTTGGGGATGCGGAGCCAGCGTCGAAAGTAGCTGTGTCTGTCCAGTCGGAAGGCTGCGCGCGGCGTGGTCCCAGACACCTTGAAAGTAGCGAATCCCGTCGGTAAACAGCTCTGGCTCTTCGACCACGGCATCGACATCGGAGCGATCGAAGCGACGCAGCGGCGGCACCGGATCTTCGCGCAGCTGCCGGTTGTAGCGCGCCACCAGGCTGTGACAGATGAGCTGAATCAGATACGGCTGTCCGTGCGTCAGCGCGAGGATGCGAGAGATGGCGTCTGCGTCGAAGTCGAGCGGAAAGCTTGGCGTCGGGAGCGTGATCAGTGTGCGGGCTGCTCCGTCGCTGAGAAAGCTTACCTCGATCGCCGCCACCGAGCCAAACAGCGGATGCCAGTAGTCGTGTCGCAGCTCTTCCAGACGGTGAAGTCCCGCCAGCGCCATGATCAGCCACGGATACGTCTGAAACGTCGCGCGAAACGACGCAAGCAGGTGCCGCTCGAGTCGTCCTTCGTCGATCTGTTCTTCAATCAGCTCGAACTCATCGACGGTGACAAGGAAGCGATGACCGTCCCGCACGCGACCCAGTCGATCGAGAAACCGATCGAGCGCCAGGTACGGATTCTTGTGCTCTCCGAGGAAGTCCGTCTCCGCTGGCTCGGAAAGCGTGTTCTGCCCAAGTCCGGCTTGCTGCGCTGCGTCAAACAGCTTCAGCGACAGCCCATGCAGCAGCTCTGCCGTCGAGCGAACGCGCCCAAGTCGCTGCAAGTTGAAGTCGACCAGCACGCTCAGGTGGGGCAGCTTGAGCTGACGCAGGTTTTGGAGCACCGACGACTTGCCCATCCGCCGATGACCGTAGAGCAGCACCGACGGACACTGACCACTGCCTCCCCACAGCTCTTCGAGCCGACGCAGCACATCTTCCCGTCCGACGAACAGCGATCCTTGCACGGGATTGCCGATGACGTAGGGATTGGCGACGGGCTCCCTGGTCTGTTCTTTGCGAACGCGCTCGCCTTCCTTGGTCAGCACGTCGGCAAAGTGGCCAATGATCAGCGCCAAAATGGGTCCAAAGCCGTCGCCCAGCTCTTTGAGCGCGTACTGAGCCCGCGTCAGATGCACGACCTGTTCGCTGACTTCCCACAGCGTCGTGGTCTTGCTGAGCTGCGCCGTCGTTTCCATTGCGCGGTCGACGGTGTCACTGATCTGGCGAAGCGATGCGATGGCTTCGAGGAGCTGCGACGGAAACAGGATGTCATAGTGCGTCGGGAGCTCGATCCAGCGATGCTGCGCGATCTGATACAGCGACGACACCTGAGACGCGAGCAGGAGACAATCGGCAAAGCGTCGTGCGTCGGACAGCACCTGGCGCTCGGGATCGCTGAGGCTTGCTTCATCCAGCGTCGCGAGCGCTTCGGTCAGCGTCGCAAGCTGCGTGGCTTTGTCTGAAGGCGCTTTTTTGTGACGGACCTGCGGCGACAGCAGGTGATTGAGCTTGCGCTGAAACAGATCGAGCTGAAGCTTCACCATCGGGCTGTAGGCTGTCACCATCGGTGTCGCGGGCTGCGACGGACGAAAATAGCCGATGATGCGGCGGAGCCAGCTCGACACGCTCATGCTCGGCCTCGATGTTGTTCAAAGAGTGCTCTGGCTTCTGCGACGAGCGTCGCCGGATGACCGAGGCTGCGCGCAATCAGTGCGGACACCTCGGCTTCCGTGAAGGTCACGTCGGTGCCTCTGAGTCTGAGCGTCAGAAGCTCGCGACACTCTTCGTCCCGAAACGGCGGCACATTGACCTGCGACACGATGTTGTACAGCGGCGACGTTCGCTCCGGCGCGTCGGGAAACAGCCGATCGAGCGGCATCCGACTGGCAATCAGCAGCGTCAGTGGCGAATCAGAACCGTCGGACAGGCCCCGAAGCTGCTCACGCACTTCGACGGGAAATCGATCGCTGCGCAGCTTCTCAATCTCATCCAGACACAGCACCACCTTGCGCTGGCTCAGCTGGCGCTCGAGCTTGTAGCCGCGACACGGTGGAATGCCTAACTTGTGACACAGTGCGTCAAAGAAATCGCCATCGTCGTCGATGATCTGCAAGTTTAGGTAGACAAACGACGACGGGGGAAGCGCAAGCTGCGTCGGTCCGAGCGCACACACCATCGATAACAGCGACGACTTGCCAATCTGGGCGGGACCGACGAGCGCGCGATTGCCACCGTGACGGAGCGAATCGAACAGCTGACGCAGCAGCTCTTTGCGACCGACGAACTGACTGGGATCGGTCAGACGTCCGCTCGTCACAAACGGATTGGCTGGAGCGACCCCATCGGCTGCGTGCGAAGTCGGCTTTGCTGCCGCGACGGATGAAGTGACGGGCTGCTTGCGCAGTGCGACGGTCAGCGTCTGACCTGCGGGTCCGGTGCGCAGATCGTCGACAAAGCGCAGTGCTCCGTCGTCCAAAAACACCGCCGTGCGTGCGAATCGACTGAGCGTGCCTTCCGTCGCAGACACTCGCGCAAGCTGATAGAAGCTGTAGCCACTTACGCGCTCTTCGCTCGACTGACCGTAGTGTTCCAGCCCAAACAGCGACGAGCCTTGTAGATAGCGACGGGGCAGCTGCGACGCGCCCAGCTCTGTCGTCGCGCGGTGTCCGTGCATGTGACCAAACAGACAGGCCAAAAATCGTCCCGGCGGATAGATGTCTTGCTCGAATAGCTTCAGGCTTCGCGACGACAGCCACGACGGCGGATGATGCAAAAGCAGCAGCGATGCATCGCTTGTGTCGACAAACTGCGGCAGATCGACGGGAACTTGCTCGGGTTCGAGGCTGAGCCGTCGCTCATAGTCATCGTCGCCCAGCTGCAAATAGGCCGAGTTACAGCCGACGAGCCCCAGCGACAGCCCCGACTTCTGCACGACGAGCGCAAAGTCTCCCGGCAGGCTACCGAGTCGGTGCGAAAGTCCCTGCGACTTCCAGACGGACAGGATGTGATCCTTGAAGAAGCGGTCATAGTCGGCGAACAGCTTGCGAAGCTGACGCGCCGTCGCGGTCGTCGGACTGTGAACCGCGCGCCGAAGCTCTGCATCGTCGGGATAGCTACGCAGTCCGCGCGCCATCACGTCACCCGGCGTCGGTCGACGCAGATCGTGGTTGCCCGGCACCGTCACCCACAGCGGCGGCTGCGCAAACAGCGCCGAGATGGCATCCATTCGCTCTTTGAACTGCTCATACTGTCGTCGCTGACCGGAAAATGCCAGGTCGCCCGTCACCAGGATCACATCGGGAGGCCCAACCCGCGCGGTCAGCTGCGCCAGGTCTTGCAAAAACGGCTCACGCGCCGTCGGCCAGCGGGTCTTTTCACCGCGCTGTCCGCAGTGCAGATCCGACAGATGAAGCCAGCGAAGCGAGTCCATGTGCTTCATATTGTGGACGATCCGCCGCGTCGCGGGTATTGCCGCCGCTGTTTCTTCGGCTGCATCCGGTTGATCGGATGATGTTGGACGTTTTGGCGTACGACAGTCTGTTTTAGCAAACGACGTAAAACGAAAACGGACGATGGTTACTGACGGAGCTTATCAACCTGGCGCTGGATCAGCTCGTAGCCTTTGTGACCCAGCTCTTTGCCTTGCTCCAGCGCTTCTTTGGACTTCGACTCGGCATCTTGGGCCAGCACGCTGCCGACGCTCCACAGGACGAGCGCGGTCTGGGTGACTTGCAGCGTTCGATCCGGTCCAATGAGGATCGCCAGCGTCGCGAGCACCGTCTTGATGCCTCCGATTCGCGCAAACGCCGCCCGCGAAACCGTCAGCAGTGCGCGCTGTCGTCCAAACAGCACAAAGCCCTCATCGAGCCTCGCCATCGACGCCGCACACGCTTTGACTTCGGCGCGCTCGTCGTCCGACAGATACGGACTCTGCGCCAGGCTGTCCAGGTGTCGCGCCGCCTGCGTGTAGTCCTTTTTGTGCAGCGCCAGCGACAGCGCCGCCCAGTCGGTCAGCTCATTGTGAACGCCAAGCTGCTCGATGAGCCCAAGCGCCGCTTCCAGGTCTTCATAGCCGCGTGCGTCTCGCTTGAGCGCAAAGCGATTGAAGCTACGCGTCAGGTGTCCAGCCGCGCGCAGTCCTTTGTGATAGTCGGCTCCGCTCACCGACACCTTGCCTTGGCTGCTGACTTCAAGCTGCGCGATGTCGGCGGGTGACATGCTGAGCAGCGTCTGAAGGTAGCCGCTCAGCTCTTCTTCCGCTGCGTAGTGCTTTTCGCCCGCGATGAACATCAGTCCCCGGACTTGCTGCGCGAGCAGTCGCATTCCTTGCGGCCAGCTTGGCTGCGGCTGGGCGCGCTCTAGCTCGTAATACACCCAGTCGATGAGCGGCTTCTGCTTGCCCGCGACATACAAAAACAGATCGAGCAGTCCGACGAACAAGTGCTCGCTCTGCGCATCGTACCAAGCCGCAGGATGCGGTCCGGCGTGCGCAACCTGCCACAGCAGCGGATAGCGGTCTTCTTCTTCGCGAAACAGGATCGCTCCGCTGCGATACATCGCGGACACCAGCGCCACGATCTGCTGGCTCTGTCCAACGAGATCGGTCTGTTCAATAAGAAGCGCTTTGGATGCTTCATTTTGCAGGCGAATCACTTCCGCAATCTGGGGCGGCGGCGGCTGGAGCGCACTCGCTCTTGTCACGGTCTTCATGCCGCGATACGGAAGCACCAGCAGCGACGAATTGAGCTGATCGTGAACCTGCTGGCGTTCTTCCTTTGCGCGCTCTGCATCGGAGCGCGGCAGACAGGACGTACAGCCCGACTCCGAGAGCGATCCCACACACAACATCAGCATCAGCGCAAGCAGCACACGCGCAGACAGAGGTCGGAACAGAAGATGGATGCGCACAGTCCGATCATGCCTTGGCTACCGGGGTCACGTCTATTCGGGCGTCATCTGCGCCGGGATTCCCAACATCAAGCGGAGCCAGCGATCGATGCGCGCTTTGTAGCCGGGACCGTAGCCGCGATTGATGTGGGAGATGATGCCACGCTCATCGACAAGGAAGGTGGTGGGAAAGCGATCTTGTCCCCAGCGCTTGGCGGCTTCTCCGTCGCGATCGAAGACCAGCTTGGCTCCTTTGGGAAGCGGCAGCTTGGCCAGGTGTTGCGACACGACTTCGGGGGACTCTTTGACATCGACCACGATGAGCGTCACGCGATCGCCAAGCTGCGGCAGCACTTCAGACAGCGCAAGCGAAGCCTTCTGACAGGGCACACACCACGTCGCATAGAAGTCGACGATCACCACGCGACCGGGTTCGATCGGAAGCGACAGCATCGGTCCCAGCTTGGGCGCAGCAGACTGCGAAGCCAGCGTAGGGAGATCGATCACCGGAGCCGGACTGCCAATCTGTGGTGCTGCGTGGGACGTCGATCCCGCAAGCGTCAGAAGCAGGAATCCACAGATCAGCGCGCGTCGTGGCCAACAGAAAGAGAGCAACATGATGAACGGCCATCCTTCGCTGGTTGCGCGGCGCAGGTCAACCGCTTCGTGCTTGATCGAACAGCTCAGACACACGCTCAGGAAGAGCGAGCACCGTGTGACTGGCCGAAGCTGCCAGCGTCAGGAGCAGCCCCAGCGTGAGCAGCCAGCCCAAGGGACTTATTTTCTGCGTGTCATCGATCTTGGCCAAGCTGCGATGACCCAGCAGCGCCGCCAACACGACACCGAGCTGCGACAAAAGGAGTCCCCGCAGCAGCGGCAGATCAAGCTCGCTCAGGACTCCTCGCAGCGCATCAAGCGCGCTGGCATTGAGCGGTCTCCGTGGCGACTGTGCGAGCAGCGCATCCAGCTGCGGAATCACATCGTGTCGATGTTGAAGCAGAAAGTAGATCACAAAGACCAGCAGTCCTTGCACGATGAACGCCGCCGGTGAACCACCAATCAACCAGCTTACATCCTTCGGAAGCTGCGAGCTTCGCCAGACCATCAGCGCAGACGGAATCACAAACGCAAGCGCAATCAGGATCGCCCACTGTGCGTGACTTGCGCGCTGAACATACAGACAAGACACAAACGGAATGATCAGCGCAGAGCCAATCATCAGCAGCGGAGTCTGGGAATCTCCGTCGGAAAGAGGACTCGCTTTGATCTCACTTGGGCGATGTGCTGGATCGGTCTGAAGCGCGCGGAAGAGGACGCCCACAAGCGGCAGTCCGTACAGATACGCCGCGAGCAGGGCCACAATCGGAATCAGATCATATGTGATGCGGAGTCTCTGGAGCTGTTCACGCAGCGGTCCGATGGGAAGCGCTGGATGTTTGGGATTGGGATAGACATCAAGGACTCCGAAACAGATCGTAAGGAGTCCGATGACCATCGGTGTTGTGCTCCAAAATACCGTCGGACGAAAGCCCATCGCAGTTCCCGGTGCAGAGAGCACGGTCACGACCGCTGCACCATAGAATGCAAGGATCAGCAGACCGGCACTGTCTCCCAGTGCGGACAGCAGGGCATCGGGTCTGATTCCCAAGATGGTCTGCTGAAGATCGATACGCACAATCACTGGAATCGCAATCGCAACGAGCAGCAGCAACAGACTGCCTGCTGCATACCAATCACTGACACTCTCTAGACGCTTGGGCGTCGACGACTCGCTGGCTGTCGGCTCGGCCACTCCGTCCGATGTTTCGCTGGCATCGCGCGCTTCAATCGACGCGATCTTGGCACGCGCATTCTTTTCACGGCGCTCACGCTTGTCACGCTGCTCGCGCTCTTTCCGTTCGCGGCGCTCGCGCTTGATCCGTTCCTGTCGGTCCTGCTGCTCGCGCTTTTCATTGAATTCTTTGATGGCTTGCTTCGCGATCGTCACCCGCTCTTCTCGGGTGAGGTTGGGAGCGCTCAGCAGCTTTTTTAACTGTTCCCTGTCCTTGGCTGCTTCTGCGGCCAGATCGAGCGGCGCGTCGTCATCCTCCTCGTCGTCCTCTTCATCGTCTGCGTCGTCCTCTTCATCGTCTGCGTCGTCCTCCTTCGCGCCTGCATGTTCTTGCACCACGCTTGCGATGGGCGACTCCGATTTGGCTTCCGACTTGGCTTCAGGCTTCGCTTCCCATGTGGTTTCAGCGACGGAGAGTGCGAGACTGACTGCGGAGACTGGACTCTGCTGCGGACTGGGAACAGAGGCCGCACTGTGTCCGAAATCCAGTCCATGCAGCGCAGAAGGAGTCGAAAACAGATCCGCAGTACTGGAAGGAACGGAAGCAGACAACGAAGCCGTGAAGGCGTCCGTTGGCTCGGCACGCTCTGTCGGTGGGCGAACCACTGTGTCCGTCGAAAGTCCGCAGCTTGCCAGCAGTGCGCTGGCCTTGTCTGGCTGTAGATCACGCAGATGAATCTGGGTGTCACCCAGGTGAATCGTGAGCGTGGAATACAGCAGATCCTGCGTCAGCGAATGGCCTGTGATGTCGCGCAGCTTCCAGACGGTGACAGCGCCGGCTCGCAGCAGCTGATCTTCGACAAAAACCAGCGCCGCGTGGGTGGCACCAAGGAGTCCGCGCTGTGACGTAATCTGGCCGGGACTCTGGAGGCTCGCTTCCAGCCGTTCAATCAGCGGACTGCCGGTCGCAGACTCTGCTGCTTGAACAAGCTGTTGTTCGTTCAACATGAAACCCTCCGGCTGTGTTGCGCGATCAGGTCACGAATCTACGCGCACCTACAACATGGTAGCCCGAGCCTGCGCGGTCTGTCTGCTTTTCCCAACGCGACGGGCCGTGTGGGCAAGACACATCATTAGGGCTGCATGTAGGCTGTCTTCCCGCGCGATTCCTTTCCCTGCGATATCATGAGCGGTTCCGTGATCTGGTGAGGTTCGCACCACGCGAAGCCCGAGCGTGACATTGACGGTGTGATCGAAGTCGATCAGCTTGATCGGAATCAGTCCTTGGTCGTGATACATCGCGATCAGTGCCGATGGCTTGCTTGAACCTGCGGACGGATACAGCGCTTGACGAAACGCGACATCGGGAACAAGTGGTCCCACGATGCGAACACCGGGGATGGATCGTAGTCGCTCCTCTTGGCGCGCCGCTTCAATCGCGGGTGTGATGATGCGTGCTTCTTCGTCGCCAAAGTGACCGGATTCCCCAGCATGCGGATTCAGTCCGAGCACAGCCAGTTGCGGCGCTGGATCCGCAAAGTCTTCCGCAAGGGCCAGCGTGGTTGTTACGATCGTTTGCACAATCCCAGGGGTCGTAAGCGCTGCGGGAACCTGTGACAGCGCAATGTGAATGCTACACAGAGCCACTCGCAGCGACGGTCCAGCCAGCATCATCACCACGCTTCGCTGGGGCGCAAGCAGCGTATCCGCCAGCAGCTCCGTATGCCCAGGAAACACAAGTCCTGCGGCCTTGGCAGATGCTTTGTGAATCGGTCCGGTACAGATTCCTTGAATGTGACCGGACTGTGCCGCCGAGATCGCCGCCTGCAAATAAGAGACCTGCGCCGTACCACTTTTCGCACTGGGCTGTCCCGGTGCGACGTCGTGCGCTGACAGTGTGGTGATGGGAATCAGCGACAGATCGAGACACAGCGCTTGCCACTCACTGTGTCTGCCCAGCTCGATCGCGGCTCGCTGAAGAACCAGTGGATCGCCGTACATCGTGAGCTGCGTCATCGCTTCCGGCTGTTCGGATCGAAGGCGAAGCAAGGTCTTCACCCACAGCTCGGGACCGATTCCGCAAGGATCTCCCAGGGTTAGTCCGATGCGCGTCATGTCCTCGGAAAGATAGCAACATCATCGCAACAAGGAATGAAAAAGATCGCTCGACTTCATCGTCTGCGCAGTCGCTTCATCAAGCGCAGAATCACAGATCTCATGGCGCTTGGCTGAATGCGTCCAAACACCATGCAAGTGAATCCTTCAGACCAGTGGGGATTGACCGTTACGTAGCGCTGCCAGTCGTTCCGAAGCTGTGGCTCGCTGGGCGCAGTGGTACGCGGAGAGATGGGAATCGTTCCCATGTTCACAACTTGGGTCTTCGGATCGTAACCCACCGTCGCATCGACCAGCGAGCGATACAGTGTCCGTTCCCAGTCTGTCATCTGGGGATCTTCGCAGACATAGACATTGCTGCTGACCTGACACAGTGCCAAGTAGCTGGGAACATAACCGGTTCCAACCACATACTGCGGGGCGAGTGGCGCACGCAGGATGCCGAGTGCCAGCGCGAGCAGGAATCCTTGCGCAATCGAGACTCCTTTTCTCTGCTCGGCCTGGATATACATGTATTCCGGCCAGATCAGAATGCACGGCTGTCCTTGATGCAAGCGACGCTCTACTTTGTAAAATGCCGTCGCTGTAAGCTGTCCGGTCTGATTGCGAGGAAGCCACACAAAGTCCGCACTGCGCACCCAGCTTCTGTACTTCTGAAAGTCTTCTTCCGGGCTGACGTGCGGCTTGATGGCCATAAACTGACGACGGAAATTCCAGGCGATGCGCAGATCTTCATCACGCAAGGAATGAATCCAGAACAGATCAGGAAGAAGCGATATGACCCGCTGTGCGTGCGAAAGAAAGTCCGATGAAGCGAGCGACATCCTGCGATGCTCCCGCAATGGCTGGGATCTGTCAAAGACGATGTTCTCGTCGGAAACTGTTAGGGCTTTGCCCAGGCCAGGCTGCGGCTGAGCTGATCACGAAGAAGGAGAGCCTGCGCATCCGATTTGCGTCCAGAGAGCACTGCATGGGTCGTCAGTACATCAGAAAGAGGCAGCGTCTTGCTGAGCTGATGTTGATCCCGCAGCAGCAGATTCGATGTACCCACCATCAGATCAAGATCGGTATCTGGTGGCAGTGCTTGGTACTCGGACAGGAGTCGTTCTCCCCACTGCTTTTGTTCTTCTGCGTGCAGTAGGAATCGGGCTGCGGACCACCCGATGACAGCGCAGTGAAGCCGATCTTTGGTCGCAATGTGCTGCATAGAAAGCACGCGCTGCGCGACCTGTGTGACGTCGGAAAATCGACCACTCGCCAGCAGAAACTCTGCGTGATCGATCAGTAGCTGCGGACTGTCTGGTTCCAGTGCGAGCGCTCGCTGGTTGAGCTCGAGCGCAAGTGTCGGACTCAGTTCCAGTTCAAAGCGCAGCCGCGCCATCGTTCCCATCATCTCTGCTGGGGTCGGATTGTTGCTGGTGTGCTGAAACACAGATGCAAGTCTTGTGCGTGCGTGATCCACGCGAACGTTCGCTGCACGCTCATACAGCGCATAGGATGAGTTAAAGATCACACCAAGGACGATCACCGTGATCACACCTCGCTTGAGCACTTTGTCTTGACGCGCCTCTCGCTGGCTCTTGCGCAGAATCGCTTTGGCTTCCTCTGGAGTGTCATCGGGATAGTCACGCACACAGCGCTCTGCAAAGTGAAGCTGCGCTCCGGTCCACAGCACGCGATGCTGAAGATGTTGAAGCATCATTGCATCTAGCTTCAGCATCATGGCGAGCATCTCGCAGTCCGTCTCGAGCCACTGTGCAAAGCGCGGCCACTTGCGGATCAGTGCTTCATGCGCAATCTCAATGGTCGGCTGCTTGTCTTCTTCTCCCGGCGTGAGAAGTCGTGCGTTCACAAGCTCTGTCAGGACCTGCGCAAAGTGAGCTTGGGATGTGGCGGATGCAGGACGGAGTCGCTCGATCGGAACACGCTTTCTCGTCGCCCGATTCACTCCGTCCGTGATCTGTACCAAGCGCACCAGCAGCCTGCGTGCGATCTTCTGATCGGACTCTGCAAGCTTCACAATCAGCGCATCTGCATGTTGGGACAGAGCACCAGCCAGCTGTCCCAGCGCATCATAGCTTCGCTGGGTCAGCACGCTTCCTTCGCGATGGATCCACAGCAGATCGAGCATGTGCTGAAGCAACGGAAGCGCGCCTGTCTCGGTTCCCAGAGCCTCAACCATTCGGCTGGTCAGTCCTGCTTCCAGCGTCAGTCCTACGCGCGCCGCCGGACCCTCAATTGTGGTGCGAAGCTGATCGCTGCGAAGCTGAGCGATGAACACGCGATGCGCTTCATCGTAGACCACTTGATCGAGCTTTCGGTGTGGCGCTTCCGTTTCGAGTACGATGTCTCCGCAGTCGCCAAGAAAGTCCACGCGCAGCGTCACAATCACGGTGACATGGTCGGTCTGCGACAGCTTCCAGAGCTGCTGTAGGAACGCTGTCCGCACGGACAGATCTTGAACGTGCGTAAAGATCTCTTCCAGCTGATCGACAATCAAGAGAAGCTGTCCGTGACCTTGATCGTGTCCTGTCAGCGCTGTAGACAGTGCGCGCAGCGGATCGTTTCCGGGCTTGAGACTGCGAGTCTGGCACTCTCCGTTAGATTCAGAGACAAGCTGCGGAACGACACCTGCTAAGACCACCGATGACTTGCCAGTTCCTGATGTTCCAGCGACGATAAGAAAGGCTGGCTTGTGCTCCCGTTGAAGGGTCTTTAGCGCTTGCCGGATCTGTGCAATCTCCTGCTCTCTGCCAAAGAAGTAGCGATGATGTTGCGGCTGAAACGAGAGCAGTCCGCGATAGGGTCGAAAGACCACTGGCCGACTGTTCGATCCGTCTTCACTTCGCGCATACAGCTGAAGGGAAAGCCAGTCCAGGCTCGTGCCGTGCTGGAGCAGTCGATTTCGGACGGTCATCAGCGAGTGCTCGACGGACTGTGTCTCCCGCAGGAGCTGCTGATAGAGCGTCTCTGTTAGCTTGATGGATGCGGTCACAGCCAAGGGATTTCGCGATGCAACTACGCATGCAAAGCCTGCACGATGGAGCGTCTGGGCCACACTCCCAAGCTGATTCCCAAGTGGTCCGGTATTTCCTGAATCGCAGGCCGAAAGGACAATCAAACGCACCATGTCCGCAAACGGAGCCAAGACTTGACGCAGCGTTCCAGCGTCGACGACTTCCGATTCACCAGGCTCTTCTCCGTTCAGCAACAGACCGAACGTACTGCCCGCTTGTCCGCCATGACACAGGATGTGAAGGACCGCGATCTCTTGCTGACTGGCGCGCGCTTTTTGCAGCGCAGCCACCAGCTTCACACACGATGCGCTTGTCAGTACATCGCTCTGTTCATCAAACGGAATGTGGCTCTGTTTGCAAGCAGAGCGAATCGCAAGCAGCTGCTCGCTTACCGGAACCGATCCCGCAGCAGCGGACCACGCAAACAGAATCCGACCTGGTTCCACGCGCGGACGCTTCGATTCTTGTGTGGTGTGAGTCTGTGGCCACTCATACCGAAACAGGACATGCGGAATCGCGCCAAGGTGCTGACCACTTCCTTTGGTGGTCAATAGCTCCCAGGGCAGGGCATACAGCTCTGCCGCAGCCGATCGAATCGTGATCATCACCGACGCTGTGCTGTGCGCTTGGGATGCGATCTGCTCTAGCTGTTCAGTAAGCTGGAGCGGCATCACAAAGCGGCGAAGTCGTTCTCCGATTCGCTGCGCAACCACACGATCGCAGGCCGGTGTCTGTAGCGCCTTGAGATCGCCAAGCAGCGCGCTATCCCACGGAAACTCTGCGGTTTCAAATCCGCCACCACTGCGCCGCAGCAGATAGCTTTGTGGTTCAAAGCGAAACGCAAACGGATCGCCAGCGTCTTCTGCACGCGCAAACTCTAAGACCAGCTCTTGTACTGCCAAGGCCCCCTGGTTCATGGCAGATTGTCTCACTTTGCTACGTCGCTGCGCGCGGACAGGCCCGGCTCAGGTGATCCCCTGATCGGCTGCTTCCCCTACCTGATCTGACGAGCGGCGACATTGTCATTGAGGGTAATTGTCAAAAAATGATACGTTACTTCTGACAGAAACGGCATGGCAACAGCTAGCCATAGCGTGTCTTGAAATCGGCCATCGCGAAGGTGTTGTTATGGATCTCGAAGAGCTGAGAGCGTTTCTGGCTGTTGCGGACAGCGGATCTTTTTTGACCGCTGCAAAAACGCTGCGACTTTCGCGAGCTACGCTGCGTAGACGAATTGATCAGCTGGAAGCGCGCGCGGGTGTGCTGCTGGTTGATCGCACCAGAGCTGGCGTATTTTTGACAGAAGCGGGGACCATGCTGGCCGCTCGTGGGCGACTGATGGTTCAGGAAGCGAGCGCGCTCATCGACTCTGTTCGTGAAGTGGGAACAGAGCCCTCTGGGGTACTCCGTGTCTTGCTTCCGGTTGGACTCCCTCCGCACTTGGTGACGCCGATGCTGGCCTATGTTCGGGGACGCTATCCGCGTCTGTCTTTTCGGCTTCACTTTAGCGATGATCCGGTCGGCGGAATCATCGAAAATGTGGATCTAGCGATCCATTTCGGAGAGCGCAGTCCCGTCGGTCCGTGGGTCTCCCGAGAGATTACCAAAGTCCGCATTTGGGCGGTTGCCAGCAAGACGTATCTTGCCAGCAGAGGCGTTCCGCGTACGGTGGATGATCTACGTAGTCATGATCTGCTGAGCTGGGAGTGTCCTGGAGAAGACGGAAAGCTGTGGCCTCTGCTCAGTGGCGGATCGACGGCGGTTTCACCGATTCTGATCGCGCGACACATCCATCTTCTGCGGCAGTTTGCGCTCGCCAACTTGGGCATCGCGCTGGTTCCTGATGCGATGCTTCCTGATCCTGGCGTCCAAGAAGGAGAGTTAGTCTCTGTCCTTCCTACCGTAATCGGAAAGGAAGTAGGAATTCGCGTGGTCGTCCCGGCGGTTCTGTCGGAAATTCCACGGATCAAAGCGCTCATCGAGCTGCTCCGTCCGTTTTTGGGAGAGCTTCGCTTGTAGGAGAGGAGCACTCCCATCTGCTCTGTGAAGTGGTGTGTGCGAACAAATTTTGAATTTCAACCAGCGTCGTCATCAGATCGAAGCTAGAGTGAATCATCATGCTGGATCGTATCGTCATTGCAGGTGCCGGTCGTACGATGGAGTCGATCTTGGATCGACTGGTTCATCTTGCTCCGGTGTTGGTGCTGGATACTTCGCAGGCTGCACTCGACGAGCTTCGCATCGGAGAGGAGTCAGCGGAGTCATCGTCGGACAACCGACCTTTGCATGCGTTTGTGAAGCAGCTTGGTGATGCGACATCCCGCTTTGTCCTAGAGGAATCGCGACAAGATCCCAACCATGCAGTTGCCATCGTTGCGGCCACCGGAAATGACCGCCGCAACATAGAGGTCTGTCGCTTGGCGCGTGAGCTTGGCTTCCAACCTGTGGTTGGCTTGGTCATCGATCCTGCGACGGCTGCGGAATATGAATCACACGGTGCGCGCGCGATCATTCGGGCTCACATCTTGGGTCATGTCGTCGAACAAGCGCTTCGGTATGACGGTCTGGTGATGGCTTCATCGGTGGGCCTTGGACGCGGAGAGATCATCGAGTTCTGCGTCCTTCCCAGCTCACCCGCGATTGGGATTCCGCTGTCTCAACTACAAGCGGAAGGCTGGCGCATTGCCGCCATCTATCGCGGTGCAGAGCTGGTGATTCCGACGGGAGATACCGTCATTGCAGCGGATGACCGCGTGCTGGTGATCGGCAATCCCGAGATCCTTCCAGGGGTTGCAGAGCAGCTCCGCATGGGCGTTCCGCAGTTTCCGCTTCGCAACGGAAACCGCGTTGTGGTGTATCTGCCAAGCGGTCGAAACAAAGCGCTGGAACAGGAATCCGAGCAGCTGACGCTCAAGACGCGCGCCGCCGCGCTGCTTCGTCTGTATCCACGCGCGGAAGAGCGAAAGGAGATCATCGAGCATGCCCTTCAGTCGCACTCCTCTCGCAGTCCGCGTCATCAGCGAAAGACCTTTGAGGACATGCCACTCGATGGCGATACGCTGGTGTCTCATGTTGCGCAGCTGCGGACGCTTCGTCCGGGTCTGCTCGTGGCTGCGTCTCCGACGCGCACGATGCTTGAGCACATGTCAGGAAGGAATGGCGCTGCGGGAACGATCTGCAATGCGCTGCGCTGTCCGGTTCTGTTTTCAAACGGTGCGAAGGAATACGGACGGATCATCTATGTACTGCTTGCGGGGCTCACGGAGCCGACGCTGACAGACACTGCGATTGATCTGGTTCGGATGCTCGGTCTGCCGCTGAGTCTCTTGCGTGTGTCTCTGCCCGAATACATGGAAGCGAAGGACGAAGCGACAGAGCAGACGGCAGCTGAGATCACGCGGCGCGCCCGTCTGTACGGAATCGGAATAGAGACCCTACGACTCGAAGGGAATCCGGTTCGCGAGATCATCAAAGCGGTGCGTTCCACCGATCTGCTGCTGATCGGAAGACATCCAAGCAGCCGTGACAGCTTCACTTCCCCTGACGTTGCGCTGCGGGTGGCCAGAGCCGCGCGCTGCTCGACGCTGGTTCAGACGAGTGTGCGATCATGATGGCGCATGAAAGTCGCTGGATTCCGCTGATTCTGCTTCTGTCCGCGAGCATTGTGGGACCGCTCGCTGCGGTGCGACTGCGCCTGCCGACCGCTGTGGTTCTGATGCTGATCGGAATCGGTCTGGGTCCAGCAGGAATCGGGGTTCTGACGGACAGTCCCAACATCTCGTTTCTATCGGAGTTCGGCTTCCTGGTCCTTCTGTTTATGGCCGGGATGGAGATCGACTTCGATGCAATTCGCGCTGCAGGACGGACTGCTCTGTGGGTTCCGCTCTTGGTGGTGGCCGGAATCTTTCTCTGTTCCGGCATCGGTGCAAAGCTGCTCGGACTCAACGGAATCGGTGTACTTGTCGTCGCTGCCATGGCGGTGGGAATGCCGCTTGCGGTGCTGAAGGAAACCGGACAAGCCAGTGCGCCACTGGGGCGTCACGTCATGCTGACCGGCTCACTCGGCGAGTTCTTTTGCATCTTGGGAATCACCGCGCTGGAGCTTACGTCGTCGGGACCAATGGGTTTTCATACCCTGATTCACATCCTGAAGATCTCTGCGCTGTTTGTGATGTTTGTCCTGATTCTGCGCTGGGTTCGTGCGCTGGTGTGGTGGCATCCTGAGCTGCTGCGTCGTCTGATTGGTCGTCATGATGTCGCAGAACTGGGTGTGAGAGTGGGACTCGCAGTGATGCTGCTGTTTGTGTTTCTGTCTGCGCTCGCGGGTGTCGAGCCGATCTTGGGAGCCTTCATTGGCGGCGCGCTGCTTGGCTTTGTGCTGCGTGACAAACACACCTTGGAATCGAAGATCGGCGCGCTGGGAAACGGTCTGTTTATCCCGATCTTTTTTATCGTGGTCGGTGTCCGTTTTGATGCACGAGCGCTCGATCTTCAGTCGATCAAGAGCGCGCTGGTGATTGCTTCGGTGGCAGGACTTGCGAAGATCCTACCGAGCTTGATCTTTGCGCGAAAAGGAACGTCGCTGCGAGACCGACTTGGGGCAGGCTTTCTGCTCTGTGCTCCGCTGACGCTGGTGGTTGCGATTGCCGCGATTGGACGGAACCTTCAGCTGATTGATGGACAGACCCAAGCGTGCTTCGTGCTCGTCGGTGTGCTGGTGTCTGTTGTGTTTCCTGTGCTGTTCAAGCTGCTGGTTCGCAACCGCGAGCAGGCCGCGCACTAACCATCGATTTTCTCTATGGAATGCGTGGAAACTATTCAGCGGGGGCGGGCTCTGCTTTGTGCGGAACCAGCTCTGGCGAAGGCAGCGTATCGCCAGGTCGCGTCTTGACGGTGGTGTACTTTCCGAGCTGTGCGCTGGGATCAAACTGACCGATTCCGTTGTGTAGCAGCTTGTCTGCAGACTGAAACGTGGTCAGTCCATCACCCAGCGGCTTCGCGCTGAGCAGCTCGGGCGTTACGGCGGTGGGATTTCCAGACAGCTCTGTCGGTCCCGCCATCGGGAGTCCTGCCAGCTTGGCCTTCATCATGGCGTCGGTGTAATCCCCCGCATGATTCTTGAGCACAGTCTGAAAGGCCGTCGCTTGATCTGCGATTTCCTGCGCATGATCGGTTCCGTTGATCACGCGGCGCGCATTGTAAAAGTCGGTCTTGCTGTCGTTGATGTAGTCGCCCATCTTGCGGCTGGTAAAGGTTCCATCGCGCATTCCCTTCACCGCAATGTGCGCAGCGATTCCTGGATCGGCAGCCAGCTCTGGATGATTCACCAGATCCACGGCTTCTCCGTTGTGCTGGTAGTTTTCCTTTTCCATTCGCTCGGTCCAGTCGGTGTAGTTGCGACGTCCCGTGATCTGAACCAGACCGCGACCATGGAACTTGGCTCCGTCGCCGGGCTGCGTGTTTTGCAGATCATCACGATGGCTGGAGTTCATTCCGTACTTCTTTTCAAAGTAGGAGTTCTTCCCAAACTCATTCATCCAGTTGCCCATGTGTGTCTCGCGCTTGGTGGTCGCAAGCTCATACGCATACTGGTTGATGTTGTTTACGCCATGCTCGGCATTTTCAGCCAAGAGATCCTTCGCTGTGCGACGAGCCGCCGGATACTCTGCTTTGGTCAGTCCTGATGCCTTCACCAGATCTTCGTACATCGCATCTGGGTTTGACTGAATCACCTGCGTCTTCACTTTGTGCGGCGTGATGGCTGTATCGCTGTAGTGAGACAGGGCAGACTCAACCGCTCCGCTGGGTGCTGCTTGGTTCTGTCCGCTCGTCGCTACGGCTTGACTGGTCGTCACTGGGCTCGGCTTTTCGACCAGCGCTGCTGGCTTTTCAAAAGCGGGCTTGGTAGCGACTTTGTGCGCAGGATCCTCAAACGCTGCCATCGGTGACTCTCCCTCTGTCTTCCGCTCGGTTATCGTCGCAGTGAGCGCAAAGTTGTGCGTCTTCGACGATGCCGACCGCGAACAGAGAGGGCTCAGATATCGGATCTCTGTACTGCGCTAGCTCGACGGTCTTGTCGTGTCTGCGCGCATTCCGTACAGTGTCATCATGCTTGCGTTACAGCACACACTCCGTCCCATCGAACGTCCTGAGCTGTCTCCGATTTTTGTGATTGGGACAGGTCGTTCGGGAACCACGCTGCTTCGCCAGATGCTCAACGCGCATCCGCGCATTCACATCACGCATGAAGCGGCGTTTTATAGCTACGCGTGGCATGCCCCCAAGGACATCTCTGCCGACGAGTGGTTTGATCTCTACGCAGACACGTTTTCCTTTGCGTGGATGCGACTTGATCCCGAACAGATTCGACGCGCGTTTCCGCGCAATTTGTCGATGCATCAGCTGCGCGAGGTGTTCCTGGCCATCATGAAAGCCAAAGCGATGCAGGAAGGAAAGGTGCGCTTTGGTGAAAAGAATCCGCTCGACACCCAGAACCTCGGACAGATCTTTTCGGACTTTCCTGATGCACGGGTGATCTCAATCATGAGAGATCCTCGTCCGACGGTGTATTCGTTCAATCGAATGCCGTTTGGGACCACCAGTACGATGCTCAACGCGCAGCTGTGTCGCGTTCAGTTTGCGCACATCAAGCCGTTTCTCGATCGAATCTTGGAAGTGCGTCTGGAAGATCTAACCCGTGATCCCAGACAGATCATGCAGTCGATCCTCCACTTTGTGGGAGAGCCTTGGGATGACGCGGTGCTCGATCATGTGCAGCGCTCGCAGACCGACGATGTTCCGCCGATGCCATGGTTTGTGGGCGCCACCAAACGGAATCCGAACCAGCGCGAAAGCGGAGTCCGGGAAGAGCTTACGCCAGCGTGGACCCGCATCATTGAGTGGGTGAATCGTGAAGCGATGGAGCACTACGGATATGAGCGCGCTCCACTGGCGCATGAGCCGTCGCTGTTTGACTATGCATGGACGCTGGGCAGAGACATCAAAGGAATCGCGGAAGCGACCTATCGCTTGCTGGCGATGAAGCGGCTCATCGATCGTCACTTCCAAGGCAAAGAGCGCCTTGATCCGCAGCGTGGAATGGAAGAAAATGTCCGGCTCAATCCGCCGGCATGGCAGCACTATCCGTCGTTTTCCATGCCACAGGTTCCGAGGCTGGAGCACGTTTCCCAGAACATGCTCGGCCCCTAACATCTCGCTTGGGAGTGCCGAACCGATGCGCAAACAGAGTCTGGATCGCTCGTCTTCATCGAAGAGTTTTCTGCTGCAGCTGGTGGACGATCCCAACTTGATACAGACCGTTCGCGCACTTCCAGAGTCAGCTTTTTCTGCGCTGGTTCGTCAGATCGGAATCGAAGATGCAGGGGAAGTCATCGCGCTGGCGACCACCGAGCAGCTCGTCGCTGCGTTTGATGAAGATCTGTTTGTGAATGCGCGACCGGGAGAGCGCGAGTCGTTTGATCCAGATCGCTTCGCAGTGTGGCTCGAAGTGCTGCTGGAAGCGGGGGATGCGGCGGCTGCAAACAAGATTGCAGCGCTGTCGATCGACTTTGTTGTGCACTCGCTCAGTCAGCTGGTGCTGGTGCTGGATCACGATGCGCTCCAGCTGCAAATGGGGGAGGGCGGTCGGGCTGCGCGCGCGGCAGACAAAGCGATAGAGAGTGCGCTGTCCGAGGAGATTGATGGCTATCTGCTGATTGCACGGAAGCCGGATGGCTGGGATTCCGTGATGGCGCTGATCGCCGCGCTGGACTCGCAGCATCGCGATCGCCTGACGACGATTCTGGATCGCTGTGCACGGCTCGCGAGTGGTTACATCGAAGACTTGGATGCGCTGACAGAGGTCTTGACCGAAGAGGAGTCGTTGGCAGAAGACGTAGAAGCAGCGCGTGAAGAGCGTCGCGTTCGGCAAGGGTACGTCGAGCCTCGGGCTGCGCGCAGCTTCCTGACCTTGGCCAAGCAGCCGCTTGGGAATGCCAGCGCGGGCGCGGACAGAGATCCAGTCACACGCGCATTCTTCCGTGATCGAAGTCGTGCAACGGCTGCTCCGGTCGCCGCAGCGCATGCTCCAGATTCAGCGGCTTCCCCGCGGCTGCTCGCGCTTCTTGCGGAGCACGGTGTGATGGTCAGTCCGCAGCTTGCTCTCTCTGCTGGTGACTCGCCTGCGGTGCCTGCGTCCGATTCCGCTCCGCTCACTGGAATTGCTGCGTTTTTGTCCGCACTGCAGCTCCTCCAGCAGGAAAAGCCCGACGCGTTTCATCAGCGGATGGATGAGCTGGCATATCTGTCCAACGTCCTTGTCGCAGGCGCGTCCGATCGCGGGGAACGATTCCGTCCCGCGCAGGCTGCGGAAGCCGCTTTGGCGACGGTGTATTTCGGCGCACTGCTGCTGCTGAAAGAGCGCGTTGATGTACGTACGCCGGGGTCTGCGCAGTTCACACCGGAAGCGCTCTGTCAGGTTTTACGCACACATCCCGCGGACTGGCTGTTCCGCAACGCGTCGCGTGCGCTCGTGGCCAAGGACGCTCGCTCCCCTGGATTTTTGCGCTCGGCAGAAGCGATTCCCCTGTAACATAGATACTGAGTCAGTGTGCCGGAGCGTCGAGCTTCCGGGGCGACGTATCATGCAAGCCGAAGAGCCAGAGACGTGGATCGGACAGAAGATCGGCAGCCATCGGCTTCTGCGTGTGCTCGGTCGTGGCGGCATGGGAATGGTGTTCGAGGCCGTTCACGAAGGTGTGCTGGGTCGCGCTGCGATCAAGATTCTGCGTCCCGATGTGACGAGTCGCGCCGACGTGACCACACGCTTTTTCAATGAAGCGCGCGCAGCCAACTCGGTGAATCATCCCGGAATCGTTCGCATCTTCGACTGTGGCTTTACCGAAGCGGGTGTGGCCTATCTGTCGATGGAATTTCTCGAAGGAGAGTCACTGCGTGCTCGGCTCGCTCGGGAACATCAGCTTCCGGTAAAGACCACGCTGCGCATCGCCAGACAGATTGCGTCCGCACTGGCCGCCGCGCACCGAGTGAACATCATCCATCGCGACCTCAAACCCGAAGAGCGAGCTGTCGGGCCAGAGCGCGCAAAACACTTCCCTTTGGCGACGAGCGCGCGCGGGGAAGTGCGCGCAGTTTCGTTCGTTAGCATTTGATCCGCTTCATATCTGGATCGTACAGCGGTCGCAGCGATGCCGTCGCTGGATAGCGTGTACCTGCGATGTCGACTTCCCACACACCGCTGTCCAGATACGCTTGATCGAGTGGCTGTCCTGCATCAATCATCGCCAGACCCACTGCGCCTCCCAATGTGAATCCGTACGATGCGGCGCGGATGTAGCCGACTTGCTTTCCGTTTCGATACACGATCTCGGCGTGAAACATGAGCGGCTCTGGATCTTGGATCAAGATCTGAACCAACCGTCGCTGAAGTGGACCTTGGGCCTTCTTTGCAAGCACCGCTTCTTTGCCCAGAAAGCCGCCCGGTTTCTTGAGATCCACCGCAAAGCCAAGTCCCGCTTCCAGCACAGAATCGGTGTTGTCGATGTCGTGTCCGTAGTCGCGATAGCCCTTTTCCATCCGCAGACTCGCCAGCGCTTTGAGCCCCGCGTGCTTCAGATCGAACAGCGTTCCTGCCTCGACGATCCGATCGTAGACATGGACCGCTTGCTCAGTCGGAATGTATAGCTCGTAGCCAAGCTCTCCCAGGTAGGTGATGCGGATGCACAGCGCGCGCGCAAAGCCGATGTCAATCTCACGCGCAGTGCGAAACGGAAACGCAGCATGGGACAGATCAGATGTCGTTACACGCTGTAACAGTTCCCGAGAGCGCGGTCCTTGGATGTTGATCTGCGCATAGCCGGACGTCACATCGGTCACAAACACATGCGAACTCGACGGAATGTGCCTTCGCATCCAGGTCTCGACATGGCGATGCGCGGTGTCTGACGCCACCACCCAGAAGCGCTCTTCATCCAGCTTGGTAACGGTCAGATCTGCTTCCAGCGTTCCCCCTTCATTGAGCCACTGCGTGTATGTGATCACTCCGCTTGGACCATCGACCTGATTGGCGGACAGATGGTTTAGGAATGCGCCCGCATCGCGACCCTGCACCAGAAACTTCGCCATAAACGACATGTCCATCAAGATGACGCCTTCGCGCGTGGCCTGATGTTCTGCCTGCCAGTACGGGAACCAGTTCTGTCTTCCCCACGACAGCTTTTCGACGGTAGGCGTAACACCCGGTGGTGCATACCAGTCCGGTCCTTCCCAGCCGCTGACGTCTTTGAAGTACGCTCCTTGCGCGGCCAAGCGATCGTGAATCGCGGACTGTTTACAGCCGCGCGCTGTCTGCATCGATCGCGTTGGATAGTGACACTGATAGACCATTCCCAGCGATTCCACCGTGCGAACCCGTCGATATTCTGGGTTGGACTGATAGCCGTGGAAGCGATCGATGTTCATTCCGGTCACATCGCAGTCTGGTCTTCCATTCAAGATCCAGTGCGCCAGCACTCTGCCCAGTCCGCCTCCTGTCAGGATGCCAATCGAGTTCATTCCTGCTGCGACAAAGTAGTTCTTTAGCTCGGGCGCTTCTCCGACGACAGGACGAAGATCCGCGGTAAAGCTCTCGGGTCCGCAAAAGAACTTTTTTACGCCCGCTTCTAACGAGATCGGAACGCGCTCCATCGCTTTTTGCAGATACGGTCCCATGCGATCCCAGTCGGGACTGATCTCGCCAAACGAAAAGTCGTTCGGAATCCCTGCGATCTTCCATGGCGCACACACCGGCTCAAACAGACCGACGAGCAGACCGCCCCCTTCTTCGCGATAGTAGCCATAGGAGCTGGGATCTTCGAGCACCGGCAGCGACGAGAGCATCTGCGGCAGCTTTTCTGTGATCAAGTAATAGTGCTCTGCGGCTTGCAGCGGAATGTTGACCTTGGCCTGCTCGCCAAGCTGCCTGGCCCACATTCCCGTGCAGTTTACGACAAACTCTGCCTCGATGTCTCCGTACGGAGTCTTTACTCCGGTGACGACATCCCGTTTGGTAAGGAGTCCTTCCGCTGGCACTCCTTCCAAGATACGGACACCCTTTTGACGGGCTCCTTTGGCCAGTGCCATCGTGATGTCTACCGGGTTTGCGCGACCATCTTCTTTGACATAAAAGCCTGCCAAGATGTCGTCGGTGCGAGCCAGCGGAAACAGCTCTCCAACTTCTCTTGCAGAGATCTCATGGACATCGACACCGCAGTGCCGATTGAAGGCAGAGACGCGCCGATATTCTTCCAGTCGATCTCTGTCGGCTGCGACTTCAATGAATCCCACTGGATGAAATCCCGTCGACAGACCCGTCTCTGCTTCTAGCTTGGTATACAGATCGCGCGTGTATTTGCGCATCTCTGTTGACGTTTCCGATGTGGATCCAAACGTCACGATCAGTCCGGCTGCATGCCAGGTGGTTCCTGATGTCAGTCGATCTCGTTCCAGCAAGATGACATCGGTTTCACCCATGTGCGCCAGGTGATAGGCCACGGAGGTTCCGATGATTCCGCCGCCAATGACGACGACGCGCGCGCGCGAAGGAATGCTTGGGGGATTCATAGTCCGGCAGCATATGCGCAACCGACCGGGAGACTTCAAGCGCTTTGCATCACGGATCCTGGTTTCTACTGCGCCGCTGTTCCCGAAGACTTCCCAAAGACATCAATTGCATCCAGTTTTCGTCGCTGCGTTTCGGTCAGATACCCAACCCGATAACGTCATGCTGGTGCCAGACCCCGATGTTCCAGGGGGCGAGCGGGTCAAGATCCTCGACTTTGGGATTGCTACGCGTACGTTCGGTGTCTTCGTCGCTGTTTGCTCATGCGAAGGCTC
>ERZ724514.115-NODE-115-length-34105-cov-7.058913_pt1 | contig 34105 bp, 32 predicted proteins | sample MGYA00376047_ERZ724514 | MGnify/ENA primary metagenome ERZ724514 (study PRJEB28724, sample SAMN07190883) | activated sludge metagenome | isolation source: activated sludge of sewage treatment plant in Hong Hong | place: Hong Kong | collected 2016-03-17 ...
GCTCTGTCAGCTGCGGAATCGACAGCGTAGCGGGCTGCGGCTCGACGACAGGTGGTGCTGTCTGCGAAGTAGGAATCGGAGTAGGAATCGGGGACGGATCGCTCTGGGCTTGGACGCGCAGCGGATACAGCAGCACACCACAGAGGATCCACTTCACAACGGATGACTTCATCAGGGAACTCCCGGCCTCCTCGGGCCGCATCCGCTGTTTGCAAGGGATACGCCAGCGGACTTCCCGTCACAGCCTGTTGTGCCGCGCTTGCAGTTTGCACGGACAACCCTCGCCGGGCCTTGCAACTTGCAAGGTCGTTTGTGTCGATGCATCTGCGAAAGAAATGTGCATGTCAAATGCTGCTTTTATGTGCAGTCTTCCCATTGCTTTCTTTGCAAAAGATATCTGCGCTGCGTCATAAAAAAGTTGAACCGAAATGTGAGGCATCGCTAGTATCTATTCATGATCAAAAGTCACATCGAATCGAGCGTGTATCGTCGTTCTTCGCTTGCGCGCATGCTGATGTTGTGCGTGTGTTCGCTGGTTGCTTGCCACGAAGAGTCCGGCGACGAGCGATTCGGGTATTGGCAAGAGCCTCCCGACGCGGGTCGACGGATGGATGCGGCGAGCGTCGTCGATATGGCCAGTGGCATCGACGCGGCCAAGCTGGTCTGCACGCCGTCGTCGATTGGCGGTGGGTCGCTGCTCGGCTCATCGGGAACGGGCAAGACCGCTGACGACGATGATGACGACGACGACGATGATGACGACGACGATGATGACAACAAGCGCATCGTGCCTGATCCCAGCTGTCGCTCGGGCTATCGCTGGGCTGGCGGCGAGCACGAGTCCGACTGGATGATGCCTGGCTCCGACTGCAACAGCTGTCATCGACCGGGCGGCTCACACGACGCACCCAGCTTCACCATCTCTGGCACCGTCTACAGCAGCCTGACCGAGCGCGACGACTGCCTCGGCGTGTCCGGGGCAAGCATTCGCATCACCGACGCCACGGGTCGCCGCATCGAGCTGCTGAGCAACCGCGCGGGCAACTTCTTTCTGAAGACCAAGAGCGCACGCATTGCGCTGCCATTTCAGGCCGAAGTCACCGTCGCTGGCAAGACCCGCGCGATGCCCGTTGCGCAGTGCGAGCCAAGCTGCAACAGCTGCCACTCAGCGACGGGACAGAGCGGAGCCAAGGGCCGCATCATCGTTCCGTAATATCCAAACAGACGGCTGGCTATGTTGCTTTCCGTCTGGCTAATTCCACTCTGCGCTGATACCGATTACGGACAATGCAGACCATCTAGATGTGATATACAGCGCATCGAAGAAGCTTGTGTATCCAGCTTCCAGTTGGCAAGTTATGTGCCAAATTGAATCAGCCTGATCAGTCAGTCGAAACTTGCCGCCCAAGCCGCCTGTGTAGGTGTTCAGCTTGGACAGCTCTCGATCGCCTGTGCGATAACGAGGAACGGTCCAGGCTCCTTCTTCGGTCGGGAGAAGCTCGTAGGCGCGCTGCCAGAAGCTCGCTCCCGACTGCGCATGAAAGCGAAGGTGCGGCCAGATCATCACGCGTGATCCCAGATCGATCATTACGCGCGCATCGGTCGTCGTGGCTGACACGCCCCAGCTGTCTGTGTAGATCCGTTCATCGATGCGAAGGGTTGCAGGGCCGCGACGTGCTGCGATTCTTCCCGTGACTGCGTAGCGATTCCGTGCCGAAGGAAGACGCTCAATGGGCCGCTCTGGGATTCGCTTGGCATTCACTTCATCGATCGCAGCACCGACGGGAATATCGGCTCCGGTTCCGGGCGCAAACAGCGGAATGTAGCGATAGGGCTTCGCCAGATAGCCGCGCTCAAAGTCCGCATCAAGCTGCACGCTTGCGATCATGAAGTGGTTGATGACAAACGTCGCACCGAGCTGAAGACCGCCTTTTTGCAGCAGCTCCCAGTCCGCGCGTGGACGTCCTTTGACACCGACATCATCGTGTCCGTAGCGGAATCCCACAAAGGGAGTCAGGTTCTTTTCCAGCAGATCCAGCGACGCGGAGGCACCAGCACTTACCGACAGATAGTCAGGCTCCCGCGAGATGCCAGCAGAGCCACTGACATGAAGCGGACCACGCTGAACCGACGCTTCGAGCGATCCCACATGACGCACTTCATTCCAGCGCGGAGACGCAGTGGCCACGATGTCTACCGATGCAGCGGACACCACATCGACCAGATATCTGCCGCTGACGCTTACGCCAGATTCAGCGTCTGTGACCGATGCCGCGACCGTCGGTGATGCCACATTCACATGGGTCGAATCGGTGTAGCCCGCCAGCTCCGTAGAGGCTTGGGCGGTCAGCTTGCGCGCATGAACAGAGAGCACCTGCGCACGCAATCCGCAGATCAGAATCAGCAGCAGCCACGCACGCTGTGCGATCCAGATCGCTTGTCTGCATCGCGCGCGGTGTCTCCTCATCGCTTGCGCACGGATTAGTTGCAGCCGCATCCGCCTTCCGCTCCCTGACCGCCGCCGCTGGCGCCTTCCTGAATGGCGTAGACGTGCGATTCTGCTGGACCGCTCTGGTTGGTAAGCAGCATGGTCGGATGTGCCAGCAGCTCGCGTCGATACGGAGGCACCCGGACACAGCCCGCAGCGCAGATCATCCCGAGCAGCAGCAGTGCGTAGCGTGTCTTCATGGCGTAAAGTCCAGGCGCCGTTTGCCAAAGCTTGCAGCGTCCGCAGGTGTCACCGAAAACGGAGCGCTCCCCTTTGTAAACGCGACACAGTCTGATGGTCCCTGTCCGTCGAAGTCGGTCAGCTCAAAACACACTTGATAGGATCCGTCCACGACCAGCTTTCCTGTGGTGTCTGTACACTTCCAGGTCGCGCTGCGGACTCCGTGTGAGCCCAGCGTTGCGCTGCTGATGGCATCCACCCGACTTGCGGGCAGACTGGCTGCGCTGGTGACTTCATTCCACTTTCGTAGATACTTGGCGCGCTGTCCGGCCCAGACATACAGAGACTTCACAAAGCGTCCACTTCCGTCGGAAATCCAGATGGCTCCGATGTTGCGCGGTGCGTATTTTCCACCTGCACTGCTGGTCGTAACAGACACGCTGAGCGTACATCCTTGCGGCGCTGTCAGATCGCTGACGGATGCATCTTGAACGCTGGACAGATCACGGACTCCCAAGTCGATCGTTGGTTCTTCTGATACAAGTGCATCGGGAAGCTCGTACCAGGGTCGCCAAAACTCGCGAGGTCCGTCGCTGTCTGGACTACATCCCAGCTGCATCAGCAGCGAGCAAGCGACCGCGAAAAGGAATCGCCCTGCGGAACGGAAGGTGCGCACCGTGGTCATGATCTTCACTCCCGAACCGGCGGAGACATCAGGACAGACTGCGGTCTTGGCATGCTGGATACACGCTGACAGGATGCGCTGTGAACGCTTCCCGAAAGCCACGAAGTGAGGCAGCGATCGAGCGGATCTCCGACGAGCATCTGTACGCCTCCTTTGTGCGCATCCTTGCCGCGCGCTTTGCGCACAAGCACAAGCTCCGCCGGATCCAGTCCATACAGCAGCACATCGGTGAGCCGCTCTGGTTCCAGTCCAACGAGCGATCGAAAGCTTGCGTCGTACTCGCGCTGGGTTGTGGCTCCGTCCGCAGGATTGTCACCTGGCGCAAGGCGCAGACCCCGTCCCCCAAACAGACGCAGGTTCCGTCCCCACTGTCCATGACAATCGAGCGTTCCGCAGCTTGGCGAAAGTGCATCCGCAACCAGCGGAAAGCTTCGTGGATCGGGGGTGTGTAGCTCATCCTGTGCTTGGTTCTGCGGATAGCAGGAACAGAGCATCCCAAGCACCCAACCGGACAGCATCACGCGCAGACACATCATCGCTTCTGTCCTTGGCACTGACTGTTCATCATGCTGCTGCCAGCGTCGGAGATTGCCGACAAAAAGACCGGACCTGCGGACTGACTGCTGATGCTGGGCGCGTGACAGGTTGCGCAGTCTCCGTCTTTGTTCATCGGTGATTCCATGACGACTGCCAGCTCGCGCGTGCGAATCGAAACCCACAGTGGCATCACCGGCTGAAACTCTGCGGGAGACACAAAAAAGTTTCCGGCGCAGTTGCTGTACGCAACGTAGCTACGTCGTGCGGAATCACGAAGCTCCACCGCGACACCAGCAGCGGGACTGCGCGCACTGGGCGTTTCGTAGATCGTTCCGGCCACCGTAAACGGCGTGCTGGTTCCCCCTTCGGAATGACACAGCAGACAAGGCTGTCCCGCGCGATGCAGCGCACCCACCGGCGTGCTCGCTTCTTCGGGACCGAGCGCATCGATCTGTTCGCGCCGCAGCGGGTCCAGACAGCCCGTCCACGTACCGACCAGAAGTGCAGCCGCAAGCCACAACGCGCTGCGTCGATGGATCGATCTGTGGAACGTTCTCGTGGCTGACATGTGCTTATGCAATTGAAAATCGTTTTCAGAAACGCTTGGTACTTGGTTCACCCAGGGTTTGTCAAACACAATCCGCGAAGCGCGACGCTCCGTGCGTCACGGTGGCGACGATTGACAGGACTCTCCGTCGCGTGGTCTAATACTTCGGTGAATGATACGCACTGGCATCGGCTCGATGCGCTGGTGGCTGCGCTGGCGGAAGACAGCATCCTCATCCAGAAGCGAATCGATCAGCATGCGCATGCGCAGCAGCAGTCCTTTGTGTCGGTGCTCGCGCAGACTCCCGAGTCGCTGAGAGGACTCCTTTTGTCGCTTGCTCCCTCGTCGCAGCGCGTGATCTCTCACTCCGTTTCCTGTTCGGTTCGGATGACCAAGCAGCACGGAATCAGCGGATCGATCTTGGTGTCTCCCTTGAACCTGGGATTTGCGCTCCTGCATCACCACAGTGCGCAGGAAGAGTCCTCTGTTTCCGTCGATGTCATCGCTGTTCCGGTTCCTGCTGCTGACCCTTTGCGCGCGGCCAGTCGCCGTGAACGCACGTCCTAGTGCTTGCTTGTTTTTCCCTCTTCGCCTTCGGCCTTCCTCATGCCAACAGACACCGCACAACAGACCCTGATCCTTCAGCTCCGAACGGAAATCGATCGACTGTATGACTGCGCGGCGAATCCGTCCGGCAGTCCGTTTCGCAAAAAATACGAAGAGGTCGCTGCGCTGTGGGACAAGCTGCGCAGCCAAGTCGACAAGTCCAATCGCGGAGAGATCGCCGACTTTTTCGATGCCATTGGCAGTGGTGTGATCGGTGCACAGAAGCGGCTTGATCGTGCATCGGAAGCCTACGTTGCCAGCACGCTTCGTCAGCAGAAAGCGGAGCTGGAAAGTGGAACACCAGCGACGGAAGTGATCGCTCCCAATGCGTCGATGTTTCGCATTCCGCGTGTGACCGCAGAGCTGAAGTGTTCGATCGAGACAAACCGCGACAAGAAGCTCAACCTGGTCTTTTATTCCGATCGCACCGATGTAAAAGAGCTGCATCAGCAGACCATCTCGCTTGAAGTGGTGGCGGTTCCGGTTCCGCCCGATTACCTCAATCAGCTTCGCGCACGAGCCGACTCCGCAGCGCCCGCAAGTGATGTGGATGCTGCGCAAGCAAGTGATGCGGACACGTCTACTTCCGAAGACGCAGAAGATACGCCACAGTCAGGCAATCGACCGCAGATCTTTTCACTGTCAGCCTCTGCAGAGAGGCAGCCGCTGTCTCTGTCCGATGAGGCAGACGCTGCGCTGGCCCCGCGCGCTGGTGAAGAGACGGAAGACGAAGAGACGGAAGACGAAGAGACAGACGACCGCGTAGACCCTGAACCGGCTGGGCGTTCACGAAAAGAGGCATTTCAAACGACTCATATTGATCTTGCGAGTGATTCGCAGATCAGCCATATGATCCCGATTCTCGACGGGGCAGGGCGATCGATGCTGAGTCAGACGCTGCTCGCCGCGCGTGAGCGTGATGAAGTCCTGACCTTGATCTTGCAGCACTGCGAGGAAGAAGCGCAGCCCGCGCAAGACGATGCGTCTCCAACGCGGTCAAACTTGCGAGACGTTCGCAACTTCCTGATCCCTTCCTGGAATCGGGTGCTGCTGTTTGCGTCCGGTCCCAATGTTCGCTTTCTGCTGCTGGCGACGACGGACAAGCGACCGCGACTGCTTCTGTGGCAGCTTCAGGTGCAGCCACTGTCGCTTCATCTTCTGTATAAGCTGCCCAAACAGAAGGACGAGCAGAAGCGCTTGCGACGACTGCAGCGCTTTGTGGAAGAGCTGGGACAGCAGCAGGACATCACTTCCCGCAGTGAAGAGTAGCGGGCGATGACGGCTGTGCTGGCGCCGCTGGAAGCGCTTCCGACCACGACCACTGCGCTTGTGCGAGCGACGCTGCATGCGCAGCAAGGACTGATCGAGCGGAGCGCTGCGCGACTGCTGTCTGCGACGGTACCAGACGCTGTGTGGATGGTGCGACGTGCCTCGCTGACACTGCGCTTTTTCATCGCGCGATCCTCTGCGCAAGTCCTGTTCTTTTTTGCGCGCAGAGACCTTCCCGAAGTCCGGCCCCTGTCCGCGCAGCTCGATGTAACGGTGCAGGCTGTTCCGCCAGCGATTCCGACCGATGACGCAGCGCTGCCAGCTTCTGATCAGCCGATTCATCACCTGACCGTTCCCTCGTTTCTGGTTGTGAAGCCCAGCGCAGCGGACTTCGCACAGCACACGCTCTCGTTTACAGATTCGCGAGACTGCATCTTGTTTCGCTTTGGAACCGGGCCGTCCCACTACTTGGGAATTCGCCATCCCGAGCGCGGTCCACAAGCGCAGCTATTTTATCATCAGGAAGGCCATCCAGCGACGGAACTCACCGCGCTTCCTACTTCCCTGTTTTTGGCGCTGACAGAGACGATTCGCCGCGATCTGACCGCACAGGACCGCGCTGCGCAGACGCTTCCGGTTCAGATTCCGCACGATCCCAGCGCGCTGTCCGATGTGGATGTCGCGCTGTTTTGGCTGATCGAAGGATTCCGCTTGATGGAGAGCTGCGCGACGGAACAGCGCAGTGATGTAGCCAGTCCGCTCCGTCCGCTCGCGTTTTCCTATGCGCCGTCTGTCTATCAAGCAGAGCTTGCGCTGCGGGTGAATCAGCAGGGCTTCTTTGTGTCCGATCCACAGGAGGATGCGATCGCGCTGGGACTCCGGGTGTCCGTCTCGCGGGAGCGTGGGGCGCTGCTCGCTCGGCTGTCGCTGCTGCCGCCGGATTTTCTGTGTCAGGGGCCGCTGCGGGAAGCGTTTCTGCGTGCGCTGCGGCACAGTGGGAATCGATCCCTGCGCAGCCAGCTTGGACTGCGTGATGAGGATGCGTGGTCGTCTTTTTTGGACAGCGCGCAGGAACGTGCGGTGATCTTTCGCGTCGATCGTACGCGCTCCACAGATGTCAATGTGGTGGTGCTCTCTGCTGCTGAAACCGCTACGTCTGCGGCCCGCCAGATCATCATTCGCTGCCAAGCGCAGGTCGATGTGAAAGAGAGTCCACCGTCGGTGAATCTGTCCGATGTCTCGCTTCGTTATGACTCCTTGCAGGGATCAAAACAGGTGCTGGATGGCGAGACCTTGCGCTACTTTTTGCGGCTTGCAAGCGCGCTTCAGCGCTGGCTTCGCCTGCTGTAGGAATCGTTCCGTTTGGTGATGCAGCGACGGAAGATCCTGCTATTTGGGTCGGTGTAGCGTGAACTGTTCGCGCGTCCGACAGTAGCCATCACCACCCATTCTTCCGATCAGATCCAGTCGATCTGCCATCGGATCTCCTTGTGGATCGATCACGCTGTCATCGATGTGTACAAGGACCACGCGGCCCAGCACCAGCGTTGCGGAAAGTGGACCTTCTCCGACGGGAATTAGCTGCTGTAACGTACACTCAAACGCCAGCTTGGCCTGCTGCACGCGCGGGGGGGCAATCCGCTCCGAAGGCTGCGCCGCAATCTGGTACGTGTCAAACTCACTGTCTCCGTACGCAAGCTCGGTCGAGGTCTGGTTCATCTGCTCCCCTTGCGCAAAGGAAACGGTGCTGATCGTAAACTCAGGAACCTGTTCCAAGTTGCGCAGCGTGTCTTTTACAGAGCCATCTCGGCGCACCGAACAAGAGAAGATCACCGTCGGTGGACTTGCGCACACTCCGTTGAAAAAGGAAAACGGAGCCAGGTTCGTGACACCCGCTTGCGACACCGTTCCTACCCACGCAATCGGACGCGGCGCGATCGCAAACGTCATCAAGCGATAGATCTTGCGTGCAGAGATCTCACTGGGATCGACTCTCATGCAGACAGACTACACGCACAGACCGCTGCGCTAGCGGCTTTTGGTGACCCAAAAAACATGGGATAGTAAGCGGATGGACTTCACCGACCATGAAGCACTGTGTCGACGCTGCGGGATGTCTTGTCACTTTGCGATTCCGGTGAACGGTCTGGCGGTGGTGATCGATGCGCTGCGCTGTAAGTTCCTTTCGCAGATTGAAGGGGAGCCCGGTCGCTATCACTGCTCGGTCTATGAATCGCGCTATTCCGTCGCGCCATGGTGTCACAGTGCAGAGAGCGCGCTTCACGCCGGATTTTTGGCGCAAGACTGTCCGTACGCTCGCGGTCACAAGGGATATCGCGGAAAGGTCCGCCTGTCTGCGTCGCTGCAAAGACAAGTGCTGCCTGCGATTCGCAGTGAGATCGTCCGGGTTGGGATTCCCATCGGTGCCGATCCAGACCGAGTTCGTCTTTTTCTGTCCGAGCCTGGGACCGACTTTGCGTACACCGTAAGCGCAGATGGGAGCCGCTATCTGTTTGCGCCCCTTTCGGAGTCCGCTGAAAACGGAAAGACGGCTTCCGCGCAAGGCGATTCCCACATCGAACCGGCGCAGCCGCGTGGCAAGCGGTCTTCGTCGCTGAATGTGCTGTCTTCTGCCGATGAAGGGATTGAGCCGGCCCCAAAAAGCGCGCTACGATGACAAGAACTCGTGCATTGAAACAGGCTACGTAAAGGAGCGTCTGCGATGGGTGTAAACGATGATGTCCGTCACACGATGGAGCTGATTGCCGCAGGTCGTACGTCCAACCTGACCTGTCCGTTTTGTCAAAAGGACAAGCTCAAGAAGGCGATGGGAGACTACGGTCCCGTCTTCACCTGTCCGTCGTGTCGTCGCTTCATTGAAGCGCCGATGATGGACGAATAGCGCAGCGGCACGCGTGCTGCACTACGTCGGCTGGGCTTGTTCCAGATAGCGACCGAGCAGCGGCAGTGTGCTCTGTACCCGCTCTCCGCAGCGACGCTGACACAGCACTCGGAAGTGATGCGCGGCGTCTTCTTCTCCCAGTCGATCAAAGCCCCACGCGCACAGCCCGAGCAGCGGCGGCGCATGATCTGTATCCAGCGCAAGCTGTGCCCGATCCCACAGCGGTCCGTCCAGAAACGGAATCTGTCCATCGCCGAGCGCCAGATACAGCTCGGTGACGTAGAAGTGCGCGCGCAGATAGTCACCCGCAGGCGGATGCGAGATCGCCGCAAAGTGACGACGCGCATCGGCTTGCTTGCCCAGCGACACCAGCGCACGGACTTCTTGATAGCGGGCCAGCGATAGAAACTGCGGCTGGGGCGGGTATTCCCCTGAAAACAGCGCCGCCGCGAGCCGCGCTTGCTCGAGCGCCGTTTCATGATCACCGCGATGACTCGCGACCGTCGAAAGCCGCAAGTGAGCATGACCGCGCACCGCTTCCGATCCCCACGGTGGACGCAGACAGCGCTGTAGCAGCGACTCCGCTTCATCGAGCCGCGACACATGAATCAGCTGCGACGCTTGTTCCAGCCAGCGCGTCACCAGCAGTCCATGTCCCCACGCCGCCGTTCCAACCAGGCTCAGCGCCAGCACCAGCGGATCGCCCGACAGGATCGAACAGACACCGATGCCCGACAAAATCGACAGCGCTCCATAGACCGCTGCCCGTCCCGCATAGCGACGCAGCGGCGAGATCACCGCGCCTTGGGTATCGATTGCCACCAGCGCGCGCTCGGTGGTGTCGTCTGGTGCTGTCAGCTTGCGTGCGAGCTGAAAAGTGGCCGCCATCTTTCGCTTTGCCCTTACGCCGCGGATTCCGCTGCGCTGCGGTTTTGAGCCATCCACTTCCACAAAGGCGGCATGATCCGTCCGAGTGGCTCGTTGTCCAGTCGATCAATCGCTTCGCGCAGAAGGTGCCAGGCCATGTCTTGATCCGGCGTCCGTCCCTTGGTGTAGGCCCACGCACACAGCGCCAGCAGCGCCGACGAAGCCGTGATCTTCAGCGCCCGCTCGGCTCGTTCCCACAGCTCTGACGGTGGCGGCGGCTCTTCCCCCGCGCAAAAGCGCAGATACAGCTCCGTCGTCCAGTATTTGAGCTGTAGGTAGTCGCCTTGCTCGGCCTTGTGAACCGACAGGAGCCGCTCGCGGGCTTCTTCCATCTGGCCGAGGTTACACAGCGCGATCACTTCTCCGTACTGACACGACCGCAGGTGCGGGCTCTTGCGCCACGACTCCTGATACAGCGAGATCGCCTGCCGAAGCTGCACGAGCGCTTCCGCATGATCGCCACGACGAGTCGCCACCGCTCCCAGGTTGTGATGACACAGCGCGCGCAGCCGTCGACCGAGCCCTCGTCGCTTGAGCAGCCGCCGCAAGATCGCTTCCGCTTCATCCAGCCGATCGTGAGACGACAGCAGCGCCGCTTGGTTGATCCTTCGCGTCACCAGCAGGTTTCGTCCCACCAGCGACCCGAACACCAGCGGGAACAAAAGACCCATCACTCCCCACAGATACGTATACAGCACGCTGCCGCCCACCAAGATCGTCGTCAGCATCGCGTAGGACGCCGCTTGCATCATCCGATACTGCGTCGGGGGCCGCACCTTCCCTTGGCTGTCGATGTAGACGAAGGTCTTCGGCCCTGCTTCCTCCAGCGAGCGCGCCAGCTGCATCTGCGGCACTTCTTTGAGCGGACGATCCAGCGCCTGATCCACCGCCGAGAGCAGCTCGACCGGCATCTTCTGCGGCGCCAGGCTCTGCGCAAGCTCCGGTGACAGCGCGATGGCGTCTTGAGGCTCTGCACCCGAACTCGCATCGCCAGCCGCCCGTGGGTCTTTGCGGCTGGGCACCGTGCCGGGTGCGTTTTGTGCGAGGTCTGGCTTAGACACTCCCTTTAGCCTATCACGTCCGCCCGCAGGTTTTCCGCCGCCGTGCGTTGCCGCGTGCCGCAAACTCAAGTACGCTCGGCAGCCGGAGGTCACAAAGAACCAGCATGCCCACCCCCACGACGTCGATTACGCCGAACCAGCTTGCGGCCTACGGGGTTTCGGGGCTCGTCACCTGCGCGCTTGTCGGATACTTCGCGTGGGCCCTGCCCGATGCCCTGTCGCGAGGCCGCGAAGGCGTTCGCCGCACCCGCGAAGCGCCGTGCCAGGTTCTGCGTCCGACCGCTCAGAATGCCGTGCTGGGACGGCTGCCGCAGCCCGCGCCCGACTTTGCGCTCAAGACCCACGACGGACAGGAAGTAAAGCTGTCGTCTCTGCGCGGTCGGGTGGTGCTGGTCAACTTCTGGGCGACCTGGTGTCCGACCTGCGTGGTCGAAGAGCCGTCGCTCGAGCGCCTGGCCACCCAGATGAAGAACAAGCCGTTTTCGCTGCTCGCCGTGAGCGTCGATGAAAACTGGGATCTGGTGCGCCAGCACTTTCCCAAGGGCTCGGCGATGACCGTGCTGCTCGACAAGGACAAGAAGGTTCCCCAGGCCTACGGCACCGAAAAGTTCCCCGAGTCGTTTCTGATCGACCGCGAAGGCAACATCCGCTACTTCGTCGTCAGCGAGCGCCAGCTCTGGCACACCCAGGAAGTCCGCTCCTGCATCGACGCGCTCATCGAAGAATAGCGCCGTCCGCCCGCCCGCCTTCTTTCGCTAGCTGCCCGCCTTCTTGCGCAGCAGCTTCCGCCGCAGCATCGCCGTAACGTGCGTCACTTCTTCGAGCCGAAACAGCCCGCCGAGCAGCAGATAGCCGACGCCGCCCGCTCCACCGAGCAGCCCCAGCCCGACCACCGCCCGCAGCGTCTGCCCGCTTCCTTGCGCAAGCCCTTCCGCCGTTGCCGCCTGACCCAGGCACAGCGGCGATAGCACCGACAGAATCAGCCCCAGCACAGCCGACGCCGCCACCATCTGGAGCAGCGCAAACCCCATCTCTGGCCCGATGAGCCGCCCATACCTGCGCCGGAACACCACGAGCAGGCTCACAAGGTTCCACGTCGCTCCAAGGCTCGTTGAAAACGCCAGCGCCCGGTAGCCGTACAGCGGATGCAGAAGCAGGTTGCACAACACGCTCAGCAGCACCGTCGTCACCGTAGACAGCACCGCCACCCGCGACAGCTTCAGCGAATAGAACACCGGCACCACCACCTTCACCGCCGCGTAGCACAAAAGCCCCAGCGAATACAGCCGCAGCGCCTCTGCCGTGGCCCGCGTGTCTGCCGCCGAAAACGCCCCGCGCTGATAGATAAGGCCAATCACCGGCTCGGCCAGCACAAACAAGATCACCGCTGATGGCAGCGAGTAAAACGTCACCAGGCGCAGACCTCGTCGCAGGGTGTCGCGCACGCCATCGAGTGCCACCTGCAAGTCCGCTTCACTGGCCGCATCGGCTGCCCGCTGCAGCGCCACCGTCCCAACCGCCACGCCAAACATCCCGATCGGTAGCTGGAGCAGCCGAAACGCGTAGTACAGCCAGCTTGCCGCGCCTGGCTCGGTCGACGCAAAGCGCGAGCTGACGTAGATGTTCACCTGCGTCGCCGCCAGCCCCACCGTCGCCGGAGCCATCGCGAGCAGCACCGTCCGCAGCCGAGGATGGCTCAGATCGATCGCCGGTCGAAAGCGATAGCCACTCTTCCACAGCGGCACAAGCTGAAGCCCAAGCTGGAGCGCTCCCCCACACAGCGTCGCCACCGCCCAGGCCACCGCTGCCCCCGGCGTCTTGCCGATCCCGATGATCCACAGCGACAGGCCCGTCACCACCGTCGCCAGGTTAAACAGAGCCGGAGCCAGAGCCGGCGGGGCAAAGCGTCGCTCTGCGTTTAGCATCCCCATCGCCAGCGCCGCCAGCGACACGAGCAGAAGAAACGGCATCATGATGCGGGTAAGCTGCACCGTCAGCTCGGCCTTGCCCGGCACCTGCGCAAAGCCCGCCGCCCAGCCGTCCACCATCTGCGGCGCAAACACGATCCCCAGCACCGTCAGAAGCCCCACCACGAAAAGCAGACAGGTTGCCACCAGGTTCGCCAGGTGCTGCGCGGCGGGCTGTCCTTGCTGCTTGCGAGCGTCCTGAAACGCAGGCTGAAACGCCGCCGACAGTGCTCCTTCCGCAAACAGATCGCGCAGCAGGTTGGGCAGGCGAAAGGCAATCGTGAACGCATCGCCAAAGAACCCCGCACCGAGCAGCGCCGCAAACACCTGCTCGCGCAAAAGGCCCAAGATGCGCGACACAAACGTCGCCAGCGACAGCCACAGCGCCGTCTTGCCCATCGAGCCACCCGCCGCCGCAGGGGGTGGCGCGTCATGAGCAGGCCGAGTCGGCACAAGCACCGTCGTGTCCTCCCTCGGCCCAGTCTCAGTCGAGATCGTGTCCGGCATTGCCCGCACTCTACCTGTCCCGCCGCCCCCACGCGAGTCTTTGCCCACGCCCGCGCCGCTTGGTGGGTAGTGGGATGCGCTTGGGGGACGACTTCGTGGCTTGCGGACCGTAGTGCGGAGACTGCTAGACTGGCCTTACCATGATCCTGCACCTTCCCAACCTGACGCTGAGGCCGTTTCTGCCAGGCGATGTGGAGTCGCTGGCTCGTCATGCCAACAACCGGAGGGTCTGGCAGAACCTCCGCGATGGCTTTCCGCACCCGTATACCGAAGACGATGCGCGGCGCTGGGTGACGCACGCCGCCGGGATGCCGGACCCGCAGAGCGTGTTTGCGATTGTCAAAGACGAGCTGGTCATCGGGGGAATCGGTGTGCATCGGCTGGACAAAGACCCGGTCTATCGCGACACCGCCGAGCTTGGCTACTGGCTGGCCGAGCCGTACTGGGGACGCGGGCTGATGACCCAGGCGGTCAAAGCGGTGACACGCTACGCCTTCGATGAGCTGGGACTGTTTCGGCTGGAAGCGGGGGTGTTTGGCTGGAACGTGTCGTCGGCGCGGGTGCTGGAAAAGGCGGGCTATTCGCTGGAGGGTCGGCTGCGCAAGCAGGTCTACAAAGACGGTCAGCGGCTCGATGTGCTGCTGTATTCCCGTCTGCGCACAGATGAGGTAGAGTAGGCACCCTCATGAGCACCGTGCCTACCTCGTCGCCCCACTCTCCGAACGACTCTACCCAAGCCGACAAGAGCGACCTCGAAGGTCAGATGCGCGATCGTCGCCGCATCATCGAGTCGCTGCGGCAGAGCGGTCAGAACCCGTTTGCCAACGACGCCCGTCCGACGCACCAGATCTACGCGCTGCCCGCGTCTCGGCAGGAAGAAGTCGCGAGCCTGCCGCTCGAAAATGAGCTGGCTGCCGATGCGCCGCGCTATGCGGTGGCCGGGCGACTTCTGCAAGTCAACGAGATGGGCAAGGCCAAGTTCCTGTTCATCCGAGGCGACCGGGGCGCGATGCTCCAGCTGTACTTGAAGGCGGACGTGGTCGAGGCGTTTGCGCTGTCGAACCAGCTGGGCCTGGGGGACTTTGTGCTGGCGCAGGGTCCGCTGTTTCGGACGCGCAAAGACAAGCGGGCGCTGCGGATCGAGTCGCTGCGATTGCTCAGCAAGGCGGTGCGTCCGCTGCCGGGCAAGGCGCTGCAAGACGGACCGAAAGTGACCGACGAAGACTGGCGCTACCGTCAGCGCTACGCCGACATGATCGTGCATCCCGAGGTGGCGGATGTGTTTCGCAAGCGGGCGACGATCGTGCGAGAGATTCGGCGCTTCTTCGATGAGCGCGGCTACGTCGAGTGCGATACCCGGATGCTGCTGTCGACAAACGGCGGCGCGGCGGCTCGTCCGTTCCGTACGCATCACAACGCGCTCGATCTGGACCTGTCGCTGCGGATTGCGACGGAGCTGGATCTAAAGCGGCTGGTCGTCGGCGGCCTGGATCGCGTCTATGAGATTGGCCGCATCTTCCGCAACGAGGGCCTGTCGCGCTTCCACAACCCAGAGTTTACGACCATCGAGTTTTACGAAGCGTACGCGACGTATGAAAACCTGATGGATCTGACTGAAGAGCTGCTCGAGCGTGCGTGCGTGGCGGTAAATGGCACGACGACGATCGACTATCAAGAGCACCAGGGCGTGCGGCTGCAGCGGCCTTTCCGGCGGGCGACGATGCGACAGCTCGTCAAAGAAGCGCGTCCCGATGCGCCGATTGCGGACGGGGCTTGCACCGATGCTGAATACGCGGCACTGCCGGGCTATGCGCGGTCGGTGCTCGGGGACAAAGCGCCGAGCGGCTACGGTCACGCGCTGGTGGCGCTGTTTGAAGAGTTTGTCGAAAAGTCGCTGGTGCAGCCGACGTTTGTCTGTGAGTTCCCAACGGAAGTGTCGCCGCTGTCGCGCCGCAACGACCGCGACCCGCGCTTTGTGGACCGCTTCGAGCTGTTCGTGATTGGCAAAGAGCTGGCCAATGCCTTTTCGGAGCTCAACGATCCCGACGACCAGCGGGCGCGCTTCGAGCAGCAGGTGAGCCAGAAGGCCAGCGGCGACCAAGAAGCGATGGACTACGACGAAGACTTCTGTCGCGCGCTGGAATACGGAATGCCTCCGACGGCGGGTGAGGGCATTGGCATTGATCGGCTGGTGATGCTTCTGACCAACAGCGCGTCGATTCGCGACGTGATTCCGTTCCCGCAGCTTCGTCCCGAGACGACTTCCCCGGCGGAGAACGAGTCCAAGTGAAGCTGTCGTTCGAGCTGCTGGTTGCGGCGCGTTACCTGCGAGCGGATCGGCCCAAAGGAGCGCTCGATCACCTGCGCTGGGCGACGCTTGTGCTGGTGATCCTGACGGTGGCGGTGTTCGCGGGCGGCGAGCTGGTCGAATACCTGCTGCGCGATCACCTGTCGGAGACGCTGTGGAACCTGCGTGGACCGCTGCGGGCGGCCAAGTACATTACGGTGCTTGTGACGCTGCTCGTCGGGTTCTTCATTGAGCTGATTCGGCGGCTGACGATCTTTACGACGATCTCGACGTTCGGGCTGTTTCTGGGCACGGGCGCACTGGTGACGGTGCTGTCGGTGATGTCGGGGTTTGAGCAGGATCTGAAGACCAAGATCCTCGGGACGCATGCGCACATGGTGGTGTCGACGCCGGACCGTAGCTTCACCGACTATCGCGAGGCGCTCGGCAAGATTGCCAAGGTCAAAGGCGTGCAGGCGGCGTCGCCGTACCTTTCGAGCGAGGTGATGATCGCGAGTCAGTCGAACCTGGCGGGCGTGATCATCAAAGGCATCGATCCCGATAGCGTCGGCAAGGTCACAGAGCTTGTAAAAAACACCGAGGCGGGCTCGCTCGACCACTTGCTGCATCCTGAGCTGCTGGTAAAGCCAGCGTCGGGATCGTCGGTGACGGTGGTTCCTCGGTCAGCCAGCGTCGATGGCGGTGCGGTCGATGGCGGTCAGGTCGATGCGTCGTCAGGGCCTGGGCGGTCCGATGGCAGCGCGTCGGAGCAAGTCGTCGCAAAAGCAGTTGATGGCGGTGCGGTCGATGGCGGTGCGCTGGCCGACGCGGGCAGCATCGCGGCGTTTGATCCGGTTGCGAGCAAAAAGCCCAAGATTCAGCCGCCGCGCAAGGTGCTGCCGGGCCTGGCGATCGGTCGCGAGCTGGCGCGTAACCTGCGGGTTTTCGTTGGTGAGGATGTCAGCCTGGTGTCTCCGATGGGCGATGTCGGTCCGACTGGGCCGATTCCGAAGAGCAAGCCGCATCGCATCGCCGCGATCTTCTTTTCGGGAATGTACGAATACGACAGCAAGTACGCGTACATGAACCTGCCAGCGGCGCAGAAGTTCCTGGGGCTCGATGACGAAGTGACGGGCGTCGAGCTGAAGCTGCAAAACCCGGAAGAGACGGAGTCGGTGATGGCGGAGCTGCGTGGGGCGCTCGGGCCGGGCTTTTTGGTTCAGGACTGGAAAGAGCTAAACCGAAGTCTGTTTGCGGCGCTGAAGCTGGAGAAGATCGCGATGTTTATCGCGCTGTGCTTCATCATCCTCGTCGCGGCGTTTTCGATTGTGTCCAACGGCATCATGCTGGTGATGGAAAAGGGCAAAGAGGTCGCGATCCTCAAGTCGATGGGCGCGTCGGACCGAGCGGTGCTGCGGATCTTCGTGCTGCTCGGGGCGTACATGGGAACGGTGGGAACGACGGCGGGCGTGCTGACGGGCGTGTTTACCTGCTGGGTGTTTGACCGCTTTGGGCTGCCGCTCGATACCGACGTGTACTACATCACCAAGCTGCCGGTGAAGGTCAGTCCGGCAGAGCTGTCGTCGGTGCTGCTGGCTTCGTTGGTGCTGACGCTGTTGGCGACGCTGTATCCGGCGTGGCAGGCGGCGCGGCTGCGTCCGGTCGAAGCGCTGCGCTAACTTGCGAGGCGGGCGGGGTTCTACTTGCGGAGGCTGCGCACCAGCTCGGCTTGTCCATCGGCGTGATAGGACGAACGAACGAGCGGGCCGGACTCGACGTGGGGAATCCCGAGCGAGCGCGCTTCTTGGGCAAGCTCGGCAAACTCGTCGGGCGTGACGTAGCGGGCAATCGGCAGGTGGTTCTTCGACGGGCGCAGGTACTGACCCATCGTCACGATGTCGATGCCCAGGCTGGCCAGCTCGCGCAGCACCTGCCTTACTTCATCGATCGACTCCCCGAGCCCGAGCATCAGCCCGGTCTTGGTCACTGCGCCGCGCGACTTGGCATGCGCCAGGATCTTGTAGCTGCGTGGATAGCTGGCCTGCACGCGAACCTGACGAGACAGCCTCGGCACCGTCTCTAGGTTGTGGGCAAAGACATCGGGACCGGCGGCGAGCACGGTGTCCACATCGTCGGTGTTGCCCTTGAAGTCGCCGGTCAGCACTTCCAGCGTCATGCCGTCGCAGTGCGCGCGAACCTGACGAATCGTCTCGGCCCAGTGCGCTGCGCCACCGTCTTTCAGATCGTCGCGATCGACGCAGGTGATGACGGTGTGACGCAGACCCAGCTCTTTGAGCGCCAGCGCCACACGTCGCGGCTCATCGGGATCGGGCGGCAGCGGTCGTCCCGTCGGCACATCGCAGAACTGACACGAGCGCGTGCAGATGTTGCCAAGGATCATGATGGTGATGGCGCGACGGCTCCAGCACTCACCGATGTTTGGGCAGCTGGCCGATTCACAGACGGTGTGAAGGCGCTGGCTGTGGACCAGATCGCGCACCTCGAAGAAGGTCTTTCCCGACGGTAAGCGCGCTTTGATCCAAGCGGGATGACGCGGGCGTGGCTCGGGCTCGCTGTTGCCAAGGACGGGAAGGTGTCGCGCGGTGTGCGGTGTCTGATCCATTACAGGTCGATGGCCTCTCCGAAGGCTGCTTCAAAGGCACCCTTTGTGATCTCGCCATAGGTTGGATGCGGCAGCACGGTGTGAAGCACCTCGGTGGCGGTCAGCTCGCCGCTGCGCGCGATGCACAAGGCCGAGATCATGTCGCTGGCGGTGCCGCCCAAGATGTGCGCGCCCAGGATTTCGCCGCTCTGTTCGTCGAGCACAACCTTGACCATGCCTTCGGTCTCGCCGGTCGCTTGGGCTTTGCCTGACGCTTTGAACGGGAACTTGCCGACCTTGATCTGCTTGCCTTCCGCGCGGGCTTTCTGCTCGGTGAGTCCCATCGAGCCGACCTCGGGACGACAGAACGTAGCGCCGGGCATGCTGCTGAGGTCGACGCGGCGGATCTCGCGATCATTGATGCCAGCCAGCTTTTCGACGCAGGCGATGCCTTCCGCCGACGCTTTGTGCGCGAGCAGCGGTCCGCCGATGCAGTCCCCGATGGCGTAAAAGCCGGGCTCAGGCTTGCCGCTGGCATCCAGGAGCCGATACCACTCATCGACGGCCAAGAAGCCGCGATCGATCTTCACCCCTGCGCTGGCTGCCGCGATCGTGTCGAGGTTTCCGGTCACACCAACGGCAGACAGGACCTTTTCGACGACGACTTCTTGGCTTTGACCGTTTGCATCGGTGAAGCGGACTTTTTGTTCGCTGCCGACCTTTTCGCAGCCTGCGAAGCGCGCACCGACGTGAATGCGGATGCCTTGCTTGGTCAGCTCGCGCCGAAGCTGCTCGGCAATCTCGCTGTCTTCGACGGGAAGAATCTGCGGCAGCGCTTCCAGCACCGTCACCTGCGTTCCAATCGCGTTATAGAAGTACGCAAACTCGATGCCGATTGCGCCTGCACCGACGACGAGCAGCGACTTCGGCTGGCTCGGCAAGTTCATCGCTTCGAAGTAGGTCAGGACATCTTTTCCGTCGGGAACCAGGCTGGGAATCGTCTTTGGCTTGGCTCCAACCGCCAGGATGATGTGCGGCGCGCTCAGCTCTTTTCCGTCGACAAATAGCTTCAGCTTGCCGCCTTCTCGGCGCAGCGTCGCGGTCTTGTCGAGGTGCTCGATCTGGTTCTTTTTGAACAGCAGACCGACGCCACGCTTCTGTCCTTCGGCGACCTTGCGGCTGTTGGCGACGGCGGCACCGTAGTCAAAGCGCAGACCGTCGGTGACGATGCCAAGGTGTGCGCCTTTTTTTAGGCTGGCGAACAGCTCTGCCGAGTGAAGCAGCGCCTTGGTTGGAATGCAGCCCCAGTTGGCGCAGATTCCGCCGAGGTGCGCACGCTCGACGACGACAACCTTTTTGCCAAGCTGGGCTGCGCGAATGGCTGCGACGTAGCCACCGGGTCCGCCACCGACGACCACGACATCGGGACCGGCTCCGGCACTGGTCTGTGCGACGGGTTTTTGCATCACAGCACCAGCAGCATCGGCTCGCGCAGGCCTTCGACGACCTTGGCGAGCAGCTGCGCACCGAGCGCTCCGTCGACAATTCGATGATCGCACGACAAGGTCAGCGTCATCCGGCGACGGACTTCGATGTGATCCTGACCGTCTTTTTCGACGACGACCGCGCGCTTTTCCACCTGCCCGACGGCGAGGATGCCACTCTCAGGCGGGTTGATGATGGCGTAGAACTCGCGAATGCCGTACATGCCCAGGTTGGTCAGGCTGAAGGTTCCGCCGGTGTATTCCTCGGGACGGAGCTTTTTGTCACGACCGCGCGCCGCCAGATCACGGACTTCCTTGGCCAGCGCACCGAGCGACTTTTGATCGGCGCCACGTACCACCGGCGTGATCAGTCCGTCATCCAGCGCAACCGCGACGCTGAGATCGACGCGATGATGCGCAACCGCGTTCTGTCCGTCGGGCGCAATCGACATATTGGCCTTGGGCACAAGCCGCAGCGCGCGCGCCAGCGCCTTGAGGATCATGTCGTTGACCGACACTTTTTCGCCGCCCGCCGCTTGGCTTGCGCGGTTGAGCTGCTCGCGGAACGCCATCGCCGCTTCCATATCGACCTCGCTGGTCAGATAGAAGTGCGGAACGGTCTGCTTGGCTTCGACGAGCCGCTTGGCTGCGGTGCGACGAATCATCGACAGCGGCTGTAGCTCATCACCAGGCAGCAGCGTCGGTGCCGTCGCGTGGGTCACACTCGGCTGCGCCACAACGATCGACTGCTTCGGGGCCGACTCGACATCGCGCTTGACGATGCGACCGCCGGGACCAGAGCCTTTGATCGCGCGCAGGTCGATGCCTGCTTCGGATGCCAGACGACGTGCCAGCGGTGAAGCGAAGATGCGTCCCGTTGCCGACGAAGCTGGAGCAGCCTGCACAGCCGGCGCGGCTTGAGCCACGGGAGCCGCTGCCTTCGGGGGAGCCACAGGTGCCGCCGGGGCGGGCGCAGGCTCAGGCGCTTTGACCGGAGCCGCCGCTGGCTTGGCTTCACCTGGGCCCGTCGTCAGTTCCTTGAGCAGCGCCGAGATGTCTTCCCCTTTTTTGCCCAGAACAGCCACCGGCGCACCCAGCTTCACCGTCTGACCGGGCGTCGCGAGGAGCTTCAGCAGGTAGCCCTCGTCTTCGAGGGGAAAGTCCATGTTGGCTTTGTCAGTTTCGACCTCAGCGACGATGTCGCCGGGGCTGACTTTGTCGCCTTCTTGCTTGAGCCACTTGGCTACCACGCCCTCTTCCATCGTCGGGGACAGGCGCGGCATCGAGATAAGAGTTGCCATGCTGTAATGTTCTCCGCGTCGGCTGCGGTTTGTCCAAACCGGGTTATTCGAGCGTTCGCTTGACGGCTGCCACCACGCGCGCCACGTCGGGCAGCACGATGGCTTCCAGGTTCAGCGCGTACGGAACAGGCACGTCCTCGCTCGCCACACGCTCGATCGGTGCGTCCAGATCGTCAAAGCAGTGCTTCTGCACGCGATACGCAATCTCGCCGCCGAAGCTCGAGTGCGGCGTCGCTTCCTGCACAATGACCAAGCGATTGGTCTTGCGCACCGACGAAAAGATCAGGTCTTCATCGAGCGGACGCAGCGTGCGCGGGTCGACCACTTCGACGTCGATGCCTTCTTTTTCCAGCTCTTTGGCCGCTTGCAGCGCCAGCCCGACCATCTTCGAGTACGCGACGATGGTGCAGTCTTTTCCGGGCCGCTTGATGTCACCCTTGCCGAGCGGAATCAGGTATTCACCCTCGGGCACTTCGCCGGTTTCACCGTACAGCAGCTCTGCTTCGATGAAGACCACCGGATCGTCGTCGCGAATCGCGGTCTTGAGCAGTCCTTTGGCATCGGCGGGCGTCGACGGCATCACGACCTTCAGTCCCGGCGTGTTGCAGTACATTGCCTCAAAGCTGCTCGAGTGCTGCGCGCCGAGCTGATGCGCTGCGCCACCGGCTCCTCGGACGACCATCGGAACCTTGAACTGTCCGGCGGACATCTGATGAATCTTGGCGGCGGAGTTTATGATCTGGTCGATCGCCACCAGCGAAAAGTTAAACGTCATCAGCTCGACGATGGGTCGCAGACCGACCATTGCTGCGCCGACGCCGATGCCGACAAAGCCGCACTCCGCGATGGGGGTGTCGATGACGCGCTTTTCGCCAAAGCGAGCGAGCATTCCCTGCGACACCTTGTAGGCACCGTTATAATAGCCAACCTCCTCGCCCATCAAAAGGACGTTGGGGTCGCGCTGCATCTCCTCGCTCATCGCCTGGTTGAGCGCTTCGCGAAACGACATCTTCGGCATCGCCTATCTACTCTCCTCACTGGCCTATCGGCTTCTTGTGGTCGGACCCATTTGTGCCCAAGCGTTCGATGCTCGAGCGGAGGCAGGTACGACCCATACTCGGGCGAGCATATCAAATTTCCTGCGCCGCCAAGTGGGCTTCGGGTGGGCTTGGCTGCGACCTTCGGGACTTTGACTCGATTTACCTGCCCGCGCGCACTTCACAAGCAGCCGAATGGGAACGCAAGTAGTGATATTCTAGAGTCGCGTACTATCTGGCCATGTCTATCGCTACTCCTACGGAAGGCTTCATCAAGTCTGCGGTACTGGCCAGTCGTACCGGCACTCTCTCTGCGCCGACGGGCAACACCCTGCACTGTAAAGGCTGGGGTCAAGAAGCGGCGCTGCGGATGTTGTGCAACAACCTCGATCCCGCCGTCGCAGAACGTCCGCACGATCTGGTCGTCTATGGCGGGACGGGCAAAGCGGCGCGCAGTCACGAAGCGCTCGCGGTCATCATCCGAGAGCTTCTGTCACTCGAAAACGATGAGACGCTGCTCGTCCAGTCGGGCAAGGCCGTCGGTGTGCTGCGAACCCATGAAGACGCGCCGCGCGTGATCATCGCCAACTCGAACCTGGTTCCGGCGTGGGGCACCTGGCAGCACTTCTGGGAGCTGGAGTCGCAGGGACTCATGATGTACGGCCAGATGACCGCCGGGTCGTGGATCTACATCGGCACCCAAGGCATCTTGCAAGGCACGTTCGAGACGTTCGCGGCGGCGGCGCAGAAGCACTTTGGCAGCTCGCTCGCGGGGCGCTGGGTGGTGTCGGCGGGACTTGGCGGAATGGGCGGTGCGCAGCCTCTGGCGGTGACGCTCAACGACGGTGTGTTTCTGGGCATTGATGTCGATGCCGCGCGCATCAGCCGTCGCGTCGAGCAAGGCTACCTGGATGAGCAAGCGCACAGCCTCGATGAAGCGCTGGCCAAGGTGCAGCAAGCGGTGGCGGACAAGCGTCCGCTGTCAGTCGGTCTGTGCGCCAACATTGCTGACGTCCTGCCCGAGCTGCTGCGTCGCGGTGCGATTCCCGATCTGCTGACCGATCAGACCTCGGCGCACGATCCGCTCGGTGGCTATGTGCCAAGCGGCTACAGCCTCGAAGAAGCGGCAGCGCTACGAAAAGCCAGTCCCGATGCCTACATCGAGCGTGCCCGCCGAACGATGGTGACGCAGCTGGTCGCGTCGCTGGCACTTCGTCAGCGCGGAACGCACCTGTTTGACTACGGCAACAACCTGCGTGCCCAAGCGCTGCTCCATCCCGATGCTGCGCGCGAAGGTCTTGCCCACAGTGAGCTGTACGCGGCGATGCCTGGCTTTGTGCCGGCCTACATTCGACCGCTGTTTTGTGAAGGAAAAGGACCATTTCGCTGGGCCGCGCTGTCGGGAAATCCGGCGGACATCGAGCGCACCGATGAAGCCGTCCTGGAGATCATGAAAGGCACCCCGAGCGAAGCGCACCTGCGGCGCTGGCTTGGCATGGCCAGTCGTCGCGTCAAGTTCCAGGGTCTACCCGCTCGCATCTGCTGGCTGGGCTACGGCGAGCGCGCACGGGTTGGCACCTACTTTAATGATCTGGTGGCACGCGGCGAGATCTCGGCCCCGCTCGTGATTGGTCGCGATCACCTCGACTCTGGATCGGTCGCTTCACCCAATCGCGAGACCGAAGCGATGCGAGATGGCAGCGATGCCGTCAGTGACTGGGTCTTTTTGAACGCACTCGTCAACTGTGCAGCCGGTGCCACTTGGGTGTCCGTCCATCACGGTGGTGGCGTCGGCATTGGCTATTCGCAGCATGCAGGAATGGTTGTTGTGGCCGACGGTACACCGGCGGCGCGCAGGCGACTTGAGCGCGTGCTCACCAGCGATCCGGCGATGGGTGTGCTGCGTCATGCCGACGCTGGCTATCGCGAAGCCATCGACTTTGCGGCAGAGCACGGTCCGCGTGTGCCGCACCTTGTTTCAAAACCTGAACCTTCGTCGGGGAATCCCGACAAGTAACCGCGTCCGCCAGTCGCGGCGGGAGAGAAGATGACGCTTCTGTTTGGTCCGAACACAAGCCTCCGTTTCAAGCTGCTTCTACCGCCGCTGCTCGTGCTGCTTTTTTTGCTGAGCACGCTCTCGATCGTCGGAAACAACTGGCTGCACGACGTGTCGCAGCGGCTGGCTCAGTCGCATGCCGAGAGTCGCGTCGCGGACTTGGCGCACTCGATGCTGCTGTCGGATGCGCTGAAGAACGCGCCGGAAAAGAACCTGTCGCCGCTGCTCAACGGCACCGTCGATAACGATCCTCGGATGCTGTTTGCGGTGCTGAAGCTGCGCGACCAGCTGTTCATCGGAACGCGCAGTGGCACCGAAGGCGAACAGCTGTCGCTGCTGCTCGCGGATCAGAAGCGCTACAGCAACCTTGCGCAGAACGTCACGCAGCGCCTAGCCAGCATCGAGTTTTCGATCGCTCGTCGCATGGTCCCGATTCCGGGCACCAACGAGACGGTGGAGCTAACGCTCGCGGCGTCGCTGCGCGATCAGGTCGCGGACTATCGCACCAGCCTGTTTCTGATCCTCGGTGTGCTTGGCGCGGCGCTGTTTGGTTACGCGATCTTTTCGATTTACGTGCTGTCGGTGCTGGGTCGGCGGATGGATCAGCTGGTCGATGCCGCACATCGCGTCGAGCAAGGCGACCTGAACGTGCGCATCAGCAACCTGGTTCCCGACGAAATTGCCGTGGTCGGTCGCGCCTTCGATAGTGAAGCAGAGCGTCTGTCGTCGGCAGTGAGCATGCTGCAATCGGCGGCCATCGTGGTTGAGCGGGCCTCGACGGATGTCAATCAGACGCGCTCGGGGCTGCAGCGGACGCTTAGCTCGCAGGTACGTGACATCGAGGAAGCGCTTCAGGTGCTGCGCGAAGTGCTGGCGGGCTTTTCGTCGGCCAGCGTGCAGGCAGAGCACAGTCGCGACGAAGCGCGCAATGCCTCGGCCAACTGTCAGCGACTCACGACCAGCGTGCAAGATGCGACAGCGACCATCGAAGAAGCCGAGCGTGTGGTGGCGCAGACCTCTGACAGCCTCGGGCAAGTTTCCAATGCGACGGCGGACATTGCCAAGCACGCCGATACGCTATCGGACACCACCGCTTCGACGGCCAGCGCCATGCTTCAGATGAAGCACTCGATCTCGCGGGTCCGAGAGACGGCCATCACCGCCGCCAGCCTCGCAGAGCAAGCCGGTCTCGACGCGGAGCGTGGCACCCAAGTGCTGCAAGAGAGCATGAACGGCATCGAGCACATCCGCGAAGCCTCGCGCGCCATCGGCAACGTCACCGAGGAGTTGGAAAAGCGCGTCGGTGAGATCGGCGATGTGCTTCACCTCATCACCGAGCTGACCCAGCGCACCAACCTGCTCGCGCTCAATGCCAGCATCATCGCGGCCCAAGCCGGCGCGGAAGGTCGTGGCTTTGCGGTCGTCGCCGATGAAATCAAGGATCTCGCCCGTCGCACCGCCAACTCTGCCGGTAGCATCGACAACCTGATTCAAGCGGTGTCCGATGGCGCACACGCAGCCCGTCGCGCAGCCGTTGCAGGCGCTGATGCGGTCGAATCCGGTGCGTCGCAGTCGAGTGAAGCTGCCAAGACCATGACCGACATCTTGTCGCGACTGCGCAACTCGGCGGCGATGGCCAAGTCGATTGCGGCAGCGACGGATGAGCAAGCACGTAGCTCGGCGTATGTGACGCGCTCGATTCAAGATGTCCAAAACCACGTCACCGAGATCACCGGCAAAGCGGTCGATCAGACCCGTCGCACCGAATACCTTCAGCGTCAGGTGTCGCGTCTGCGGGAGCTGGTGGATCGTCTGTCCAAGGGCGGACGTGACGAGCGTGACAGCATGGCGGCGATCTCGGAGTCGCTACAGCGGATGGTGCGGACGCTCGATGAGCTTTCCGGCTCGCAGCGCAACAATGCGACGGAAGGTGAGCGTCTTCGCAACTTGATGGAAGTGGTGCGGCGCGGCATGTCGAGCCAGCGAGAGCAGAGCGCTGCGCTGGATCGCTGCCTGGGAGAGCTGGGAAATCAGGCGACGGAGCTACGCGGTCAGCTTAGCAAGCGACAGTAGGACGAAGCTGCTGCATTCCATCGAGGAACAGCCACAGCGCCTGTGACGCACGCTCGGCGGCATCCACCACCGCTTGGCGCTCTTCGACGGACCTAGCATGTGCAACCAGCGCATCGCACTCGACCTGGCGGTGAACCACGTCGGCGTCTTCGTGCACGGAAAAGAACGACACCGCACGCGGATCGCGCAGGCCGTAGAAGTCCCCGAGTCCTTCGCGCTTGGTCTTGGCCACGTCGGGAATCTGCGACTCGTACGCGTAGAGCGCCGCCATTCCTTGCAGGAAGCTGCCGTTCTTGGTCAGGTCGCGGAAGATCTCGACGGAAGCTTGGGTCGCTCGTGTCGGCTCCGCTTCTTCTACGGACTCACGCGCAACGCCCATTCCTTCGGCAAAGCGCAGCCACAGTTCCGGGTGATTGCTCTCGCCTTGCTCTTCTTCACACAGGTTTGCGAGCAGCTCCTGACGCAGCTTCAGGTCGTCGCAGTTGGCGTGAACGGCGCTCACGTAGCGAGGGAACGCCTTGACGTGGTGAAAGTACTGCTTCGAGTACTCACGCAGATCATCGAGGCTGAGCGCACCTTGGCTCCATGCCTGATAGAACGGGTGCGACAGCATCGCGTGACGCTGCACCGCCGCATCGAGCGCGCGCACAAACTCGGCATCGCTACGCAGGTCAAAGCTGGAAGTCTGGTTCATCTTGGGCCTCTCCCTCTCCATGGTCGACGAGGATGATGCTACGGGAACCGGTTCGCTTCTTCCCGCAGCGACAAGTGCGCGCAGCTTAGCGCAAAACCGGGTCCGTCCGTAAAGGGGCTCGTGCTGGGGCAAGACGCGCGCGATGAAGGCGCAGACAACAGGTGTGGCTAGGCGAGAAAGCGGGTGAGCGCCGCAAACAGCGGCTCGGGCGCTTCGATGTACGGGACGTGACCGCACGCGGGCAAGCGAACCATCTGTGCGCCAAGAATGGACGCTGTCTCGACGGCGCTTTCCATCGGAATTACATCCTGCTCACCGTGGATAACCAGCGACGGAATGTGCCGAAGATTCGCCAGCTCTGCGCGCAGATCAAACGACGGGCCCAGGCTCTTCCAGATGGCTTCTTCCAGGCGCTGCTTGACCAGAAACGGCGTTAGCTCCAGCGCGCGCCTTGGCGAAAGAAAGTACGGCGTCACCGCCAGGGCGAAGCGATACCGTCGCTGCTCTTCGGGCGACAGCGAGTCTTTCTTCTGCGCAAACTCCTCACGCAGCTTCTGGACTTCGGGCCGGTGCATCGCGTCGGCCATTCGCTGCTGATATTCCTTCCGAACCGCAGCGGTCGGTGGCGCGGGCGACAGCAAGATCAGTCGCTCAATGTGCTGCGGATGCTGTACCGCATACAGCATCGCCAGCAGCGCGCCCCACGAGTAGCCCATCAGCCGAACCTTTTCGACGCCCACAAAGCGCCGCACCGCATCGACATCTTGGGTGTGAATCGCGACCGATGGCGGATCTTCCCCTTCCGCCTGCGGCGACCGATCCGCGCCGCGCTGATCGTAGAAGTAGACGCGCCGACCTACGCCCAGGTCACTTACGGCATCCAGCTGCGGTCGTAGATAGCGACTGTCTGCGCCTGGTCCACCGTGCAGGATCAGCAGCGGAGGCCCGAGCGCGCTTCCCGCATGCTGGGGATCGACCCACTCAACGTGAAGGTGAGCCGCTGTTACGGGAAGGTCAAAACCACTCACGCCGACTGTCCACGCAGAAACCGCAGGGCCGGACGCGCAAACGGCAGGCTCGCCGCAATCAGCAGCACCGACGACACAATGCCCAGCTGATGCACATGACCCGGCGACAGCAGCGTCTGAAAGTAGGTTGGGTTGTGCAGCGGCGCTACGTCATGACCGTGGAGCAGCGACAGCGGCAGCGCCAGGCCCGCCGCCAGCATCATCAGCACGCCAGCGGTTCGGTTGCGCAGCACAGCGATGAGACCCACGCCCGCCAGCACCAGCAGCGCCGACGCGCCTTCTTTGGGGGCCAGCGCCACCAGGATCAGCGTTGGCAAGCTCGCCGCCGCGCGCGTCACCGTGTGACCGACCTTTTCTACGCCTTGTTCATCGACGCGCAGCAGCTTGCGCCACGACTCTTGACCGTCGAAGTGATCCGACAGCTTCTTGCCTTGCAGAAACAGCGCCACGATGCCGTGTGTCGCTCCGTAAAACAGCAGCACCGGGTCCAGCGACTTGGCCGTCACCATGCCCCACATCGCCACCGTCAGACCTGAATAGCCCAGGCCGATGGCATACCAGCGTGCCCAGAACCAGTCCGCAGCCAGCGCAAAGAATGCGACACCGTACGTCAAAGACAGCGCTGCAAACGGAGCCACCCACTCACGCTCCGGCTGACCCGGCGGTGACAGGTAGAACAGCAGCGCCAGCAGCGAATACAGCGCCGTGTAAAACGACAGACACAGGATCGAGACCGCTTTGCGTTCCCCGGAGAGTCCAAATGGCTGATCAAGAAGTGACATGGGCGTTACCTCAGCTCGTTTTCGTCGATGCAGTTCAGTATGCCAGGACCGACGCTAGGATTTGGATGCCAGAGTCGGTTTTGCGTCGCTAGGTTCGATGGAAGCGGCGCTCGATTTCGCTGCGATCCAGCCGCCACAGCACAGGCCGTCCGTGCGGACAGTACGGGCTCAGCGATACATCGTCGAGCGCAACCAACAGCGCCCGCGCTCGGCTTTCATCTAACACATCGCCCGCGCGCGTCGCCGCATGACAAGCCATCGTCGCCAGCAGCAGCTCGTCGCGCTTTTGCAGTACATCCGACCGACCGTGCTCTTCTAGCTCGTCGAGCACCAGGCGCAAGAGTCGCTCGGGCTCGCTGTGAACCTGCGCGCCGCGTCCGTATTGTCCCAGGTCCGGGGCCGACGTCAGCGCAAAGGTCTTGCCCGAAAACGGTCGCACTTCAAACCCCAGCTGATGCAGCGCCGCTTCGTACTCGCTCACCAGCGAAGCGCGCTTTTCGTCCAGCTCCAGGTGAACCGGAAACAGCAGTCGCTGCGAGGACAGGGTCTGTCCGTGTGCCCGCCGCAGTCGCTCAAACAGCACCCGCTCATGCGCCGCGTGCTGATCGATGATGAGCAGCTCGTCTTGGTATTCGCACAGCAGGTAGGTCGCAAACAGCTGTCCCAGGTACGGAAGCTGCTGAAGCAAAAGCCGTCCATCACTCGGCGCTTCGACCGGCTGCTGCTGCGGCGCGCTTTCTTTGGGCGGAGCGTCCGTCTGTGGCTCGCTGGGCACGGCAATCGGCGCATACAGCTTGAGCGCTTGCTGAAGCCGAGAGCGATGCTCGCCGAGTCCACTTGGTCGCGGTGGCTCACGCAGCAGCGGCGGTGCATGAACCGCCACGCGTGCATCCGGCGAGTCGTGAAGCGTTGGCGCCTCCATCGTCGCCAGCATCGGGACGTAGGGCGTGCGCTGCGGCTCTGGGCCTTTCGACGATCCGCCATAGCTTGGCCGAGGCTCCCGCGCTGCATCCGACAGGCCCGATCCGATTACATATGTCCGCTCCCCGACCGTCGGCTTGCTCTTCCCGAGCAGCCATGGCGCTTCCACGCACAGCTCGCGAATCGCACGCTGCACCGCTGAAAACACCGCGTCGGCGTTGGCGATCCGAACCTCTAGCTTTTGCGGGTGGACGTTGACATCCACAAGCTGCAAGTCGAGCTGTAGATGCAGTACGCACATCGGATAGCGACCGCGCTCCAGCAGCTCGCCATAGCCGGTGGTGATGGCCTGGAGCAGGCTGCGGTCGCGGACAAAGCGACGATTCACCAGCAAAAAGACATTGCGAGCCGTGGTTGTCGCGTCGTCTGGCGCTCCGATGTGTGCTTCCACCGACACGCCCGGCGCGCTTCCTTGCGCCAGATACAGCACCGGCGCGCCTTGGCCTTTGCCTCGGCTGGCTAGCGCTGCTTTTGATCGATCGAGTGGGCTTTTGTGCGGTGGCAGATCCAGCAGCACCCGGTCCTTGTCGAGCGAGCGCAGCCGAAAGTGCACCCCCGGATAGGCCAGCCCCAAGCGAACCAGCGTCTCGGAGATGTGTCCCGTCTCCGTCGCCTCGCTCTTCATGAACTTGAGACGCGCTGGGACGTTGTAAAACAGGTCGCGGATCTCAATCTGCGTGCCGACGGGACCGCCGACTTCGCGACTCGGGCTCTGCTTCTGGCCGCCTTCCAGCGCGATCCGATAGGCCGCCACCGCATCCTTGCTGCGGGTCGAAAGCTGCAGCCGCGACACCGAAGCCACCGATGCCAGCGCTTCCCCTCGGAAGCCCATCGTTGTCAGGCGAAACAGATCATCCGAGCTACGCAGCTTGCTCGTCGCGTGACGCAGCAGCGAAAGCTCTGCATCTTCCGGGCTCATGCCGCAGCCATCGTCTGCGATGCGGACCAGCTTCAGCCCGCCGTCTTCGATGTCTACGTCAATCCGCTGCGCCCCTGCATCCAGGGAGTTTTCGACCAGCTCTTTGACCACTGATGCTGGCCGCTCGACCACCTCGCCTGCGGCAATTTGGTTGGTCAGCTCCTCTGGCAGGAGCGCAATGCGCGGCATGGACTACTCTTCGGTCGATTCCGTCTCGACGTGACGAGGCGTAGGAAGCTCGCGACGGACCGCCAGCTTGGCACCGCGCTTCTTCATGTCTTCCAGGTAGACTTCGATCTGCGCGCGGACATCTTCCAGATAGAAGATCTTGCCGTCGGCAATCTCACGCAGCGACGTGACCGCGCTCTTGTTGTCGCACTTGACGAATGGCTTGCTGCGGCGCTGGGCCAGCTGACGAGCCCGCTCCGCAGCGAGCATGGTGAGCGCGAAGCGATTGGGAATCCGCTCCAGACAGTCTTCAACGGTTACGCGAGCCACAGTCGTTCTCCTTGAAAGCGCACACAGCCGCTGACAGCCATGGGCGAGGGTCTGCGAAGCAAAAGCGAAGAACTTGTGTATATTCCTGCGTCCCCGCTTCTGTCAACGACTGGCTCGTGTGGGGTCTGTGCTTTTGACTGCGCAAAAGTCGTGACGTTTCCGGCGCGGACGCGGTCCTGATTGACAGTCCCCATGCCGTGAGATTCCATGCCGTGATGGTCACTTGGTGGGTGCGCTTGGGGGTGGGGTTGCTTTGGCTCTGGGCCTCGCTTGCGCAGGCTGGACAAGGGACCGTGCCATCGCCGATCGTGCCGGCTCAGCCGCTTGCGCCGATCGTGGCCGGGCAGTTTGTGTCTGTCTTTGGGTCCGAGTTTCAGCTCGGCGGTCTGCCCTTCCGCTTTGTCGGTGCCAACATCAATCCCATCCACGGCGAGACCGATCGTCACCACACCGAGCCGCTGTTTGTCGCGATGGTGCAGGACGGGCTGCAAGTGGCGCGGGTGTGGGCGCTCGGCGAAGGCATGCCCGACGCAACCGAGTGGCAGATCAAGTACGTCCTGTTTCGCGCCGGACCCGAGCGGACGATTGAAGAGACGCTCCTTCACCTGGACCGCGTGCTGCTGGAGGCGCGACGCGCAGGCGTTCGGCTGATCCTGACCTTGTCGAACAACTGGGCGGACTTTGGTGGCGTGCCGATGTACCTGCGCTGGCTCGGGCTGCCTGCGGACGGAAGCGGAAAAGAACAGTTTTATTCCGATGAGCGTGCGCGCGCCCTGTTCCGCGCCCATGTCGGACGGATTGTCACGCGGGTGAGCAGCCTGACTGGCATTCGCTACAGCGACGATCCAACCATCATGGCGTGGGAGCTGATGAACGAGTCCACCGTCGATACGCCGCAGGGTCGCGCCGTTCGCCTGTCCTGGGTGCGAGAGATGGCTCGCTTTATCAAGACCTTCGATCACAACCACTTGGTCGCCGCTGGGCTGTGGGGCTATGCCATGCGCTCCGAGCGGGCCGACTTTGCGGCGGTTCACTCCTTGGCGGACATCGACTACGTAGACAGCCACCTGTACATGCAGAACGGGCAGGGCAATGTCTCGCTTGCGCGGATGTACGACTTCTTAGATGACCGCGCGCTGCTTGCCTCACGGCTTGTGAAAAAGCCACTCGTCATCGGAGAGTTCGGCTTCCGCACCGATCAAGGACCGACCTACCTGGGTCTGCCGCGTGCCCGCTGGTTTTCCGAGCTGCTATCTCGGCACTTTCAGAATCAGGGCGCCGGGGCGCTGGCTTGGATCTACGAACCCTTCAAGGCCAAGCCGCGCGACTTTGGCATCTACATCGACCGCAGCAGCACCGATGATGTCCGCGCCGTGATGCGCTCGTTTGGTCAAAAGACCCTGCGCAGACAGCCGTTCCCTGACAATCCGCGCCTGCGTACCGTGACAGGCGATGGGCCGCTCTATCAGGTCGATCAAGTGCTGCATGGAACGAACAAGATCCACGCTGTCTGGCACAAGCTCCCCGCTGGAGACTACGCGCTACGGATTGCCCCGTCGGAGTTTCGCTCCGCCCGCTTTGAGCGGCTCGGTTACTGGGACGGCAAGCCCGCTGCCCACTTTTACGGCGCCGAAAGTGGCGATGTCGAGTATCGCTTTGCGCTGCCCGCCGATTCGCAGGTCGTGCAGTCTGCGTCTGCGCTGGTCGTCGAAGCCCGGCTGTCGGCAGAGTGGCCCGGTGTCGCGTCTCCTCCCGATGGCGGCTCGCTGGTCCGGGTCGAGCTAGACGGGATGCTCATCGAAGCCCAAAAGACCGCGATCGACGATGGTCGAGGCGGCTGGCTGCGCTTTACCCTGGGTGACTCGGCCCGGCTTCACGCGCTGGCTCGCGGCGAGCACACCCTGCGCTTTGTGGTGCAGCCCGGACCGCTCGCGCACGGACTGTGCATCTACGGCGAGGCCCGCGATCCCGCGCTCGACAAGCGAGACTTCGGACCGCTGCGCATCGTGCTGCGTCCAAAGGCCGCTTCCCCCACCAAGTAGCCCGCCGCGCCCCCGTTTTGTTGGCTACGACTTGGTCGGGTCGGGCCGATCGTCGGCTTCAATCTCTTCAATCGCCAGCGCCGGTGCTTTGTCCCCACCCAGTACCTGCAAGATCCCCGGCAGGTACTTGTCCATCATCACCACCGCCCAGTAGACCGCGCTGCGGCACATCGGCTCCGTCAGCTCGCTGTCTTCGACATCGACGCTGCTTTTGAAGCGGATCTCGCCGTCCGAGTAGTCCAGCTCGAAGTTGCCGATGACCATGCCGTAGTTGGCGCGGGTGATAAACTCCGCGATGGCTGGACGCTTGCGCTCAGGCGCTTTGATCGGGCAGATGGCGTAAAACAGAAACTGCTGATCGTCCTCGCGGGTCTGGGCGTAGCAGGTCCAGCTCCCGTTTTCCCCTTGGTAGCTGGTCTTGAGCACGCTCTTGTTATCGAGCGCCGCAAAGTCCCAGCCATCTTCACGTAGGAAGTCCAGAACCACCTGAAGTAGACGCATGTCTTAGCGAGCTTACCGCAGAAGCGCGGGGCATCGGTCTGCTTCCATGTGCACCGAAGCCCCGCCGGGCATGGCTGTCGAGGGTTAGCCGACCTTCACCGGCTGGGCGTTCCAGATTTTTTCGGCGTATTCGCGGACGGAGCG
>ERZ724514.121-NODE-121-length-33623-cov-12.577574_pt1 | contig 33623 bp, 29 predicted proteins | sample MGYA00376047_ERZ724514 | MGnify/ENA primary metagenome ERZ724514 (study PRJEB28724, sample SAMN07190883) | activated sludge metagenome | isolation source: activated sludge of sewage treatment plant in Hong Hong | place: Hong Kong | collected 2016-03-17 ...
CGCGTACCTGAAATCCTGCCAGGATTTTCGCTCGTCTGGTGAAGAAACAGACGCAGAGAATGTCAAAGCCGGGGAGGTCGGGGCGGAGAGAAGTATCTGAGGTGTAAGGTCTGCTCTGCGACTAGCTATGACCGCATGATTCCTAATGGCATGAGAAGACCGGCGCAGGTGAAGTGACCGAGGCTCCGGATGGACCCGGCCACGATGTGTCCAAAAGAAGGGAATTTGATTGCAGCTGTGAAAAAATGATTGGGATATGAGCGAGTAGCTCTATCGACCGAAATGGTAAGCGATGCCGAACATGAACAGGTTTGCTCGGTAGTCGGCCGTGACATTGCTGCGGTCGAACTTGAATTGGGCAAAGTTATACTTGTACTCAATAAACGGGGCGATAGAATCGGTCATGTAGTAGCGGATACCGGCCAATACGTTGAAGCTTGGAGCAAACGAGGCTTCGGGCCGGAATCCACCGCTGGAGATATTCCCGACATTGAGGCCAATCCCTAGGCCCGCATAGGGTTCGACTTTGTATTGATAGCCGGTGACGCGGACCAATGCATTAAAAGCTAGGGAGTGCACCATTAAATCTGCACCAGGAATCGGTCCCGATAGTCGAGGGTTGCTGGACGTCGGCAAGGTTTGTTGTTTGATGCCTGGCGTAGAACGGTACGCGTCCACTTCAAGCCCAAACCAGTTGTAGCCGCGATCGTTAAAGTAATGGCCGATCTTGCCTCCGTAAAACAGGTCTTTCTGGAGGGCCACCTTTCCGGCATCGGTGGTATCAAAGGAGGGGGCGTTCATACCGATGCCTGCGGCGACATAGGTTTCTGCCAGTATGCGTGCAGGTAAGCCCAACAGGACCAGGAAAAGTAGAGCGACGAACCAGCGACCCATTATTGCTCCTCTCACTGACAGGAATTTTCTCGAAAGTATCTCAGAATGCTACTCTAGCGGGCTTCATGCGAGGTGGCAAGCGAGAAGTGTATCCGGGCGGGCCCATTACCCGGCCATGTGGCCATCCTCAGCACTGAGTCTCTTCACGATGCAACAAGGTGGGGCGTAGGCAGAATCCTCGCCATCTCGATTGGTCCCAGGACCAATTGAGCAGCGCATATTCGGTATGGGTGAGATGCCGTTCGATGGTTCGTCCAAATCCACCGAAGCGGAGAGAAAAACCTGCAGGTAATGCCACGTCTTTCACGAGACCGAATTCCGTAAAATCTCCGGCATAATACGCTGGGTCGCCACGTTCACTCACGAACTGTTCCCCTCGCCAAATCGTGACATAGGGACGCCAGCCATCGAGGTTCAATCCGGCTGTGAATTGATATCCGCGACCACGGACAATCGGGGAGCCACTTTGCGTGGGCTCATTCTGACTCGTGAGATAGAGGGCCATGACATCGATTTCACGAAACCAGGACAGCCGCGACCAGTATTGTCTGGGCTGAAAGGAAAATTGAGGGCCAAAGGCGGTGAGCAAATTATTTCCGGCCGGGCGATCACGGGGCAGGCCGGCTCCGAAGAATGTGCGCGCCTCGGAATATTGTGCGCCACCGGAATGGGCCCAATAGACTTGGCCGTTGAGTGAGAAATGTCCGGCCGCTACACGCCCCGCATAGCCCACATCAAACCGTTCGGCTTTTTGGAACGTTTCGATCTGATTCCAGTTGATAAAGAGATCCTGCTGGTAATGTTTACGATCGACCAGCAGTTGAAAGCCCTGCTCGATCGGGCGTGAGAACAGCATCGCATCATTGAAGACGGCGTCGACGAAGGGATGGTTGCGATGCAGCGTGCCTGCAACCAGGCGCACTTCGGGAATCATTTCATATTCGGCAGAGACGATCGGTTGCACCGTATGAAACCGCTGGGTATCGCCCACAGGCAGGCCGGCAAACAGGCCCACGTCCAAGTGTAATGTCGGCGAAGGACTGTAACGAAGCACGGGCGCCAGATACTGACCAGCGAAGGTGCGGTCGGAGACGGGACGGCTACCGATCTGGCCGAGGCCGGCGTAATCGACGCGATAGGCATAGGTCAGTGCATCGACCTTCATATGGAACCGGCGGTCCGACGCGTCGTCCTGCCGATCGGTGAAGGGGCGTGACAGCGAGGCCCACACGTCGCCCACTAAGTCGGCATGATTCGTATCCCAGTCCCAATTGAACATCAAATACTGTTGGTTCACCCATTTGAACGTGTCCCGGTTCATATAATGGATGCCGTCTTCCGTAAAGAAGGCTCGGATGCGCCGTGCCTGTATGCCGAATTCGAGTGATGCGCGTTCTCCCAGGCGAAAGGTTTTGGACAGGCCGATCTCCGGAAAATTGCTGGCTCGAAACTCCGGGTCGCCCTGCTGGCTGAGAAAGTTGCGACCTTTCCAAAAGGCCACGTATGGACGCCAGCCGGCGAGATCGAGCCACGTGCGCAGTTCATACCCTCGGCCGCGGGTGGCATCGGTGCCGTCGTCGGCTTGGTTGTAACTCGTCAGGTACGTGAAGCTGATGCCCAGCGCATTCCACCAGTCGGCTGAGGGAAGCCAGCGGGCAGGCTGCAGGACCAATTCCGGCCCGGCGGCAACGACGAGGTTGTCGCGGGTATCGAAGGAGCGATCCAGTTTGAATAGGGCTTGCCCGTTACGCACCCAATGGGCCTGGCCGTTGAAGCGTAGCGGCCCGAACTTCAGTTGCCCGGCATATCCCACGTCGAAGCGGTTCGGCGACGAGCCCTGAAATGCCTGCTGCCAGTTGATGAACAGGTCTTGCCGATAGTGTTGGGAATCCACTAGCATTTGAGCCCCCTGCTCGATGGGACGCAGGAACCGGTTGCCGTTGTCGAAGACGGCGTCGTGGAAATCCCGGTGCGGAGTGCGGATCGTCCCGGCGACGGCGGTGAGCTGATCGATCGGCTGATAGGTCAGGCGGACGATGGGCCGGACTTGAGATACTTCAGTATCGTGTCCGAAGGGTATATTGGCAAAGACCCCGAGCTCTGCTTCGAGATTGGGGAGCAACCGCCGATAGACGGTCGCGTTGACCAAATTGCCGATGAGTGTTGTGTCGCGTCCCAGGCCATTCGTGAAGGTGTTGTCCTCCAGGCCTTGTTTCTCGAGGTTGAGCATGAAGGTGCTGACGGAGAAGCGGGCGTCAAGGAGGTGGGCAACTGACGGCTGAACGGCTTCTTCTGCAAAGAGATCACTGATTGGGAATAGATAGGCGAGCGTGAGTAAGCTTGCCCAGAACAGGCTGCAACCAATTCGATGAATGAGTCGTGGTTTCACGTGTGGGGGGCGATGATAAGAACTAGGCAGGTGCGGCGTCAATCCTTTTGCGGGCGATTTCGGGACTGTCATTCCGATGGGGTCTGGTACGCATAAGTTGACAGAGAGATTTTCGGTACGACATGAGTGAGAAAAGCAGAAGCGGCTTGTCGATTCAGAGTTGGGCGTCGGCCTCTATACTGTTGATCGCGGTGGCCTTGCTGAGTAAGGGCCTCGGTTTTTTTCGCGAACTTCTTGGTGCTAAATACTTTGGCACCAGTGGCGACGTCGATGCCTTTTTTGTCGCGCTTTCGATGGCACTTCTTGCAAACAGCGGAATAGGAATTGCTCTGTCTACGGTGTTGATTCCTGCCGTGCACAACCTTCGACTAGATGCAAGAAAGCAGGCTGCAGCGCAGCTCATCGGAAGAGTAATAGTCGCCACAGTTATTCTGTCCATAACTATGATCCTTCCTCTCATTCTGTTTCCTGAATTGGTGGTCAGGATATTTGTGCCGTACCTATCTCCAAGGGTGGGGAGCATGGCAGCCAGTTTCATGCCATGGCTCGCATGGTACGGATTATTGCTCAACCTTGTTTTCGTCTTGGCCGCTGCGTTCAACGCCCAACGTCATTTTGTCGTCCCCGCATTCAGTGATCTCGCCTTTAATCTAGTGGCTGTCTCCATTTTGGTGATGTTTGCCGCCACATTGGGTGTCAATGCTCTGGTAGCGAGTAGTGTGCTTGGGATGGGAACATGCGGTGGCATCTTGTTCTTCCTTCTTTGGCGACATCAGTTGGCTAGATTTGACCTGCATGAACGGGGCGAAGATATAAGGCCCTTTCTACATCTGTGCATCCCAATACTACTCCTGGAGATTTCGTGCCAGATTATTACAGCAGTTGAGAACTATTTTGCCTCCGGTTTGGCTGAAGGGAGCATTGCCGCGCTGAATTATGCGCGACGCATCAGTGTCATGATAGTCACATTGGTGGCGCTGAACATTTCTCGCGGCGTGTTTCCAACCTTCTCGCTGTTGTGGCTTGAAGGAAAGCAGGAGGAGGCGGCAGAGATCCTGATGAGAATTAGCACAATGATCATTGCGATATTCGTTCCGGTTGCGGTTTCCTGTGTGGTGTTGCGCGATCAGGTAGTGGGTATTCTATACATGCGCGGGGCCTTTGATCGCAACGCTCTGGAGGTGACGGCCGCGGTTTTCATTTTCTATAGTGCGGGACTTGTAGTGGCGGTACTTGAGCCGGTGTTCATCAAGGCCTGCTATGCCTTTGGAGACACAAGGACCCCGCTTTATTCAACAGCGATCAGTGCTGCGGTGATGACTGGCGGTACATACCTCCTCACGCCTTTGTGGGGAATCGCCGGGATTGCTCTCATGATGAACCTTTCGATCGCTCTGAGAACTCTCCTCATGGCAGTAGCGCTAAATAAGATGGTCAGGCATTTTGATCTTGGCGACCTAGGGGCAAGCGGACTTGGATCTCTTGTATGCGCCGCAGTTGCGCTTGCTTGTAGTAGCGTCGTTTTACACGAAACCCCGTTAGGCCTGATGCTGTGGTGTATGGCCTTTGGAGCCACGTACCTTTCCTGTGGTTGGTTTTTTATGAAAGGGGAAATCAGACCATTAGTGTGGAAGGTTGCAAGGATCGGAATGGGGATGTGGGGGAGATGACCTTGCTGGTACGAACATGGTTTAGTCGATAGAGAAATGGTGCGAAGATAGAAGGCAAATGGAAATCAGCATAAGTAATACATGGGGAGCCTGCATGTTACTTGCAGTGCCCCTTATTCTGGTTGCCGTATGGGCGCGAATTGACCAGGGCAGTTGGTTTGCCCCGGGGGCATTCTTTTCTCTCGTTTGGGTGGTGTATGTCTTGGTGCCTCTGGTGTTTGCTCCGGATTTGGAAGTTTGGCCTGGAGTGATTGTCGCGATAACTGTTGCGACGTTCGTGGTGTACGCCGGTAGCGTCGTAGGAGTGGGAGGAGGCAGAGTCTCCAGCTTACAGATACATGAGATTGTCCCAAAGGGTAAGGTCGCAAATCAGGTTGCTGTTACAAGAAATTTGGAGATGCGCACTGTCCTCAAGTTTGGAACGATCTTCTGTGGAACTGTCGGCTCAACAGCGGTTATCGCCCTTGTTATGTCAGAGGGCTATCCAGTCAGCGATCTGTTTTCCGTGGATGCCATTTCTCTCATGGCGCAAACTTTTTCCAGAGCTCGCTATGTGGAGGATTATAGACCTCCAGCAATTGTTCAATTGTCTTTGGTTTTTATGTATGCAAGTGCACTTTTTGGTGGGGCTTTATTCGCGTCTTCGCCTGCGAAATCTGTACGGCTGATCGCCTTTCTCCCATTTGTGCCGGCAATTCTGTTCACAGCAGTGCAAACAACACGGTCCGCAATGTTGTTTCAGATTGTCTATTGGCTTTCGTCCTATTGGGGGATGAAGATATTCATTAATGGATCGGCGGGGCCACTCTTTACAAAAAGATTCATCCTTCTTGTACCCCTTGTTGGATGCGCAGCTTTTCTCGCATTTTCTATGGTACTACTGGCTCGTCATGGGCTCAGTCTAGATTTGCTGGCTCCAATCATATGGCCGCGTTTTCGAGGTGACATCGTTGGTCACCTCGTCGCCTTCGGGGAATGGCTTAAGTCGGGAAAGTATATCAATCTTGATCCCACTTTTGGTGCAATTACATTCGGCGGAATTTTTGAGGCGCTCGGTATCCGGATGCGGGTATTAGGCATTTATGAGGATGTGATCGATATTGGTACCGAGGAGTTTGCGACGGACACAAATATCTACACCGTTTTCAGGGGACTTATCGAGGATTTCACGCTGCCAGGAACTCTCGTGATGCTGTTTGCGATCGGTCTGGTTGCGGGGCACGGGTACAGGATGGCCGCGGGGCGAGCAGTTGTGGGCATTCCTTTCCTGGTTTCCTTTTACTGGTTTGCCTTGTGGAGCCCTATTGCCGCAGTAACAACCTATAACACGTTGATCGTCGCGTATCTCATTTTTACGTTGTCGGTGTTGCTGTGCCCTGGAGAGAAGTCATACATGAAGGCTTGGGCAGATGATTCACGATAATAATACGAGTCAAGTTACTTCTTGTCATGTGTCTATAGTTGTCCTTGGGGTCTCCTATCAAAGCAACTCGGAAGCTCTTTGTTTCCTGCGCCAGTTCGCGGGTGGTAAAGCCGGTCAAAGGCCATTCGTAATACTTATCGACAACGGTGACGCGCCGGACTTGTCCAGTGCACTGTCGGATGCAGAGCGCACGCAGCGTGACTTAATGGTTCATATTCCTGGAAGCAACCTCGGCTATTTTGGGGGGGCTGCTTCGGCACTTGATGCGTTTCTGTTGACGTATCCATTACCTGATTGGGTCATCGTATGCAATGTAGATCTGTTTGTGCAGGACGAGAATTTCTTCTCACGATTGATTTCTTACTCACGATCCCACACCCATTCGGTGGTTGCGCCTGGCGTCATCTCAGGGCTTTCTGGGAAGGACCAGAATCCATTTATGCGGGTGCGTCCTCATAGACTGCGAATGAAGTTTTATAAGATTCTATTTCAGTGGTACCCAGCGCACCTGATTTACTCGGTAATGTATTTGATAAAAGAAAAGCTGCATAAATTGAGTCACGGTTCGGAAGTCGGCATGCCGGAACCGCTAGGAACTGGTGAGCCTCTACCGATTTACGCAGGACACGGTGCATTCCTCGCATTCCGAAAAAGTTATTTCGAGGCGGGTGGTTCCCTACGCCATGGAGCATTCTTGTTTGGTGAAGAGATATTTGTGGCTGAAACTGTAAAACGGTTAGGATTAACGATAGGGTATGATCCGAGGTTGCGAGTGTTTCATCGTGGACATACCACAACTGGCTATATACCTTCACAACAAATAGCTGTTCATGTGCGAGAGGCCGCAAGATATTGCGCCGACACATGGTTTTCTGGATAAATCGGTTGCTGCAATGTTATCGAATGATTGGAATACGAGCCAGCCGACAGATAGCTTTCCCAAAGCCAGGCATATGGCACATCCAAAGGTGTCCGTCATTGTTCCATGCCGGAACGAGGCGCAATTCATTTCTGCCTGTTTAGATTCAATTTTAGAGAACGACTATCCTCAAAAGTTTCTTGAGATCCTGGTAATCGACGGCATGAGCGAAGATACCACCAGATCAATCGTCAGTACATATGATCGGGCCCACTCCTGTATCAGAATATTAGACAACCCCAAACATCATGTGACGGCTGCGGTGAACGTCGGGATCAAGGCTGCAAAAGGCGACATCATTATGATCATGGGGGGCGCGCATGCAACCTATGCTCCCAACTATATTGCGAATTGCGTCAGCTCCTTGCAGACCTACAATGCCGAGAATGTGGGTGGAGTGATTGTCCCGACTCCTGCAGATGAAACATTGGTTGCGAAAAGCATTGCGCTCTCGCTCTCGCATCCTTTTGGGGCAGGGAATTCCCATTTCAGGATCGGGTCTAAGCGGCCCCGGTGGGTCGATACCGTGTTTGGCGGCTGTTACAGAAAAGAGCTCTTTGAGAAGCTTGGGCTATGGAATGAAGATCTCTCGAGGGGGTCGGATATGGATTTCCATATCCGGCTGAAGCGGGCCGGGGGGCGGACGTTGTTGATGCCGAATATTGTTGCGCATTATTACCCCAAGGCGACCCTCGCGGCATTTGCGGAGCACAATTTCGACGACGGATTCTGGGCCTTCTACCCGCTCAAGTTCGGGAAAAAGATCTTCTCTTGGCGACACATGATTCCCCTGGCGTTCATTGTGAGTTTGATTGTTTCAGGCCTGCTGGCTCCATTCTCGCAGCCTTTTCAGGAATTGTTTGTCGGCATAGGGGGAGCGTATGTGATTGCGAATTTGGCTGCCTCGCTGCATGTTGCCCTGCGCGAGCAGTGTTGGTCATATTTGGCGGTCCTGCCGATCACATTTGCCATACGGCACCTTGCGTATGGAACGGGTGCTCTCGCAAGCCTTCCGGTAGTGTTGGCCGGACGGTGATTGCTGACATGGCGGATTGAGGATGTGCGGGGCTCTGTAGAAATACCCGCGGTGCCATCCTTGAGAATGACAGGGAGTGCTTATGGAGCCATTTGCTCCTTTTGATGTGAGTCAGCCATGTGTCGTACAGGATTTTCCTGCTGTGTCTATTGTCATTCCTTGTCGCGATGAAGAACGGTTTCTCGACGGTTGTCTCGAGTCGCTCATTGCGAATTCCTATCCGCAGAGCCTGCTCGAGATTCTGATCGTGGACGGCATGAGCACGGATCAGACGAGGACCATTGTGAGACGGTACACGCAGCGCTATCCCCATATTCGGCTCTTGGAAAATGCAAAACAAACTATTCCTGCCGCCATGAATATGGGCATTCTGCAGTCGAGTGGAGAGATCATTTTGAAGGCGGATGCACATTCAACGTATCCGCCAAACTACATCGAGGGGTGTGTGCGGCACCTTCTCGACTTCAAGGCCGACATGGCAGGCGGAGTGTTGGTCATTGCTCCGCGAGAGGATACGCATATCGCCCGCTCGATTTCGGTGGCGTTGTCACACTGGTTTGCATCCGGAAATGCTTATGTCAAGATTGGCTCTAAGAGCCCCCGCTGGACGGATGCCGCGGTGTTCGGCTGTTGGCGACGCGAGACGCTTCAGCGGCTGGGCATGTTCGATGAGGACTTGGCCGGTAGCTCAGATATGGACCTGAATGTCAGGCTCAGGAAAACCGGTGGGAGAATTCTGTTAGTGCCTGATATCAAGGTTACATATTTCGCAGACTGCAATTTGCGATCCCTGTGGAATCACAACCTGAGTGATGGAGTGTGGGCCACCTACGTGTTGAAGTTTGGCAAGCAAGCCGCATCGTGGCGGCATTGGGCTCCACTGGCGTTTGTCCTTAGCCTGTTCGGCACCGCGATCTTGGCGCTGCTTTTCTCTCCTGCCGCATGGCTGCTAGGAGGATTGTGTGGCGTCTATGGGTTCCTGGGCCTTGCGGCATCTGCACAACTGTCATTGAGGATGAGGACAATGGAGTATCTGGGCACATTGCCGGTTATCTTCGCGGCGAGACATCTGGCGCACGGGCTGGGGGCCTTGTATGGTCTGGTGTTGGTAATCATCTCGGGGTTGGTCTGGAAGGGTCGTAGGGCGGCAAATGCCTAGCGAGCACGATTATTTAGGAAGACGACTGCTTGATGTCTGCGGCGCGGCAGCGGGGTTGCTCTGTCTCTTACCGCTGTTCCTCCTCATCAGCATCTGGATAAAGATAGATTCGAAAGGGCCCGTGTTCTATCGGGCGATAAGATTGGGGCGATACGGCAAGCCTTTCCAGATGTTCAAATTTCGCTCGATGCGTGCCGATGCTGACAAGGTGGGCGCCTTGATTACTCCGGATAAGGACTCACGGGTGACACGGGTTGGCGGATTCTTGCGCAAGTTCAAACTCGATGAACTTCCTCAATTGATCAATGTGCTCAAGGGCGAGATGAGTCTTGTCGGACCGCGCCCTGAAGCAGCACTGTATTTTGACTACTACTCTCCAGACGAGAAGCGAGCCGTCCTATCCGTGCGTCCCGGCATGACTGACTATGGCTCCCTTCGATTTCACGATGAAGGGAGGCTCCTGGCTGGATCTGCAGACCCCATTCAGACATATCTCGACCTGATTCGAGAGCCGAAGGTGCGCGCGCAACTTGAGTATATTCGTGATCAATCGTTACTGCTAGACATCAAAATTATTTTTCGAACCATCGGGGTGGTTGCCACTACGCGAATGAAAGATGTTGCGTAACAGTGCCCGCGAAATCTCTCCAGATATACAACCCTTCTCATCGGTATGATCGTTTGCTTTGGCTGCCCCAGTGGTGCAGGCCAGAGATTTGGCAGAGTCTCCAATGAAGTACAGAGTTCCGTTTGTAGATGTCCCGGCCCATTTTCAGCGCATTGAAGAAGAGGTCATGGCGGCTGTTCGGAACGTCGTCCGAAAAGGAAATTTGATTCTTCGCGATGAACTGCGGGAGTTCGAGGATCAGTTTGCCAGACTTGTTGGGACACGATATGCGGTTGGCGTGAATAGTGGGACCGATGCCTTGCATCTCACGCTCAGGGCCCTCGGGATCACTCAAGGGGATGAAGTGGTGACAGTGTCCCACACGTGCGTCGCCACGATTGCGGCCATCGTGCATTCAGGGGCGACTCCCGTGTTGGTCGACGTCGCAGACGATTTCAATATGGATATGGCCAAACTGGATGAGGTGATCACCCCACGTGTGCGTGCGATTGTGCCTGTGCATCTCAACGGCCGTGCCTGTGATATGGCACGGCTGCAGGATATCGAACGGAAACACGGAGTGTTGGTTGTGGAGGACTGCGCTCAGGCCTTGGGCGCCCGGTTTTCCGGCCAAATGGTTGGATCGTTTGGCCGTGCGGGATGCTTTAGCTTATACCCCTTTAAAATGCTCGGCGCGTTCGGGGACGGGGGAATGGTTACCACAGATGATCCCGTTCTTGCGAAAACGGTCTCCCGGCTTCGCGACTATGGCGAGGATAGAGAAACCGGAGAAGTACTTTATTTTGGGTTTAATTCGAGATTGGACAATCTGCAGGCTGCGGTATTAAACGTGAAACTTAAGTACTTTCCTGCTTGGGTGGAGCGGCGGAGAGCAATAGCCGGGTTGTACCGGGCCGGACTGTCAGATCTTCCACAGATCGTGGTGCCTCATTTCCCAGGTGAAGCCTGGTCTGATGTCTATATGAATTATGCCGTGAGGGCAGAACGGCGCGACGCGCTTGCTGTATACCTCAAAACTCGTGGCGTTGAGCCACTGCTGCCGATTTCGCTGGCCACTCCCGTGCATCGTCACAAGATGCTAAAATTAGAGCGGTTCTCCTTGCCGGTCACCGATCGTCTGGCGCAAGACTTTCTGTATCTTCCAATCAGTCCCGAGCTGAACGACGAGCAGATTCGATATGTGATCCGCTGTGTGATGGATTTCTATCAAAGGCCGGCTTGAGAATGTCACTTGCCAGGCGTTCCTTCTGATAAGAGCTTCTGGTGGTGCGTGAAGAGGCCACTCTAGTAACACCGATTCTCCATCTAGTAAGATATCGAGCTATTTTTCATCCTGCTACAACTTTGGTGTTTGCCTTTTGAAACGTGATATGGCCGGTTAAGGGCAGGAATGGTTGTGTGTGGCCGATGGTTGGGTGGGCAGTGACGCTGGGGGTGCCAGGGTGATGAGCGAGCGCGAATCTGTTCTCCCATCTCTATCATCAGATCTTCTCCAACAGTCCTATCGGACCATGCTCCTGATCCGTCTTGCCGAGGAATCCATCGGACACCTGGTTCAGACTCGCGAAGTGCGGACGCCATGCCATCTCTCGATCGGGCAGGAGGCGATTCCAGCTGGTGTCTGTGCCGCGTTGCAGCCTGACGATAGCCTGTGGGGCGGGCATCGCTCGCACGGGCACTATCTTGCGAAGGGCGGCGATCTGCGCGCCATGATGGCGGAGATTTTTGGCAAGGCTACGGGGTGCGCGCGTGGGCGCGGCGGCTCTATGCATCTGGTCGATCCGGCGCGGGGCATCTTCGGCACGGTTCCGCTCGTGGCGGCCACCATTCCGCTGGCCGTCGGTGCCGCCCTTTCGGCCAAATTGCGGCGAACGCAGCAGGTTGCCGTGGCGTTTTTCGGAGATGGTGCGACCGACGAAGGACATTTCCATGAGTCGTTAAATCTGGCGGCCTTATACCGTCTTCCAGTCTTGTTCGTGTGTGAAAATAATTTGTACTCCACGCATCTGACACTGAAAGAACGACGGGTGAAGGACAATATCGTGGAGAGCGCGGCACTCCATGGATTGCCCGGCATGGTAGTGGACGGGAACGATGTGACGGCTGTCTATCATGCGGCGCATCAGGCCGTGCATCATGCGAGGGGTGGTGAGGGCCCCACGCTGCTGGAGTGTCGCACGTATCGGTGGCGCGGACATGTCGGTCCTGCGGCTGATCTCGAAGTTGGGACAGATCGACGTCGGGAACTCGATGACTGGCAGCGCCGCGATCCGATCGCCCAATGCCGGGGCCTCTTGCGTGAGCGTGGACTGTCTCCAGACGTACTCGATCGGCTCGAGGCCGAGGTCAAAAGGGAAATTGACGAGGCCGTAAGATTCGCCCGCCAATCCCCGGCCCCGGATGAGAGTGAATTGCTGCAGCATGTCTACGCGCGGGGAGGAGTCTAGGCGCATGCGGACACTCACGTACGCGCAGGCGATTCGAGAAGCTCACGCGCAACTCCTTGCGGAAGACTCACGGGTGTTCTTGATTGGACAGGGCGTTTGTAATCCGTGGTATGCGGGGACCAGCCTGCAGGACCTGGATAAGGAGTTCGGCAAACATCGTGTGATTGATTCGCCGGTGTCGGAGAACGCCACGACCGGGGCGGCCATCGGCGCTGCTATCACCGGGATGCGGCCCATTGTGTTCCATCCACGTATGGATTTCATGTTGCTGGCGATGGACCCCATCATGAACCAGGCGGCGAATTGGTCATACCTCTTCGCCGGCCGGGTGTCCGTGCCGGTGGTGATACGAGCGGTGATCAATCGAGGGGGCGAACAGGGCGCACAACATGCTCAGGCTCTGCAGGGGCTCTTTGCGCATGTGCCTGGGCTGAAGGTCGTCATGCCCGCAACTCCCTATGATGCGAAGGGGCTGCTCATCGCCGCAGTCCGAGACGGGAATCCCGTGCTCTATATCGACGACCGATGGCTCTACGATCTGCAGGGGGATGTGCCTGAAGGCCTGTATGAGGTACCGATAGGAGCCGCAGCGCTTCGACGGAGTGGGAGGGATGTGACGGTACTTGCCACGTCGTACATGTCGAGTGAAGCCACAAAGGCGGTAGATGTGCTGACTCAGAGGGGCATCGACGTGGAGTTGATCGATGTGCGCTCGATCAAGCCCTGGGACCGTAATCTGGTGTATTCGTCGGTCGGAAAGACCGGCCGCTTGGTGATCGCCGATGCCGCCTGGATGAGCGGCGGCGTTGCGGCCGAAATCGCCGCCTCGGTGGCCGGGGAGATCTTTCACGCCCTGAAAGCGCCCATTGGCCGTGTCTGCTTACCTGATGCGCCGGCTCCGACTTCCGCCGTGCTTGAGCAAGCGTACTATATCGGCTCGGATGACATTGTCTCTGCAGTGGAAAAAGTGCTTGTGTCGAGTAGCAGATCGTAGGTATGGCCTATCACATTCCCTTTATCGACCCGCGTAGTCACTACGCGAAGCTCAAGTCCGAGATCGATCGGGCGATCATCGACTGTCTGGCCAACGGCGATCTCGTCAACCGGCATCAGCTGAAAGATTTCGAGCAGCACCTCGCCGAGTTCGTCGGGGTGAAGTACGCCGTTGGGGTGAATAGCGGGTACCATGCCTTGCTGTTCGCACTGCTGGGAGCCGGCGTCGGGCCCGGCCATGAAGTCATTACGGTGGCGCATACGTTCGTCGCGACGGTGTCGGCCATCGTTCATTGCGGCGCGCAGCCGGTGCTGATTGATGTCGGTCCGGATTTTAATATGGATGTCGATCGCATTGAGGGCGCCATCACGCCGAAGACAACAGCGCTGCTTCCTGTGCATTTGAACGGACGGGTCTGTGACATGGAGCGAATCTCAAGGCTGGCCGAGAAATATGGATTGGCCGTGATTGAGGATGCGGCGCAGGCGCTGGGGGCGACGTTCGACGGCAAGTGCGCCGGAAGCCAGGGGCGGGCGGGCTGCTTCAGTTTCTATCCCTTCAAGGTCCTTGGTGGATTCGGAGACGGGGGAGCTATCACCACGAACGATGCGGCGCTTGCCCGCAGGGCGACGCTCCTTCGTTATAACGGGGAGGACCGCGCGACCGGTGAATATCACTATCATGGGCAGACGGCCTTGTTGGACAACGTTCAGGCCGCGGTGCTGGATGTGAAGCTTCGTCATCTGCCCGAGTGGATCGCACATCGGCGGCGAATTGCCGCTGCCTATCATCGAGGGCTGTCGGGAATTACTCAACTGCGCATTCCTCAATTCGACGAGGCGCGGCGCCAGGATATCTTCCAGAACTATGTGATCCGCACGACCGTCCGCGAGCCACTGCGCGCCTATCTGAAGGAACAGGGGATCGAGACACTGGTTCATTGGCAGAAACCCATGTGGGAACACAAAGGGTTGGGACTGGCGGTTCAGGATGTTCCCGAAACGCTTACGATCTGCCGTGAAGTGGTGTCGTTGCCTATGAGCGCTGAAACCACAGTGTCGCAAGTTGAACAGATTGTCGCCGCACTCCGGGCGTTTTTCTCAACGCAGCCGTGATCCCCTCCGACTACAGCCCTGTGACAGAAAAAGCCGACGACTGGGTGACGCCCGAAGCGTTGTCGATGGTCTATACGCGCTATCGGTTTGCTGCGGATTTCTGTCGAGGCCGTCGGGTCTTGGAAGTTGCCTGCGGCCCTGGAGTGGGGCTTGGTTATCTTGGGCGGTATGCTGATACGATCATCGGCGGCGATCTGACGGGTCGTTTGCTTCGGCAAGCTCAGAATAACCTCCAGGGCCAGATTCCGTTGGTGCAGCTTCAGGCTGAAGCCTTGCCGCTACGCACCGCATCCCGCGACCTCATCGTGTGTTACGAAGCACTGTATTTTTTTGAAGACGCCGGAAAATTTTTGGGGGAGTGCCGGCGGGTGCTTTCCCCTCAGGGGTATCTGTTGCTCTGCTCGGTCAATCCGGAATGGCCTGAATTTAATCCGAACGCTCATGGTCGCCGGTACTATTCCGCCCAGGAACTTTCGGCGTTGCTGCGGGAGTCCGGATTCCGGCCGGACCTCTTTGGCGTCTTCCCTGTTGCGTCGGCCTCGGTTCCTGCGCGTTGTCTGTCGTGGATCAAGCGTGTTGCTGTTCAATTACGCCTGATCCCATCGAGTATGGCGGGGAAACGGCTACTCAAGCGATTGTTTCTCGGCAAGCTCATTCGCTTTCCTGTCGCGATTGATGAAGGCATGGCAGCCTACTCTCATCCCGTTGTCATTTCTCCTGAACAACCGGTTGCCGGCTACAAAATCTTCTTTGCCGTCTGCCAACTAGCCTGACCTTCGTGATACTGTCCGTCCCATTCGGACAGTGTATCGGCCTTGAGCTATCGCCTAGGGCTGGATTCGGTTGTTCGAGACGGAGTATCTTCCTAGTTTGGCCATTCCGAAATTCAAGAAACCTTCTCTCAACAGATTAATCATGCCGGCTTTGGATTTCACAGCCATGCCGACCATTCATCCGTGTCTCAAACCTTTCGGTGCCTGTCTGGGCCTGGCGGCCTTTTCCAATGAGTTGGCCTTGCTGCCTTGTGTCGCGCAAGCGGCTCTTTCCATTGTTGTGATTCGGCCCACCCTGTGAAAGTTCGGCCCTCCCTACGCTTCCTGGCGGTAGGCCTCCTCCTCTGGCTCGTCTTCGGGGGCGTTGCTGTTGCGTCTAGCAATCTTCCGCTGCACCACTGGGGATATGACGCGATCGAACGCCTGATTGCTCTGGGCGTGATCGATCGTGCAGTGATTGGGGCTAAGCCATTCAGCCGTCTGCAGGCGGCGCAGTATGTCGCGCGGGCAATCGAACGGATACGTGCCGATGAGATCGACATCGACGGTCGCGAGGCCATTGCCGAGCCGCTGTTGGAACGATTGCTCGTGGAATTTCGTCAGGAACTCATTCGTCTCGGCACCATTCGGGCACGTCCTGATGATAAAGCCGGGCCGCTGCGCTTCGGCGCCCGTGTTACATCGGAGGTGGATGCGTCATCCATCGGCGGTGGACAAACCGTACGGTTCCGTGAAAACCGGGGCGGGGAATATTCTGTCAATGGTGTGCAGAATCAAACCGATGTGCGCGCTTGGGCGGAGCTCAACGAATGGGCAGCCCTGATGATCCAGCCGAAATTTATCAGCAATCGCCACCTGCTGGGCATTGGGGCCACGAACAATGCCGACAACTTCTATCTGCGCGAATTCAGCCTCAAGTTAAGTTACGCGAACATTGCGCTGGAGGTCGGACGAGGAACGCAATGGTGGGGGCAGGGCTATCATGGGTCATTGTTGCTGACCGACCATGCGTTTCCCATGGACATGATCAAGTTGGGCACGGAACGGCCGTTTCAATTGCCGGGACCGCTCAGTGGGCTGGGGGACTGGAAGGTCAATGCGTTTCTCGCGCAGCTGGAGCGTAACCGAGATTTTTCACGCGCCCGAGTGTTCGGATTGCGCATCAGTTATCAGCCCACCACTTGGTTGGAATTCGGCTTGACGCGCTTGACCCAGTTCGGCGGTCGCGGACGGGATCAATCCTTCCCGGAGACGGTCGTCGATACCTACATCCATCCGGCCAATCAGGGAGCCGACAAGGACGTCAACGAGCAGGGCATGGCCGATTTCCGGCTCAGGCTTCCCTCGGTGCCCTACGTGATTCCCTTCCCTGCCGGCATGCAGCTGTATGGTGAAATTGGGACAGAGGATAAATGGTCCCAGCTTCCTATTCCCAGCCGGGCGGCATTCTTGGGAGGGATTTATATTCCGCAGGTGTTTCAGGGCGACACCATGGACCTGCGCATCGAATATGCCGATACGGATTACGGCCGGCGGCGGCATCCTGAACTGGGAGGCGTGTGGTACAACAACGGGACCTATACCAGCGGCATGCGCTACCGGGGATTTCCGTTGGGACATCACATGGGTACCGACGGGACCGACTTTTTTGTGCGCAGCACCCGGTATCTGACCGATACCCTGCAATTGGGCGCAAACTTCAATCTGCAGGAGCGGGAGCGGGGACAGCCGGTTCATGAGAAAAAGCGTGAAGTTGCCGTCGATCTGACCTGGTGGTGTTCCAAAGACGTTCAGGTCATGGGTGGGTACACCTATCAGCGCCTGACTAACCCCGGTCAGGTGTCGGCCCTCACACCCTTTGCTGAAACCTTTGCCGCCGGTGTGACGGCGAAAAATCATCTCCTCTGGACAGCCGTGGCGGTGCAATTCTGACTGGTCTGATTCCGAGCTCGATTGACTGAGCCGATGAATTTGGATTAGAACCTACAGTTGTTATCCACAGGCGAGATTCTGAGAACGGTATGCCTCTTTCAATGCAATGGCGTGTGCCCCGTGTTCGTAGTGGGCAACTCACAGGCCGGTGGATGAGGGCGGTGATCTGGTTGCTGGTTGGGGGTATGATCCTGCCACCGTCATTGCTTGCGCAAACGATCACGAATCCCGTGATTCCTTCCGCTCCCTCCGGTACGTCTGTTAGCCCGTCAATCAGCAGCCAAATGTCTCCCTTCCTTCCGTTTGGAAATTATGGATTATCGACGACCCCTCCGGGGCAAGCCATTCTCACGAATCCCACGGCGACCCAGCCCATTGTCCCTCAACATGCCCCGTGCCCTATCCCGACGGCTCCCGACTTGTCGCCAGAGAACACGGTGCCAAACCTGAACGATTACTGGCCCATGGCGGCGAATAGTCTCCTTCCGACCTCGGTTGAACAACGCATGCGACAGGAAGAGGAAGAGCGTGATCGGCAACTAGAACGGCTGCAGGCCGAAAAAGAAAAACGTGGTTTGGAGTTACAGAGTCAGGTCGAGCGGGAAAAGAAGGGCGTCTCCCAGCTACAGGGGCTGCAATCGGCAGTGCAGGGGGCTGTGGGTGGCATGCAGGGACAAGTCCAGAATCAGCTCAGCCAAGCGAAGCAGCAGGTGGAGCAAAAGCCCTTTACTGCCGAGTTGCTACGGCATCAGGACTTTTCTGTGGAAGAAGCCTTTGCACAATTTTCGGTGTTGCAGGGGGTGAAGAGCCGCTTAAAACAGTTCGGTTACGATTTTTTCGACGCCCATGCGGGCGGGTTCACGTCGCTTCAAGATGTGCCGGTTGGGCCTGACTATGTGATCGGCCCCCAAGATTCACTGGCCATCCACATCTGGAATGTCCCGGATCAAAATTTCAATCGTAGCTACATTGCACCGGTCGAACGAGACGGAATGGTGATAATTCCGCAGGTGGGTGCCATTCCGGTTGGCGGCCAGACGTTTTCGCAGGCCGAGCGTACCATTCACGCTCGCCTGAGCATGCTCCTGAAGCGTTTTGAATTGCATGTGTCGATGGCCCGTATCAGGACCATGAAGGTGTATGTGGTCGGCGAAGTGGCACGACCAGGAGCCTATGAGCTGAGCGCGTTGGCCACCGCATCGAACGCGATTTATGCGGCCTGCGGACCGTCTCGGTCTGGTTCTCTCCGACAGGTCAGGATTATGCGGGATGGGAAAACGATTGGACAGTTGGACTTATATGAATTCTTGCTTCAAGGAGACCGACGGCAGGACAACCGGCTTCAGGCTGGCGATGTCGTGCTGGTTCCGCCGCTTGGGCCGGTCGTTGCCATCAGCGGGTCGGTTAAGCGGCCGGCGATTTATGAACTCAAACCTGGGACTCGGTTGACGGAATTGTTGACATTGGCCGGGGGGCTCACGCCCTTGTCAGATCGCCAACGCTGTCACCTGTTCCGTCAGGATCCGGCGTTGCAGGAACGGAATATGATCGATGTGGATCTTGTGCGGGCCTTCGCCTCACAGGGACAGGAGAAAAGCCGTGTAGGTGTGGAGGGCGGAGATCCGATCCTACTGGACGGCGATTATATCCGAATCGCGACCTTGCCTACTCAAGTGGTGAACGTAGTGAGTCTCGTCGGTGCGGTGAAAAGTCCTGGGCCCTATGAGTTTCGATCCGGAATGCGTGTGAAAGATATCCTGACTCCCGAACAGCTCACAGTCGATGCGTATGCCGATCGCGCCGAGATTGTTCGGACCGATCCGGCCACGTATCTGACGAAGGTGATTCCATTCAGTCCCAAAGCGGTTTTTGATGGCCGCGATTCAGACAATGTTGCGTTGAGTCGGCTGGACCAGGTTGTGATATCGAGTCAAATGCGAGCCCCGGCTCTGGTGTTGGTGGAAGGGGAGGTTCGGCGAGCGGGATACTTCACCATTGAGATCGGCGAGCGGTTGAGCTCGGTGTTGAAACGATCAGGCGGCTTCACGCCTAATGCGTTTCCAAGTGGTATCGTCCTCGTGCGGGAGTCCGTCAAAGTGAAGCAACAGGCCGAGCTGGATCGGTTTATCGCCGCGGAACGCCAGCGATTAACGGCGCAATCAGCCGGAATCGCTGCCGGCACGGCTGGGTTGAACGTCATGGCAGGTGCAAGTGGGGCTATGGCGGAGCAGCAGGTGCTGGCCTTACGTCTCCAGCAGCTGGAGGCGACCGCATCACGCATCGAGTTGGGTCGTGTCATTGTGAGTTTGGATTCGATCGAACGTCTGGAAGGCACCGAGGACGATATCATTTTAGAGTCGCGAGACCGAATTTCGATTCCGACGCCGCCACAAACGGTCGGGATCATTGGCTCCGTCAAGAACCCAACGTCTGTGGTCTATCGGCCAGGCTTGGATCTGAACGACTATTTGCGCCAGGCCGGTGGTGTCACCGAAGATGCCAATAAGCGTGAGATGTACGTCATGCGGGCAAATGGGACGACGGACTCCTCCTATCTCTCGGCAAAGGAAATGCGCCCAGGAGATACCATTGTGGTCCCGCAAAAAATCGAGGCGCGCCCCCCTCAGCTCGCGTTGTGGCAGACGGTGGCCAGTATTATCGGCAGTCTTGCTCTGACGGCGGCAGGCATTGCGGTGGTTGGCCGATAGTCGATCGGATTGCCTATGGATTGGCCTTCGGATAGTCCCCACGCCCTCCTGGATCCTCCTCGCCCTCGGGCTGAGAACCTCCCTGCAGATCATCCCGTGACATTGTTTGACTATTGGGACGTTCTAGTTGCGCGTCGAAAGATGATAGCCGCGTTCTTTCTTGTGGGGACTAGTCTCGCGTTAGCAATCAGCCTTCTTCTCCCGAAGATCTACGAATCAACGTCATCTGTCTTGCCACAGCTGGAGTCTAAAGAAGGCGGTGCGTTAGCGGCATTATTGACTTCACCGGGTGCCGCCGGTATGGCGCAAAACCTTGGTCTTGGCCTACCAGGGCTTCCCACCACCCCAACTGATGTGTTTGTTTCAATTTTGAAATCCCGTTTGATGGCCGACGAAGTGATCAAGAAATTCGATCTGATGAATCGATATCGTGAATCGACTATGGTCGATACGAGAAAGGAATTGGAGGACCATCTGCGGATCACCGTGACGAAGGAGAAGGTCATCAAGGTGTCGGTGGAAGATGAAGACCCTCAAGTTGCGGCGGATATGGCGAATTTCTATGTGGCGAACCTCGATCGCCTGAACCGCATAGTTACAGTCAGCAAGGCAGGGCAAAATCGAGCATTTCTCGAGCGGCGCCTGGGTGAAACGGTGGAAAGTATGGCGAAGGCTGAGGAGGCGCTGCGGGATTTTCAGGCCAAAAACAAGACGGTTGCGGTCGAGGCGCAAGCGAAGGTGATGATCGAAGCTGCCGCGATGATTCAAGGGCAGATCACGGCACAGGAAGTCCAAATGCAAGTCATGGGGGGATATCTGTCGCCGGATAATCCTGATCTCGCCAGAATTCGCTCCAATGTTGAGGAACTCAAGAAACAGCTGGCTATGATGGGTTCCGGGAAGGATGCGAAGGGCCTCTTGTCGACTGATCGACTCCATCCGGCTATGGTCGCGGTGCCGGATTTGGCCCTGCAATTCGGGCGATTGTTCCGCCAGGTGAAGGTTCAAGAAACGTTGTTCACTCTCCTGACGTCGCAGCATGAACAGGCCAAGATAGCCGAAGCCAGAGATACCCCGACGGTACAAGTATTGGATTCGGCGATCCCTGCCGATAAACGGACTCGCCCGCGCGTCTTGCTCAATGTGGCGGTGGCTGGGGTGCTGGCGCTCGTTATTGGCGTCTTCATGGCGTTTTTCCTCGACTACCGGACGCGGATTCGCCAGGTTGTCTCGACAACCTAAATTGACGATTTTTCAATCGCAATGGTAGAATCTGCGCGATTTCTCTGCTAGAAGGCCGGAAGTCTCAGTCGTTACTCACATTCACATTTATCAGAATAGGAGAACGGGATGGCTGTTCCAGTCTCCCAGATGTATACAGTGACCAAGTACGTGTTGACCCAGAAGCTGCGGGGGGTCAAACGGTATCCGCTCGTGCTCATGCTCGAGCCCTTGTTTCGCTGCAATCTCGCCTGTGCGGGGTGCGGGAAGATTCAATATCCGGATCATGTGCTGGATAAGCGGTTGACGCCGGCGCAATGCTGGGCTGCAGCTGATGAATGTGACGCCCCCATCATCAGTATTCCCGGCGGTGAACCGCTGATCCATCCGGAAATGCCCGAGATCGTGCGCGGTCTCGTGGAGCGTAAGAAGTACGTGTATCTCTGCACGAATGCGATCTTGATGGAGCGGAAGCTCGACGAGTATCCGGCGTCGAAGTTTCTGACCTTCAGCGTACATATGGACGGTTTACGCGACGAGCATGATTTGGCGGTGTGCCGTGACGGCGTCTACGATGTGGCGGTCAAAGCGATCAAGGCGGCGCTCAAGCGCGGGCATCGCGTTACGACCAATACCACGTTGTTCGACGACGCCAACCCGGAGCGCGTCCGGAAGTTCTTTGATGAAATGATGGGACTGGGCGTCGAAGGCATGATGATCTCGCCGGGCTACAGCTACCAGAAGGCCCCGGATCAGCAGCATTTCCTGAAGCGGAGCCGGACCACCGAACTGTTCTCGAAGATTCTGAGCAATCGGAAGCGCGGATGGCAGTTCAATCAGTCTCCCTTGTTTCTGGAGTTCCTTATGGGCAAACGTCAGTATCAGTGTACGCCTTGGGGGAACCCCACCTACAACGTCTTCGGTTGGCAGCGGCCCTGTTATTTGCTGCAGGAGGGGTATGCCTCAAGCTTTCGGGAACTGATGGAAAGAACCGATTGGGATGCCTATGGCACCGGCCGCAATGAAAAATGCGCGGACTGCATGGTGCATTGCGGATATGAAGCCTCAGCGGTGGAGGACACCTTCGGTTCCTTGTCCGGCTTCACGAAAACCGTCAAGATAACGTTGTTGCCCAACGCGCGATAACCGAGCGGCGGACCCAATCACAGTCACGGAGAAGTGTTTCGGCCGCTCGGCCGGCCGAACGCTTCCCCCATCATCACATAACATGGCTTGCAGTGAGTGAAACCACGATGACTGACGCAAAATACCACGCGCCGGAGGGCGGAAGTTTGGAAGGGCGAGTCTTCCGGCCTGCGACTCAGGCCGAATTGGGCGAAGCAATCGAGCTGGCCTTCGACTACCGGGGGGATATCACCGTTGAGTTGAGGTCAGGCGATCACGTGACGGGGTATCTGTTCAATCGCACGGCGACGGGCGCCCAGCCGACGATCGAGCTGTTCCCCGCGACCAGTAGCGGGACGATGACCATTCCGTATTCCGAGATCGCTGCCCTGGCGTTCACCGGTGAAGACACGGCGACCGGAAAGTCTTGGGAGACGTGGATGGCGAAGAAAGATTCAGAGCGACGCCAGGAAGTGGATCGCGCCGCTGCTGATGCCAAGGCACGGGGTCATTTGTAGCCGTCGACCGAGTGGCGCAGAAGAAAATTTCCTCACGCGCCGCCGTTGATTTTTGCTCCGCTCGATTCACGATTTTTCCAGCCTGCCGTGATCGGATTTGTTCGCTTCTTCCATCGTTTCTCCATCCGTTTGACTCCATCCATTTGTTGACAAAGAGGGGGGGCTATGCTAGAAGAGTCGGCCTCAAAATTGGCGCGAGTTCGTGTCGAGGAGGCCTCTCGGAGCATAGCGTGTTTCGAGATGTGGGTGAGGCCAATCACGAGTCCGACACGGGTTCTTCAGATGCAAGGACGGAAGCGAATTGGCAGTCATTCCGTCCGGCAGGCCTGTTGGGTGTTGATCGGCGCGCTGCTCGTACCGTCTGTATTGTTTGCGAGCCACGCGGCCGACCATCGGTTTACGGTCGAGGGGTTTGTCTGCGGGAAAGACGGTCGCCCCAGCACTAAAAGCGAAGTGCTGGTGAAGGACACCCGAATCACGGTGGGTCAGACCGTGGAGACCGATGGTGATGGGTACTATAAAGTCACCCTGCACCTTCATAACGACAATGTCGGCGACCCGCTGCTCGTAGAGGCCGGCGGGGAGCAGAGAAATCTCAAGATCCAGTTCGATCCGAACGATCTGGAGACCGAACGAAAGCTTCGGGTTGATTTCGGGAGTGGGTGCGAACGCGATCTCGGTCCTCCGCAGTGGTTGTTGTATGGGCTCGGGGTTGCGGCTGTTGCTATTGTGGGATGGATTGGGCTAAAGATCTCCCGCAAGCGGATGCGTGACGAGCAACGGCGAAGGAAGGGACAGGGCAAGCGGCAGAAATAGGGCACGGTCCGTGGGGCATTGTTCCTCGCCGGATCGAATAGCAGGAAGTAGGCGGGGAAGTCCAAACGTGACCTCGTTGTATTGTGAGTCTTGACGCTTTTGCTGAGGCTGCGACGTGCGCCTCAGGGAAGCGTCTTTTTTTTCTGTCGATGGTAATGGGTGTCCGCGCTTGAATGAGTGCAGGCATGAAGAAAGGAGCGGGAGTTCTTTTATGAAACAGGCAGGCATGAAGAGATTGGCGCTGATGGTCGGCATTCTCGGATTCGGGTTCGGTGTGGTTGGTTGCGGCGGTGGCGGTGAAGGCGGCGGCGAGGGCCCGGTTGTTCCGCCACCCCCTGCTCCCGCGGAATATGCCGACAAGCACATGCCTGCCGGTTGGTGGACGGATCCGAAGGTGTTGGAGGAGGGGAAGGAGTTGTACATCGGCGGGAAGAATCCTGATGTCAACTGCGCCAGCTGCCATGGCAAGGATGGTAAGCCGGTCAAGGCCGGTGCGCGAGACTTCCGCAATGGCGATCGCATGAAGATGTATTCGGACTCTGTCTGGTTCTGGCGCATTTCCGAAGGTGTGCCAAACACGAAGATGAAGCCGTGGAAGAGCAAGTTGTCCGAAGAAGATCGATGGAAGATCCTGGCGTTCGAGCGGTCCTTCGGCTTGGCCGGCAAGGGCTGGGATGCCAACAAGAAGGATTGGGTGCCTGCGGATCAGGTGAAGTAACGATCGCCTGCTTTGTAGTTCGAGTCACGGGTCAATCGGTTGGAATGAGGAGGAGCGGCGAGACATCATGAAAATCTGGCAGCGCTGTTTATTGGTTATGTTCGCGCTAGTGGCGGTATTGGGAGGAGTGGCCTATGCCCAGGCTCCCAGTGCGCCCCCTGTGGAATTCCCCTATACGGGGAATCGCACGGCGGTATGGATCGTCGCTCAGCTCCACATTCTCTTTGCAGGATTCATTCTGGGGGCCCCGATTTTCGTGGTGATTTCGGAATGGCTGGGTTATCGCAAGCAGGATCCTCGCTACGATCGACTGGCGAAGGAAGTCACGAAGGTGACGGTCATCCTCTATAGTATGACCGCGTTGACCGGTGGCCTGTTCATTTTCGTGCTGCTTGCGACCTATCCGCAGTTTACGACCTGGCTCATCAATCACTTCTTCCTCATCTTTGCGGTGGTGTATCCGCTGTTGTTCATCGGTGAAACGATCGTTCTCTACATGTATTTCTATACGTGGGACGCCTGGAAGGGTGAGAAAAAGGCACGTCACATCGCCTTGGGCGTGCTGCTCAATCTTATCGGCTCGATCACCCTATTTGTGATCGACGCTCCAACCTCCTTTATGAACACTCCTGTGCGGGCTGAGGGTATCTCTCCGGCGGAGTTTCTGGCGACCGCGTCCCTCTGGGACAAGGTCTTCAATTACAGCTGGATGCCTCTCAACCTACACCGTCTCGTTGGTAACGTGACGTTCGGTGGTTTCGTCGCCGGTCTCATTGCCGCGTACATGTTCATGGGGTCAAAGAAGGAAGAGGATCGGGCCTATTACGATTGGATGGGTTTTGTCGGCAACATGATCGGCGTCGGCGCCTTGTTGTTCCTCCCGTTCATGGGCTACTTGCTGGCGTATGAATTGTGTGACTACGACGCGTCCATCTGTCCCTACATGATGGCTGACCAGCTGTCGATGTTCTTTGAGATGCAGGGGGCGATGATCGGTCTGATCTTCCTGGCCAGTAATTATTACATCTGGCTGAGTATGAAGCGCATCGAAGGCGTCGAGCGGGTCCGTATGACCGTGGTTGCGCCCATCGTCATGGTGTTGTTGCCGATTGTCATGACCAAGGTGTTGACCGACTATCCAGTGCCGGACGCGACGTCGTTAGCCTTCCTGTTGCCGCTGTTACTTGCACCGGCTGTCCTTGGCCGATTTATTCCGCTGACGGTCTCCTCCAGCACGGTGATCAAAATCGGATTCTTGATGGTGGTCGTGGGCAACGCGATCTGGATGACGCCGCATGGATTTGTGCCGACGGGGGCCAAGTTGGTGGCTGAGTTGGAGTTGCCATCGGACTGGAACTTCCTCGCCTTGATGCCGGCGAAGAATTCAGCCGCGTTCACGTTGGTCTTTGTGACGGTTGTCAACTACGTGATCTACAACCGAGCCGTCTCGCAGGGGACGATCGTCTGGGGCAAGATCGACTTCGCCTCTCAATTTGTCTTGGTCTTCCTGGCGTTTAGCGCCATCTGGACCATGGGCCTCATGGGGGCGGTGCGGTCGCTTCTGCGGAAGTACTTCCACACCTACAACCTGTTGCCGGATTTCACGGCCGAATCCTTCACGCCGACTCTCTCGTATTCGGCCTGGTGGATCACCGGCATTACGATTGTCTTTTATGCAGTGGTCAGTTTCGCGATTATCGTGACCTTGCGTCCGTCCGATTCGAAGGGCCATGCGCACGAGGGGAGCCCGGTTCCGGCTGGGGCCAAGTAGGGCGGTCACCATACTGGAAGGGCGCTAAACGAGGGCATTCATGGGAAATATTATTAAAAAGTTGGTAGTAGGAGTCGTCGTCGGCGGAATCCTGTTCGGCGCCACCAATGCGCTGGGCTTTCCGTTCGTCTTTCAGGCGCTGTTTTTCGGGTATGCCATGCTCGGCGCCGCTGTCTTTATGATTCTTGATTTCCCGACCTTGAAGCCATTTGGTGGAGTAAAGGCAGTCGGGGCGTTGCTCGTGTTTTACGCCATTCTCTCTGTCGTCTATATCGCCGGCGCCTCCATGTGGCCGCAGTATGATCCTGAAGACGAGAAGGGCAAGATTGAAAAGATCCTCAAGCCGAAGCGTGAGCACTACGAGGCCGGCAAGGTCGAAGTGCTGATGCAGCGCGCCAAGGCTCTCGACGAGAAAGCGAAAGAGCTCACCGCACGTCTGCAGGCGTTGGGTGCCGCTCAGGCGCCGGCCGATCAGAAGGCCGGTGGTGAGGCTGCCCCGACGGCTACGACTGGAGCTGCGAGTGGGGACGTTGCCAAGCTGGGTGAAGAGCAGTGGCAGCTTCAGGAGTGCTACAACTGCCACAAGCTCAACGGTGAAGGCGGGAAAAAGCGTGGTCCTGAGCTCGATAATATCGGCAATTTGCTCTCCGCTGCCGAGATTGCCAAAAAGATTCTCGATCCCAAGAGCTACAAGGCGGAAGGTTTCGAGCAGGAGTACGAGAAGGGCAAGATGCCGGACAAGTATAAGGATCTGATGGAGCCGAAAGACGTCGATGCCTTGGCGGCGTGGTTGGCTGGATACAAGAACGCTTCGGTCAACACTCCGAAGCCGATCAAGATGAAGTGAGTATGATGCAGCCGAAACTCAAATCAAAAGTTCGATGTACGGACGGTGAAGTCGGAGAAGTCCGCCGGGTCATCATGGACCCGCTCTCCCACGAAATCAGCCATATCGTCGTTGGGGGCGGGACCGGAGATGCTCCGGAGCGACAGGTGCCCATGGGGCAGGTTCAGGCCGTGACCGAAGACGCTGTCGCGCTTCGGCTGGGGGTGGCTGAGTATGGGGCGTTGCCTGTCTTTAAGCGCGACGAGTACGTGACGACCCATGAGGTGGAAATTGCGCACCTCGAAGATCGTATCCATGTTACGCCTGGTGAAGTCCTGGTGCCGTTTCCTGAACTCGAACGGAGCGTGAAGCGCAGGACATTCTTCGCCAACTTTACCCATGCTATCGGCTTTCTGATCGGTTTCCCCCTTGCATTCCCGGTGTTGCGGTATCTGATGAAGCCGATGTATTCCCCCTTCGACAATGAATGGCTCAAGATCGGCAACTCCGGAAAGATCAAGCAGGACGACGTCGGCGTTCAGTTCAAGTATAAGCGCAAGATCAAAGAAGCCTACATGCCGGAACAGGAAATCGATAAGAACGTCTGGGTCTTGAAGGCGACTCCCAAGGTGCTGGAGACGATCTATCAAGGAAAAGACATGGAATTCCGTGATTCGGCCGGAAAGCATATCTGGACGAACAAGAAGGACGTTCCGTTTGTCGCCTATTCAGGGAAGTGCCCGCACCTGGGGTGTGGTTTCAAGTGGCGCACGCACAAGACGCTGGGGCAGGTGTTTCTGTGCCCCTGCCACCTGAGTATCTACGACGCCGCGGGCAAGGTTTTGGATGGACCGGCTCCGCGACCGCTGGACCCCCTTCCGATCAAGGTTACGGCAACGGGTGACATCACCATTATTGATATGGAATTCAAGGCGGGCACCAAAGCCCAGGTTCGGATTGTCTAATGGATACGACTACGCAGCCGACGACCACGCAGCCTTCAGCGATTGAAAAAGTCTTTGAGTTTGTCGACGAACGCGTCGGACTGAAGACTTTGCAGGCCAAAATGCTCAACGAGCCCGTCCCTGGTGGTTCGCGATGGGCCTACGTTTTTGGCTCTGTCCTTCTGTTCATCTTCATTATGCAGGCCGTGACCGGCATCTTGTTGATGTTCTATTACGTGCCGACTGCTGACCACGCGTATGCGAGCACTCAGTACATCATTCACACCGTGGATTATGGCTGGTTCTTGCTGAGTTATCACTTCTGGGGATCCACGGCGATGGTGGTATGCGTGTTTGCGCATATGTCCCAAGTCTTTCTCTGGGGTGCCTACAAAAAACCTCGCGAGCTCATCTGGTTGGTGGGACTGGCCCTGTTTGGCATCGTCATGGGCTTCGGCTTTACGGGGTACTTGCTACCCTGGGATCAACGAGCCTACTGGGCCACCACGGTCGGCGTTGAAATCATGGACAAGACGCCGTTGCTCGGTGACTTCATGGCGCGCTTCCTCAAGGGAGGTGCCACGCCTGGGCAGATGACGCTGAGCCGCTTCTTTGTGATCCACGTCATGGTCTTGCCGGCTGCACTGATGGGCTTGGCTGGTCTGCACCTGTTCTTGTTCCGGAAGGCTGGTCCTGCCGGTCCTTTCCGTGGAAGCGTGGAAGAGATCAAGGCGAAAACCGACTACTTCTTTCCGCGACAGATCTGGAAAGACATCGTCGGCATGGTCGCGGTCTTCCTGTGTATCTGCAGCTTGGCGTTCTGGGAGCCTATCGTACTTCTGGAGGAAGCCACGCCGGATCCAGGTGATTATCATCCTGAACCGGAATGGTATTTTCTGTTCCTCTTTCAGTTGTTGCGGCTAAAGGTTTTTGCGGGAGAGTTCGGTCAGTTCCTTGGGGCTATCGCCCTCCCCGGTGCCTTCATGGCACTGTTGGCGGCATTGCCGTTCATCGATCGTGACCCCGAGCGAAATATTTTCAAGCGACCGATCGCGTTGATCAGTTGGATCGTCGTCATGGCGAGCATTCTGATTTTCACCGTGGCGGCCATCATCAATCGCGAATTTTTGGAATAGCCGGAGGGTCTTGGGCACATGACTGGTCGAGAGACGATGTCGTCATTCAAGTTAGGGCTGAGCATTCTCTGGCCTGCCTGTTGGACCGCGTTGCCGCTCAAGATGGCATTCGCCATGTTGTTCATGGCGATGGGGACGATCCACCTGGAGACCAAGCTCGGCATCACGTTTCTGATGCTGCTGATGAGTCCCGTGAGCGTGTTCGCGTTCTTCTTGATTACGTTGGTCACGGGCTTTCATTTCGGCGAGGGCATCGGCCTTCCCCTCGTGTTTCTCGTCTCCATTCCAATTGATATCTGGGCGCTTGGTCTGGTGGCGCGCACCGTGTTTTTGGAACGGCTACGTCTGGAACCCCCGGATTCCCTCGGGATCGGCCTCTGGGTTCGATTCGCCGGCGCAGGCGCGATTTATCTTCCGCTCCTGTGGGTGATCGAAAGCGGCGCTACCGATTTGGCCCGATCCATCACAAAATCCATCCTGGATCTCGAGATGCTGAAGGGGTTGCCGGTAGCCGAACGAATTGGTCTGGAATTTACCGCGTGGGGTAGCGCTTCGTTAGTCGTCTTGATCGCGCTGACCTACGTTGGCTTGATCATTCTCGGGAAACTTGTGGAAGGTCGGACGGCCGGTGCCCAACCTTCGTCGGATACCTATCAAGAACTCATTTGGCGGTGGGATATGTTCCGTGTGCCCACCGATCAAAGTCTGATGCTGACCGCCTTCACGGGTGCCGGTGCAGTGTTGAGCGTGGTGTTCTGGATGGTATTGCCCGTCTCCACGCCGCATCCGCATGAATGTTGTAAGCCTGCGGCTGTAGCGATTGCGCCCCCCTTCGATCCTCAGAAATCCCTGACCAAAGATGAAAAAGCGTTCAAGGACGCAGAGATGAAGATTGCCGCGCTTGAGCAGAAGACCGCTGAAGACGAGAAAGACAAGCAAAAGGGCGGAAAGGATAAAGCCGGTGTCAAAGAAGGAGCCGCAAAGAGTGAGGTCAAGGCTCCTCAACCAGCAGCCGGAAAACCGGCAGGGAGCAAGTGACATCATGGCGAACGACGAGGTGACAACAATGATGAACCATGGGCGGACTATTGGAAATCAGGTGCGCCAAATGGCGGGGCGAATCGCGTTACTCGCGGGATGCGCAGCAGTGCTCGGATGGATGGGACTGCCGGACATGGCCATGGCCCAGGACGCAGCCGCGCAAGCTCCGACCGCCTATCGGGACATCCCGTATGTCGGCAGCCGCAACCTCGTGTGGATCATCGCGCAGCTACACCTTCTCCTCGCAGGGTTTGTGCTTGGCGTGCCGATTTTCGCCTGGCTGTGCGAAGTGGTGGGCTATAAGTCCGGCGATAAACGCTACGATAAGTTGGCCAAAGAGTTTACCAAGCTGCTCACTTCGTCCTATGCCACGACCGCCTTGTTCGGCGGCATCCTGCTGTTTCTCCTGATCGGCTTCTATCCGAAGTTAATGGCCTATTTGACCGATATTTTCTTCCCCTCCTTCCTCGTCTATTGCGGGCTCTTCCTCGTGGAAACTGCCACGCTGTACCTCTATTGGTACGGTTGGGACGCGATGTCCGAGGGCAATGGAAAGAAGTTCCACATTTTCTTGGGCTTCCTGCTCAATGTCTTTGCCTTCTTCATCATGATCGTGCCCAACTCCTGGGCCACGTTCCAAGCCAGCCCGGTCGTCATCGCCGAAGGAACTGATTTCGAACGCGCCTGGGCCGCGACCTGGAACCCGACCTGGTGGCCGGTGAACATCCATCGCATCATCGCGAACGTGGTGCTGGGAGGATACATCTGCGGAGCCTATGCCGGTATCCGATACCTGTCGGCTAAGAGCACCGAGGAACGTTACCACTATGACTGGATGGGCTACGTTGGCAACTTCATCGGCGTCTTTGGTTTGTTGCCCTTGCCCTTCGCTGGGTATTGGTTGATGCGCGAAATCTATCAGTACAACCAACAGATGGGTATCACCCTCATGGGCGGATTCCTTTCCTGGTTGTTCATCCTGCAGGCCATGTTGATCGGGGTACTCTTCCTCGGATCCAACTATTATTTCTGGATGGGTATTACCCATCGAATACCAGGATCCGAAGGCCAGTATCGCAAGCCGATCATGGCCATGTTGATCATCCTGCTGATGTGTCTCGCCGTCTGGATGACGCCGCACTCTCTCGTGGCCAGTCTGGAAGAGGCGCAGAAGATGGGCGGAACCCACCATCCGCTGCTCGGCGTCTTCGGCGTCATGTCAGCCAAAATGACGGTGTCGAACCTGATGGTGCTCGTCACGTTCATGAGCTTCATCATGTATTGGCGCGCAGGCAAAGAAGACACGGCGGGATGGGCGAAGGTCGCGAAGTCGGTCATGGGTGCCGTACTCGTACTGGCTGGACTCGCGGTGATCGTCCTCGGTGTCTGGGGCTACTTTGTCCCGGCCATCATTCGCATCAATTACTTCTCTACATCTCAAGTGGGTATCGTCATCTTCGTCATGTTGACCATCACGCCCTTGACCGCCTTGCTGCTCAAAAGTGCCAAGACGACCACAGAAATGGTGTGGGGGAGAATGCCTCCTCGTGCCGGCTATTCGCTGGTCTTGAACGCGGTCATGGTCATTCTGTTGATGACGCTGATGGGGTATGCCCGCTCCTCATCGCGCGTCCATTGGCATGTGTATGGTGTCATGCGTGACTCATCTCAGTACGCGTTTTCACCTGCCCTTGGGTATGCCGCGACATTGATGGCTCTGTGTACATTCCTGTTCTGTATGTTGGTCGCTTTCATTTTCTGGGTCGCGACGATGGGTGACAAGGCCAAGGCTGCTGCCAGCGCGAAGAGTGCGGCTGAAGCCGGAGGCATCCCTGCCATGGCGGGTGGGTCGCCGGCATTGGACGTCCCTGCAACCGAGGCGTCCGAGGGACAGCGTCCGGTCTGATCGGATAGACGAGGTTCCTCTGACCCGCGGAGGAAACCGTGATCATTATCCTTTGTTGAGGACTTATGAGCGAAGTAGTCAAACTGCAGCTAATCGGTCTGTGTGTCGTCGGGATCGGAACCGTCATCCTCTTGTTCATCAAGGGGCAATTTCTCCGGGTGATCGGGTTTGTCGCGATCGTGTTGGGGTTATTCGCCTTGGTCGCGTTGGCCGTCCCGCAGATGGCCTCGCTACCCCCGGCCGAAGAAAGCATCAATATCGCGGACATCAAAACTCCGACGGACATGGCGACAATCGGGCAAAAGATATTTTTCAGCAAAGGCCAATGCGCGCTCTGCCATTCCATTGGTCCGAGTGAATCGGCTCGCTGCCCGGACCTCAAAGGTATCGGTGCGAAGCTGTCCCGTGAGTTTATTTTCGAGAGCCTGACGGAACCGCAAGCCTACCTCTATTTGGACTATCGCCACGAAGGCGTGCCAAAGGAATATCCGGCTCGCATGCCGTACATCAATAAGAACCCGATCGGCCTGTCCAAGAATGAAATTCTTTCGATTATCGCGTTCCTGCAGCAAATGAGCGGCGAACCGATCAGCGTGAGCCCTGCGGAGTTGGACCTTCCCCGTGCCACCCCGGCACCGGTGAAGGCTGCGGATGCCGGTACCCTTGCTGTGGCGCAGGCACGATAAGTTATCGACGGTGAAGTAGAGGAGGAAGGTATGGGAGGCGTATTTGTCAGACCAATCATACTCACGGTCTGTATCTATTTGTTCTTGAAATTTATTGTTCCGGTCTTGCCGCATAGTGCGCCGTTGCCTTCAAGCTTGATTTTTCTGTACCTGATGCTGGTGATGTCAGGTTCGGTGCTGTTTGCCACGTTGAGTGGCGAATCCAAGGACGCATTCTTTCAGCCGATTCTCCGTTTCCTGACAGGGGAAAGCGGTGGCGCACTCAGCAGCGCCCGCTATCTCGTGCTGGCGCTGTTTCCCATCCTCGTGGGATGGCAGACCTATGGCAGCACGGCTTCGAGTGATGCACCCCCGGGTGAGAATCGCACGATTCACCCCGCTCCTCCCGGCGAATACACCGGACTCTCCAATCCGGTACCGAAGACGCCGGAGAATATTATGTATGGGAAAGGTTTGTATGCCTCGCGGTGCGCGCCCTGCCACGGCAATTTCGATGGCAAAGGGTTCGCGGCCGCAGGATTTACGCCACCGCCGGCTAACTTTAAGGACCCGACGACGATCGCCATGCTGCAAGAAAGCTATCTGTTCTGGCGGATCAAGAAGGGCGGCGTCGGCCTGCCGGTCGAAGGCATGCCATGGAAAACGGCCATGCCGCGATGGGAACTTGAAATGTCCGATGAGGACATCTGGAAAGTCATTATGGGCGAATATGACGGAGCCGGACAGAAACCTAGAACCTGGGACGAGTCCGAGTAATTTCTCCGATCAGAGATTGCTGAGCAATTAAGGGGAACGTATGGCACGAGTGAGGAGAGTAGGAAAGAGATG
>ERZ724514.125-NODE-125-length-33381-cov-10.680760_pt1 | contig 33381 bp, 20 predicted proteins | sample MGYA00376047_ERZ724514 | MGnify/ENA primary metagenome ERZ724514 (study PRJEB28724, sample SAMN07190883) | activated sludge metagenome | isolation source: activated sludge of sewage treatment plant in Hong Hong | place: Hong Kong | collected 2016-03-17 ...
CTTGCTGGTCATGCCCACGTACAGGCATTCCAGCACCCCATTGAATTGGGGGTTAGCCTCCCGAAACTTGCGATTTTCGGTGAAGACTTTTTTGCGGAGTTCTATGACGTAGAGGGTGTACATGGTGTGTTTTACCACTGCAAATTTTGTGCCGTAGGCATAGGGGGTAAACCGGCAACGGGGTACGTGTCCCTATAGCTGCGAAGCAGATGTAGGGATCCGGCAACGGAGCACCTGTCCCTATGCCGGGTACCGGTGTAGGGATCCGGCCCCTACACCTCTTTCGAAGCGTTTGGGCAAGCACCTGTCCCACTTCTGTGGCATAAGTATTTGTGTTTGTCAGATTCAAAAAAGTTGATCATTTTTTAACCCAACAATTGAATCTTGTTTCAATCAAATTGGTCAGTAATGTTAAAGTACCATAATTAATTTTAATATTAATATTTGTTTTTCGATACTTTGTTTAATTTCACAAAACAATCAGACTAGCATGAAAAATCTTCCAATTCAAATTTGTTTTATTTTTTTGGGGATGGCGTTGAAAGCTCAAAACAATCCACAGATAGTTGAATTCACCAATGTTCAACCAGATTGGAGCTTAATTACTATTGATACAAATTTTGTGCCTTCTCCATTGGATGAATTTCCAACCAAATATTACAACAGAGTAATAAATGATATTAAATTATCAGGAAATAATTTAATAATACAGGAAAGTTCGTTCTCAAAAAGTCCTGCCTTTGGAGCTTCGGGAGCATTGATTCATTCTGTCAATAGGGAAACTGGCAAATTGAACTGGACACACCATTGGAATGAATATACGGGAGTAAAAAATAGAGAAGATTACAAAGGTTTTGAGCTGGTAACCGCTGGTGAAGATGTTTCATTAATTTTGGGATCTTGCAGAGACAACGATACAACTTCATTTAACAATTTTTCTCTTTCATTTTATTGCCAACCTAGTATAAGAACCCTTAATCAAGCGGATGGCAGCCTCATTTCACACCAATACAACAATGAAGACAGCATTTTAAAAGGTATTGGTGGTGTATTGTGGTCAAAAGTGGCACTAAATAAAAAAAAGGAGCGGTTTTTTACAATTAAAGGACAGGATTTAGAAACAGATACAGCCATAATAAATAAAATCACCATCATGCCTCTGGATGATGACAACCATTTTGAACCGGAGTTCGTTTTTGAATACAAATACAAAACGACAGTACCATCTTCTATACCCGGGCGAAATTTTGTTCCTTTTTTGTTTCAGGCAGACCCCAATACCCTTGTACTCTTTTTTGGAGACAATGAAATTAATGATTTCGTCAATTCACCCAAAAGTCTCAGAGTGGTTTGGGTTGATATTTCTGACAAATACAACATCCAGATCAAAGCGGAAAAAGAAGTAAGGGACTTGCTCTATTTTCCTCAAGTCAATAGTGCAATTCATACTTATAATTTTTTTGGCTTTGATAGTGGCTTTATTTTAGGACAACCTCTTCCTGATGAAAACGGAAAAAGATTTACTTACTTACGATGGTTTGATTCAGATGGCAATTTAAAAGCAAGCATCGATAAGCTTGTTATTGGCAATGAACAATTTTTGACAGTGATGCCAATTAAAGTTTACGATGGAAAGTTATATCTAGTAACCGTTATAGCGTTGTCCCAAACTCCACTGAAATACTCGTTGATCAGTGTTGATGGAGATGGAGTTCTCACAAAAGTAAAGGATTTAGACTACAAAATACCCCAGGGATACAGAAAGGTAGAACTCACCAATGTGGCTGAAATGGATGAAGATGGAAATATATATTTATGCTTTTTATGCAACGAAAGATCAAGTGATGGCATAGATTATTATTACATCCAGTATGTCAAATTTGATGGAGAAAAATTAGGGATAACCACCAACACAACCGATATCCGGTTATCAGATCTCACTTTAGTTCCAAATCCTACATCCAATACCATTCAGTTGAAAGCATTGAATGACAATGAAGGGCATATCAACATTTACACGATTTTGGGTGAAAGTATGAAATCACTACCATATCATACAGGTAACGATATTGATGTCACAGACATCCCAAATGGTTTGTATTTGCTGAAATTTACACACAAAAGCAATCAAGGTGTTAAAAACTCGATATTTAAATTTGTGAAAGAGTAGAGGTATGGTTTCTTATTGTCACGTCCTAAAAAAAGTTGACACTTTTTAGTGAATAATCCTGCTGCAAGTTTACATTTTTTCTAATCCTATTTTTAACGCCCTAATCCTATCACCTCCACAGGCAGCTCTCCTCCTCCCTTCCGCTCTAGGCGGGTATAAGCTTCTGTTGGGAAAAAGATATCAGTCATTACGACCTTACCGCCGTTGACGAAGATTTCGATGGAAGTGGCATCGATGCAGGCTTCAAAACTTTGGTTGGCAGTTTGGGGTATTTCAGGGCCGTAGTGGCGTGCAGCAAAGCCAGGGTAAAAATCGCTGAGGCCGGTGTGGCTGCGGTCAATGAACCAGCGGCGGGTTTTGGCTTCATAGCCAAAGTCGAGGTGTTCTCCTTTGGTATTGGAGAGGCTAAAAACTACATCTTCCTCTGTAGTGGTAAAAGAAGCTACTATTTTACAGTGTGAGAGATTGGCATCTTCTAGCACTTTAGCCTGGGGGTCTTTACTTTCTATCTTACTTTTTTCCAAAGATTTTAATTCTACAGCGGGCTTTGACACCATGGAGTAGTCATTGCCTTTCTTTATTAACGATAATTCTCTGGGTATGGTCATGGTGCTGCGCCAGCGGGTGGTGGGTACATTTTGGGCGTAGAGCCAGTTGCTCATCCAGCCCAGCGCGAGGGTTCGGGTGCCGGGTGTATTGCCCCAGGTCACCATGGCATAGTTGTCGGTGCCGTAATCGGCCCATTTTTGATTTTTGATATCCCCTTTGAAGGTCTTGCCATCAAAGTCGCCCACAAAATAAGAGGTACCGGTGCCTCCATTGGGTGCCTTTTTTTGGATGCTGGTGATGAGCACCCACTTGTATTCCTCCGTGCCCTCTACCTTAAGTCGCACCAGGTCGGGGCACTCCCACAATCGATCATCACCGGGCAAGCCAAATTCTCCGCTTTCGGTCCAGTTTTTCAGATCGGGTGAGGTATAAAATTTAGCCCTGTCATACGCCGCCAATACCATCACCCATTGTTGGCCCGGCGCATACCACAACACCTTGGGATCCCTAAAGTCGCGAATACCCGGATTTTTCACCACCGGATTGCCCGCATACTTGGCAAAAGTTTTACCCCCATCCGTGCTATAAGCCATAGACTGGTACTGAAACACATTGCTCCCTGACTTCTCCATCTTATCATTGTGGTGGGTAAACACGGCTACCATGGCATTTTTGCCAAAGCCCGCTGTATTGCCCGTATCCACCACCGCAGACCCCGAAAAAATATAACCCAGTGAATCCGGATACAAGGCAATGGGCTGGTGCTCCCAACTCACCAAATCCTTACTGGTAGCATGCCCCCAGTGCATGGGACCCCACACATTGGAATCGGGATAAAACTGATAAAACAGGTGGTAGATACCATCAGCATAAACAAGGCCGTTGGGGTCGTTCATCCACATGGAGTCGGGCGTGAAGTGGTAGGTGGGCCGCCATTTTTCAGCTACCGGCGAAGAGGGTGTGGTCACTTGTTTGCAGGCGAAGAGGTAGCTTATGCTTAGGAGGAGGAAGAGGTGTTTGGTGGGCATGGTTGGTGGAGTTGGTGAGTGAGGGGTAAAGATAGGGAAATCCGCTTCAAATGTTAACGCCCCTCATCTGCTATGAGAGGCTCCCCGCTTCGCAGAAGCGGGACTAAATGGTGTCACCCGGCTATGCCTGGTTAAATGTTCATATATTTTTTATGAGTTTCAGTAAGATAGAAATCACCCTGGAATATAAGGGGTGGTTCCAGTAAGATTGTTTGTCTTGATTTTGAGTCCTTGGAAAACGGGTAAAACAGGTAAAATCATAGGAGCTCCAGTTTATGAATATACTTATTAAGCCGTTGTCAGCAACAACAATGCCTGAGAATTCATCCAACAAAACAAGCTAAAAGAACTAGCCGTGGTGCTTAGAGAAACCATCAGACAAAACGGTTCTATTTACCGGACCATAAAAGAGGGTGTAAAAGCAAAATTGAAAGTAACAGCAAAAGGAATTTTAAGAAAGTATGCTAACCATCGAGACATTCAAATGTTGACAATAGGGATTGTATTAATACAAGCGATTTTGATAGCCAAATGAATTAATGACATATGTAGGGGCCTGGGACTAGGGGCTAGGGGCTAGTTTCGTAGAGACTTGTGTTAGACGACTTGTTTTTTGACGACTTGGGTGGTGCGGATACCGTCTTAAAACATAGAGCCTACAAAATATGTCACACCTCATGTGTAGCAAGGCACATCTCCCTCTTCTCCTGTCGCTCGTCGCATGTCACTAGTCGCAGTACGCCGAAGGCAATAAAAAGGAGAGCAGTAAAACCCAATAATTCACTACCTTTGCAACCCAATAAAATTTGGTGATATGATTGCAATTGATGGTCTGACAGTAGAATTTAGCGGAAAAACACTGTTTCACAATATTTCTTTTTTTATCAATCCCAATGACAAGATCGCGCTCATGGGTAAAAACGGGGCGGGAAAGTCGACAATGATGAAAATAATTGCGGGGGTGAACAAGCCTACACGGGGCCATGTAAGGGCACCTAAGGAGGCGGTGATCGCTTACCTGCCACAGCACTTGCTCACAGAAGACGATTGTACGGTTTTTGAGGAGGCATCCAAGGCTTTCAGCCATGTGTCTGCCATGAAAGCGGAGATGGAGCGACTCAACCACGAAATGGCCACGCGCACAGATTATGACTCTGATGAATACATGAAACTCATTGAAGAGGTATCGGAGCTGGGAGAAAAATACTACGCGCTGGAAGATGTCAACTTTGACGCCGAGGTGGAAAAAACATTGGTGGGTCTGGGCTTTGAAAGGGAAGATTTTACACGACCTACCAGTGAGTTTAGCGGAGGCTGGAGGATGCGCATTGAGTTGGCGAAGATCTTGCTAAAGGATCCTGACCTCATCCTGCTCGATGAGCCTACCAACCACATCGACATCGAGTCGGTGGTGTGGCTGGAAAACTTTTTGATCAACAAGGCCAAAGCAGTTATGGTAATTTCCCACGACAAGGCCTTTATCGACAACATCACGACGCGTACGGTGGAGCTGACCATGGGTAAGATCTACGACTACAAAGCCAATTATACGCATTACCTCCAACTGCGGGAAGAGCGCAGAACCCACCAGCTGAAGGCCTACCGCGAACAGCAGAAGATGATAGCAGAAAGCAAACAGTTTATCGAAAGATTTAAGGGTACCTATTCCAAGACCAACCAGGTCAACTCGGTGGAAAGGATGTTGGAAAAACTGGAAATCATCGAAGTGGATGAGGTGGACAACTCGGCATTGAAGCTGCGTTTCCCTCCTTCTGTGCGATCAGGGGATTATCCGGTGACGGTAGATGGTCTATCCAAATCGTACGACGACCACGTGGTCTTTAAAGATGCATCGATGACCATCAAAAGAGGTGAAAAGGTTTGTTTTGTGGGTAGAAACGGAGAGGGTAAATCCACCATGATCAAAGCCATCATGGGTGAGATCGATTTTGAGGGCAGGTGTACCATCGGGCACAATGTCAAAGTCGGTTATTTTGCGCAAAATGAAGCTGCCAAGTTGGATCCGGAGCTCACCGTTTTCCAAACTGTGGATGAGGTAGCAGAAGGCGAGGTGCGTACCCAGCTGAAGACCATCCTGGGTTGTTTTATGTTTTCTGGTGACGATATTGATAAAAAAGTAAGTGTGCTTTCGGGTGGAGAACGTACGAGACTGGCCATGGTCAAGTTGCTACTGGAACCGGTCAATCTACTCATCCTCGATGAGCCTACCAACCACCTCGACCTCAAATCCAAAGATGTATTAAAAGAGGCCCTGCTCAATTTTGATGGCACCCTCATCCTGGTTTCTCACGACAGGGACTTCCTTCAAGGCTTGTCGCAAAAAGTGTTTGAATTTAAAAACAAAAGGGTGATCGAACACTTTGAAACCATCGATGACTTTTTAGCGAGGAACAGGATGGAGAGTTTGAAGGAAGTGGAGAGGAAGTAAGCAATGCTCGGTGCGGGGCACCTCGCGCAATACGGCTGCGCCTTTGAGCAATGCGCGCTATGCGCTTAGTGCAATACGCTTCGCTTAGTTCAATGCGGCTGCGCCTTTGAGCAATGCGCGCTATGCGCTTAGTACAATACGCTTCGCTTAGTTCAATGCGGCTACGCCTTTGAGCAATGCGCGCTATGCGCTTAGTGCAATACGCTTCGCTTAGTTCAATGCGGCTGCGCCTTTGAGCAATGCGCGCTATGCGCTTAGTGCAATACGCTTCGCTTAGTTCAATGCGGCTGCGCCTTTGAGCAATGCGCGCTATGCGCTTAGTGCAATACGCTTCGCTTAGTTCAATGCGGCTGCGCCTTTGAGCAATGCGCGCTATGCGCTTAGTACAATACGCTTCGCTTAGTTCAATGCGGCTGCGCCTTAATGCAATACGGGCTGCGCCCTTAGTGCAATACGCCTTCGGCTTAGGATGACTGAACGGTTTTGGCTTTGCCAAAAAAATTGATCCCTATGGGCCGTAGGTTTGTAGGGATCAATTTAGTGAAGGAACCACGCGCTAACCGCGTGGCATCGACAAATCATTTTCCAGGCCCTTCTCGCATTATGCGCTGTACACTGCGCCAAGGTAATTCTGAACGGTTTTGGCTTTGCCAAAAAAATTGATCCCTACATGCTGCTGGTACGTAGGGATCAATTTAGTGAAGTACTTCGGCAAGCTCAGCATCGTTCGATTTAGCAAATCAAGATTTGCAATCTCACGGAGAACCACGCGCTAACCGCGTGGCAACGACATATCCTTTTTAGTTCTGTCGTTGCCGTGCAAAGGGTTGCACGGTTCCTCGTGAGTCAGCATATTTATAATTTGCGTTAACGAACGATGCTGAGCTTGTCGAAGCATTAACTTTTTATTGCCACCGGCAATCAAATTGCTACTTCATAGCAAGCGTTCAGTCACACTTCGCTTAGTATAGTAGTGTGTTTTAAGAAGTACGAAAGAAGTAAGTACGAGATATTCACTAATTTACACTCCTAAATTCATTGGGGGTTTTTCCGACGTGTTGTTTGAAAAGTTTGGTGAAATGAGAGGGGTATTTGAAGCCCAGGGAATAGGCGATTTCGCTGATGGATTGTGAAGGGTCAGCTAATTTGATGCGGGCCAGTTGGATGAGTTTTTTATGTATGAATTCCTGTGCTGTGATACCGGTTTCCTTTTTTAATAAGTCACTGAAATAATTTGTGGAAAGGTGGAGGCGGCTAGCACAATACTTAACTGTGGGCATGCCGGACTGCAGGATTAACTCCGAAGTAAAGTATTCATTTAATAGGTTTTCAAACTGGGTAAGGATATCTGTGTTTAAGCTCTTTCGCATGATGAATTGCCTTTCATAAAAGCGAATACAATAATTGAGCAACAATTCGATGTAACTTAAAATTAGGGTTTTGCTGTGAGCATCTGTGTTTTGTTTGAGTTCGTCTACTATCTTTTTGAAACAATCGACGATGATGTGTTTTTCTCTTTCCGAAACGTGGAGGGCTTCATTGAGATCGTAGGAAAAGAAACTGTATTTTGACAAGTTATTAAAGAGGTTGCTGGATGCGATAAAATCGGGATGGAAAGCCAAGGCCCAGCCATTGGGTTGGATGGGGGTTGTGCCGGGCTCAAGGCCAAATGTCTGGCCGGGACCAATGAACACCAAACTTTCTTCCTGATGATCGTATTTGCTTTTTCCGTATTTGAAAGATTCACATCTCACATCTTTAAAGAATACGATGTACAAATCCGACAAATAGATGCCGGGAACGACGGGTTTCGATTTTGTCTGATCCAATATCGTTACCATTGGGTGAAGCGTTTTCTGACCTCGGATGGTATTGAATTGGTAAACACTTTCTAGTCGTACTATCTGTGCCATGACAATGTTGTTTTGCCAAAATTAATGGAACCGGACGATATCTGTGGAAAACCAACTAAAAAACAGTAATATTTATAAGTAATTCCCTCAGATGTATAAGTGGGCCTCAAGCCATTGTACCACTTTTGCACAAAAAATAGTATGATGAGGGCCATTGGGTTTATATTGGGGTTGATTTTAAACTATTCCTTTTGTATAGCACAAGCCGCGGATACCATGCAATCTCCTGTTGTGTTTTCCGGGGTTATTACTGCAACCAATAACGGTATATCCCTATTGCCCAATTTTTCGCTCAACAAGCCTGCTGTACTTTTTGATTTATCGGTCAGTAAAAATCGGGTGAGTTTTGATCCCATGCTGCGGTTTGGCATCAACGGCAAGCCATGGTCTTTTATTTTTTGGTGGAGGTACAAGGCGATCTCTACTCCCAAATTTTCGTTGAGTTGTGGAGCACATCCTTCTTTTTTATTCCGAAGTGAAGTCACAAATCCATCCAACCCGGCAAACGAAACACTAGTAGCACAAAGGTATTTTGCGTGGGAAATAGCACCGCAATTTTATATAAACCCACACATCTCTGCTGGTTTATACTACCTCGGGTCTCATGGTCTAAGCCCCAATTTAATACAATACACCCATTTTCTGGCGTTGCGCAGTAGCATATCGAATATCAGCCTGGGAGGTGGAATAAAATTCACCTTAATGCCCCAAGTGTATTATTTGAAGATGGATCGATTGACCGGCAATTATATGACAATCTCACTTGCCATAATTAAGAGCAATTTTCCATTGACATTGTCCACAACTTTGAATAAAGCAATAAAAACTGATTTAACGGGTACAGATTTTGTGTGGAATGTGGGGGTTAATTATAATTTTAAACTTAAGTATATTCGCCATTAATTCTATCACCTCAATAAATAACTATTTGGGTTTATGACCAAACGTTTTAATGATGTCTTTGACGACGGCAGTGACGTCTTTTCCTCCTGTTTCTAACATAATTTCGCGGTTGGCTTCCATGATTTTTATGGCGTTGTTTTCTTCTGTGCCGATTTTTTTAAGTTTTGACAGCATGCTTTCCCAATACTTGATTTTTTCCTGAATATTTTTCTGTTGTTGGCTGCCTTTGGGTGCTTTATCAAAATCGCTTTGGAGTTTTTTTAGAAGGAAATTTTCAATCTCTTTGGATGATTCTCTGCATAAAGCCTGGATTTTATTGGCATTGGTGAGCATTTTGTTGTTGGTGATACCTGTCATCTTTACCTCGAGGACCTTACCTATGCTTGCCAATTCGCCGGGGGTGAAGGAGGCGATGTTGATGTTGCGGTCCAGCATTCTGGAAGAGGCAAATGCCTCCGGGTGGCGGGAGGTTACAAGGTTCATGTCGGATAACTTCGCACTAATGCCAAATAACTTATAGTATTCATCGTTCATGGCTTTTTGGGCATCATTCATAAAGGCTTCCTTATCAGAGATGATGCCTCCCTTTTTGTAAAAAAACAAAGGTTCATTTTTACTGCCTCTGATGACAGGACCCAGGTCAAGATCCATGCTGGAAGTGCCACCACTGTTGTGATTTCTGAACTGAATAAACTCAATGTCTTTCATCACATATCCTTTGCTTTCCAGGGTTTTGATAATACCCGCAATCATTTCATTGTAGTTTTTCTGAACCCGTCTGTCGAATTTTGACCTCGTCAATGGATCCTGGATGTATTTTAACGACCACTTTGCATCATAAGAAGAATTCAAACCGGCAGCTAGTTTTTGTAGTTCTATTTCTTTTTTAAGAATTGCTGGTCCATTTAAAACCGGGTCTTTACCTTTTAACACTGCGAGCTCACTTTCCAGTTTTTTAAAAGTCGCTATTTCATCCTCGGTATTCAAACTTTTTTGTTTGGTCCGCAATGCATCCAGCATACTTTTGGATCGTTCGGCCGGAGATGGAACGATGGGCTTAAACAAGATGCTTTCTTTACCAAAGGCAACAAAACTGCCTTTCACTGCCAGTTTGGTTCCAAGTTCAAATGCCTTGCCCATAAGGTAGCCCGTACCTGCATTTTTAATTCCATTCCAGAGTTTATCGCCCGCATCAGCACTTCCCGCATTCTGATAACCGTCTACAAATTGCACTGTGGCATTGCCTACAGGAGACCAATAGGATACGGCTTGATTAATACCTTCTTTGGGGCCACCTGCCACCAACCCCGTTGTGCCCCCATAGACGGCTCCAAGCATTTTGGTGCCATATAGGGTCATAGCGGTACCCGCACCATAGGTCTCTGCAAGCGCTACAGGAGCAAAACCAGTTGAAATGGCGCCCACTGCCATAATGGCCATATCGCTGTAAAATTTATTTTCTTCTGCGTTTACCTCTGCTTCTTTGGCCATGGCATGGTCATATTCGGCATAGCCCTGCACCTGTTCGTTGATGGCTGATGCTATTTTTTTTGCCTTATCAAGATCACCAGATCCAATCACCCGGGCATCGAGGTTTTTAAGCACCCTGGTCCTTGTTTCATTTCTCAATTCCTCGGGCAATAATTGTAACTGCCTTTCAATGCGTTCAGAGATTCTTCGCGTAGCATCCATTCGTGAAGCGTTTTCCCGAATGTTTTGTATAAATTGATTTCTGGCCACGTCGTCAAACACCGTTCGGTTGTGTACCAACTGTCCTGACTTGTAAGAGTCAACCAAATCTTGTTCGGCCTGCAAATTGGCCTCTTTGTTTATGATGTTCCGTTCAATCGTTTTAAGCCTGTCTTCCTGGGCTTTATACTCCTGTGGTGTTTTTGCCTTTTGCATCAGATCAATAATGACACTCCTTTCAATCACATCTTTATCAATGTCACTCCTGATCAAAGTAAGCAGTTCAGAGTGGTAATCTATCGCCTCCTGTCTATTCTGAGCTTCTATTTCATCGTCCGTCACTTTGGGTTTTGATTCCCTGGCATCTGCAGTCGGTGTTGGTGTATTGGATTCATTTTGCCCGGCCATTTTTCTATTAATCAGCTCTCTAAAAAAAATTAACCTTTCATCGCCACCGGGGGCAGCAATCCATTTTGTCAATGAGAGGGGCAAATCATTCATCCACTGGCTGGCGACTTCATGGAATAGTGGTATCATTTTTTGTTTATACCTCAATCTTTTAATTACCGACTTGCAACTTTCCTTTTGACGCTCAATACTTTCATACTCCTCTCTGTTATTAAATGCATCAATTGATTTCAACTGCTTTTCCCAGGCATCCACTTTACTGCTTAATTCGACCACACGGGCTTCATCAAGTCCGGTTCCCGGCAATAATACCTTTGCTGTTGCCCTTATAAAATAATAATATATACCATCGATGGTGAGTTGTAAAGTGTTTTTATCCTGAGAAAGTGATTTCTCCAAATCCAAAGAAGAAAACTCAGCAATGAGTGGTTGGTTGCAATCGCAGTACCTGAATTTACCCATTTGATTCCTTGGCTCTTCTGTCAGCATATATGCTTCAATACTACAAATCAGATTTTTAGAAAATGGATTCTCCATCGGCATTTCATAAACCAACATACATTCGGCTTGTCTTTCGTAAAACTCTATGTCTTTATACCCTTCCGAATAGCCGATCCAAATTCCGGTGAGTTCACTGGTACAAGCCTGGTCCTCGGCAGCCATCATTTTGTTGTATCGTTTTCTGGCTTCACATTTTGACTCATTGGGATTAGGTGGATTGCCCAGTTTTTCTATTTTTCCAGCTAAAACTCTCATTCGATCTTCAAGAGACTGCAATGGCAGACTACTGATTTTTGCTTCTGCCATAATGGACTCCCAGGCGACTTTTTCATTAGCCTCCACTGCATAAGAAGCATCCAAAAGCAAAAGTTGCAAATCTGACACAATCCTGGCATAGGATTCTCTTAACGATAAAAACTGTAAAACAAGTGGGTTAAGTTGATTTAAGTAGTCAATAACTTTTTGATCCGGATAATCAAAAAGTGGGGTCCACACCGTTTCAAACTGTTTGTACTCTTTATCCGGCATGGGTCCGTATAAAATTCTTAATAATTCAAATGAAGAAGACACCGCAGAATTGTATGCCAGATTAGATAGGTCTTTGAAATCAGGAATGATAGGTATAGACAGATCATTCCCTCCTGGTACCGGTTCTGTACCTTTAATAGCTCCTTCTTCCTACCAGGGAGCTCCGGTTGTTTGAGTCAGGTTTTGACATGGCTCATTGATCTCAAACTTTAATGTGGGTATCTTACCTTTTATTATTTCATCTGCGGGCGACAAGTTGATGTCATTTGTTGGCAGGATCTGCTCCTTTTTGCCTTTGGCTGATTCCGGTTTTGTTTCCTTTATGTTTGATTCTACTGTCGGATTGCTATTTGTTTTCACCTTTTTAAATGAAGACAAATCGTCCTTCTCTTTGGCTCCATTTTCCTTGTCATCAGGCAGCAGCTTGTCTTTTTTATTCGAGGATGCTACTTCAATGGCTGAGATGGGTTGAAGAGATAAAAACGAAAGAAATTTCATTGATTCCTCAGAAGGTTCATTGCCCGATTTTTTTTCAATTACCTCAAAATGAAACAACTTTTTATCGACAGTCAAATTATAAATAAATTTCACAGTTTGGTCTGAGCGCGATTTAACCTTCATAAAATGGGCACCTTTCTGTGCCAATAATTTGATCGGCACCATCTGTTTTCTAAGCTCTACAAATTCCTGGGTTTTTCTAAGTTCATTGATAAAGAACAATATTTGTTGATTGAACTCCTGTGCATTTTGAATGCTCGTCTGTTCCTTTTTTATCTTTACTAAGGCGCCACTACCTTTATTTTCAAAAACAAAAAAGTCATTGCTCGCCGTTGAAGCAGGCACCCATTCACCGTAATTCTGAACATAAAATACACCATATTTTTCACACACGCTGATGAGGGTATCCTGTGCCTTCAGATGGAAGACAACAAAAGTGAAGAGCACAATCACCTTGCTCCTCGATAAAAAGAAATTGATTTTCATTTTACGGATAATGACAAAGTAGAAATAAAATATAAAACCCTCTTGATTATCTGAAAATCCAAATGATATCATTATAGGTAGGTTGCTGATTTTTACCCCAGGCAACACCTACATCTCTCCATGCTCTTATTCGAAGTGACTCAAGCATCACCTGATTTTCAAACACTTTTTCAATAAACTTCCAGTCCCGGTTCTCATCTTTCAATTCTTTCTCTTCCATGCGGGAGATGAGTTTGAGTGCATCACCATAACAAACAGAACCAGGATCAATTTGTGTGAGCAGGGCCCCTGCCAACTGTGCTCCTTCTGTATTGGGACGGGCAGCCCAGCAGGAGGAAGCCGCACTGATGAGGATCTGACAATTGTAATCAGCAAATTCCTTGTAGATGGGTCCCATTTCATCCATTGCTTTCATATAACAATCCTTTGAAACTTCCGGTATACCGGCCAAGGTAGTCATGGCGTCTGCATACTGCCTCATAGATGCCTGTGCTTTTGCCCTGGCAATGACAAAATCACATCTTGAATTATAATATTCAATAATTTTAACTTTACCTTCTTCCAAAAAAGCATCTACTTTAGGGTGTTTAAAGTCAATACTCTTAATGGCGTTGGTATAGGCTTTGGTTTGATTGCTGCCTGCACCTTTCACTTCAAAGGAGGTAGAACTCACTGTAATTTTATCGATAAAGTCAACAATAAAAAGGGAAACCTCAAACTGATAGGTCTGCCTTACCGGTGCACCTGCTACAATGTCTTCTGCCAGTACATCCATATTGGCGGTTAGTAAAAATCTGGGACTGGCACCAGCTCCGGCCAAACCCTTTTTGGTGACCGCCTGTGTAAGTTTGCTGGTGAGCGTGCTGCGTGCAGCAGGTGGTATGTTTTCAACCTGATCGGGTATGAAGACATTGAGGCTAATCCTGTCATAGTCATTAGCCGAAGGCATAGTGTTTTGCCCCATCAGAGGCAAACTCAACCAGCAGGCCACCATCCATATTATATATTTTTTCATGATTTTATTACTATTTTTCTCCAATGATCAGCCATACTTCACCCAAACCCCGGGTATAAATTTTGCTGACCAGATTAAATGGATTTTTATTCAACATATTTCTCAAATCCCTGAGCCATCTGCGCGTGTCATTGGCTCTGCCTCTATCATCGTATAACGGAATTCTGACCTGTTCAAACCTGATAACATTTTGGGTATAGGTAGTGGTGCTGAATCGGCCTTGCACTGTATTTTCACTTATCCAATTCTCAATGATTTCTCCCAATTCAAGCGATTCATTTTGATAGGTAAATACTTCCTCCAGATCGGCTGGAGAGCCATCAAATACGCGAGCCTGAAAAACAACTTCTCTGCCGTTGGCAAATAAATCGTCAAAGTGGGCCTGAAGTCTTGTATTAAAATCATCGATGTGCGCCAAAACCGCTTCTTCCAATAATACCGGTGTTTGGGTCGCAAACGAAGGTTCGCCAGTGCCTTGTGCGCCGGCAATCTGCTTTTTGGTATAGGCATCCAGGCCCTGGAGCATAAATGTTATAGATCTGCGGGGTCCTTCCTGATTGATTACATAAGTCAACTGAATGATGATGTCTGCATTGGCATTTCTTTGCAAAATATCAATTGGACTTTCCACCAGATTGGATCCCGATTTACTACTCATCATAGACACCTCTGCACTTTCATTTTCTGTATTTTTAATCGCAGTTTCAAGGTTTACCAATGGAAAGCCCCGATCCGACATCATGGTATTGATTTTACCGATGGTCATCAGTAAATCCGTTTCATTTTGCAAGGCCATTTTATAATCGGGTATGGTTTTTAGCGTACCCATTTCATCAAAAGTGGTAGTGTATCCATTTTTAATACACCAATTATCACTGGGAACCACCATAATGGTAGGTTTTTTGGCTTGGGCGAAAATGCTGACTTGCAGCATCAGTGCCAATACCGTAAAAATTACTTTTTTCATCTATATTCTATTTACGATTAGAATCCCTGACCCAATTTTTTAATGATACCTGCAGCCTCCAATTCCTGACGCAAAGCTGCGTGCCTGATGGACATAACAGAGCCAACCTTGTATTCTTTACTGGTCATTTTAATCCTGTCAACGGTTCCATCATTCGCCATGGAGACAAAGCTGAGATACCTGCCTCCATCGGTAAAAAAGGTATTAAAAAAATCGCGGTGCAATTCTTCAGTACCTGGCTGTGTTACCAAAGGTTTGGTCATACACCCTGGTTTACCGGCGTTGATACCTTTAAAAATTACAGCATGTACGGCATTTTTCCTTGCCTGATACGCTGCTTTTTCCGGGTCGGTGCCAAAACCCCATACCTTTATTAATTGGGTGCCATCCATGCCAGTGCCCATGCATTCTATTTCATAGTTTCCACTAACGTATCCTGCCATGACAGCCTCCTGATTGACTTTTGATGTTTTGCATGACATTGTCCATACCAACAAAGAGATTGTTGCAAGAAAACCTAATCCAGATTTCATAATAATAATATTTTGAATGTTAAAACATAAACCTAAGTCCGGCAGTAAAACCGGCCTTTGATCTGTCTTTAAAAAAATCATCATAATTGTCGTAAGTAACGGTAACTCCGGTACTTTCATTTTTCACTTTAGTAGGAAACAGGTAGCTATATTTATAGCTGCCCATCAACTGAACCCCTGCACTAATGTGAAGTCCCAGTCTAAGTCCGCCTTCTGCATATTCGGTCTCAAAGGATAGTTTTTCATCTTCAACTTTCCAATTGGTAAATTCTAAGCCATATCCAATATAGGGTTCAAAATAAAGACCACTAAAAAGATATATGTCTTTTCCGATGCCCAGGCTGACTCGTGTAAATTCAAAAGGATCATCGCTCAAATCTGTGTATTCTCTATTGTCATATGCCCCTTCAACGTAAACCAGTAAAGAGGTAAGTGCTTTCCCGGATTTGCCGGCTGGAACCAAACCACCCATAAATTTGGAAATGAAAAAATCCATCCTACCTGTGTATCCTGTCATACCATCCAAGGCATATCCCAAAAACAAATTCAATCCGGCATCATTCTTTTGTTCCAAATACATGCCCATGTTGTCAACCTTACCACCAAATATTTTATAAAATTCTGAAGATTCACTATTCCCGACAGTTACTTGTCTGTTGTCGGCAACTTTCATGACTTTTACAACAGCCATTCTTTTTTTATAAATTGTACCGTCTTTTTTCTGTCTGTTTTCATAAATAAAGTAGCGATTGTCCAAAGACAAACCTTCCTTTTTACCAATTTTAGAAGATATGGGATGGACACTACTCACCATTGCCTTAACTCTGAAAGCATCGTTGCGGGCTTCCATTTGTGGGGTTACTTTTTCCATGACATCAACCAACAGATTGTGGATCAATTCTTCATTTGATTTTTGCTTTTTCAAGCTAGCTATCTGATTGGCATTAAATTGTGTCATTTCGGATTCAACCCTTTGGTTGGCCACATGTACCCATTTAAAACTTGCCTGGTCAAAAGCTTTCGCCCTGGCCGTCATGTCTTTATCGCCAGCACTTGTCCAATAGTAATTAAAAAAATTACTGGCTACCTCTTCACTAAAATCAAGGCGAAACAAATACGATTTTACTTTAGCCTTATAACCATTGCTGGTTCTTTCTTTGGTGGGAATGGCTTTGCTATCATAGTACTCCTCCATTGTTGTGACATCAAAGAAGTCGTAGACAAGCACATAGGACTGGTTGACAAGTTTAAGGCCCATATCCATTAAGGTAGACTGACCTCTTTTGGAAGCGGACGCAGCCATGAAGTCGTTGTCGTTGGCATTGTACAAACCTCGCTGTTTGAGCAGATCTACGTTATAACTGCCATCTGCCTGTCTGTTGAACCAGATTGATAAAATCTGCTGCGCCACCTTCTGTTCCTGCAACAATTTGATAATGTAATCAGGGGGGATGTATTGCAAAAGTTCAGGAAGTTCCGCACTAACCGGCCTCTTACTTCCAGCGGTTGGTATCACCGGATGTTGAAGAGTATTATTAAAAAACTTTTCAGGAGGTTGAAGCGAGGGAAACTGCGAAAAAATTATACCATTATGCCTGTCTCCAAAATCCAGTACCATCAAAGACATAGAATTTCTTGCGTATTCAGGTTGTGCATACATTTTTGGCAGCAAAACCATCATTATGCCCACTACCAGGATATTTTTCATTTTATTGTATTTAATCATTTATAAGTTGCCAAATATTTTCTAAAAACTCCATGACCCGAATCAGCTGCCAATTTGACCCGAAGCCAGTTCCGAAGCATGACATTATCAGAAATTATCAGAAGCATCGATCCACTTTTTATTTACCTGATTGTACTTTTCTTTTTTTGCTGCTTTTTCCAATTGCGGTTGTGAAATATTGCACACCACCCTATAAGCGTTTAATGCGTCATACTGAATTCCCAAATCGATGTTTTTATTTTGTAAGTGCCACTTTGCAAGGTACATGGTATGATTGTTCATGACATCGAATATGGAAGGCAAGGCACCACAATTACTCTTTTTCCCATATTTTTCTGCAATTATTCTGCACAGGTTTGTATAACGTGACTGCAATTCGGTTTCATATACTACTGCCTTTACGAAATCTGAATGAAGATAAACGGCGTACAATTCTTTATTACGATTATAACCGTAACTGAAATTATAATGATAGGTTGCCAATTTCTGTCTTGAAGCATTCTTGCGCTTTACCTCACCGGCTTTCATGCCAAACCATAATTTACCATAAGCAAGGTTGGACGATTGTTCTTCCACGGACTTTTCCATTTTATCTATAGAATCAATTTCGATGTTGTCGGAATTGGATGTAGGGCTTATGGTAACAGTGGTATCATCATTCTCTATTATTTTTGAAAACGGGCCAGTAACTTCAGGGGTATTGTCCGTATGCCCGGCTCTATCTAATTTACAGGCAAGTTGAGTCAAACTCAAAGTGCATATAAGGATGCAAAAAGACCGTAGAAACGAAATCATGGCCGCTTTTTGATCTTCGTAATTTAAAACAATTTGACCACAATTAATATGACCATCATCATATTCGCATAAGACAGGCATTAGACAGGATTCCCTTAATTTGATTTACATTACAACATTAGAATAAATGGGCAAATTATGAGAACATACCTTGTCGCAGGGCTGGTAATGCTTTTATTGGCGTGTAACAAAAAAGCAACAACCTTTAATGAAACCCGTCAGCAGGATTTATATCTTATGTCGGGCAAGGTGTTTTATTCGAAACAATTTCATGGCGTGGTGAATCTGTTAAATGCCGAGAAGGAATTAACAAAAAACAATTTTCCTAATGGTGGCATTCAGGTGAAATCGGTTTCAGAGACAAAATTGAATGGAGTGCTGCTCGCCTACCCATTAGAGTGGCACACGTTTGCAGGGGAAAGGATAACTCCAAGTGAAGAAATGAAAAAACCGTTGAATGCAACCTTTGAAATCAGTAAAACCGATAATGGTTATGAGGTAGTAGTGCAAAACATGTGGTTTAACAATGATTTGAGATATACCCGACAGGAAAATGTTGTCATTGAAAAGTACATTGTGGATGAAAAAAGATTTAGGTTTAGAAGTGATCAAAACACACTGAACATTATAAAACACCTCTGCCAAAAACTGGAGACATTGTTTTACCTGAAACCAGGTGTGTCTGGCGAAAAATTTTAAATAAAAACGCCGCTGTGACAGCGGCGAATTTACCGGGAAACCCGAATTTAAATTAAACTGTAATTGAACTATTTTTGAGTTTATTGACCTTTATCTTTGTACAATAAAAGTATCATGTGTCATTTGGAGGCCAGCCTTTACAGTGCTTATGGTATACAAGCCATTGGGCAAAGCAGAAATATCGGCGGTTATTCCGGATGGGTTTCGATCCAACTGACAAACAGGGGTGACTTCTTTGCCTGTAATATCTACAATGCGGAATGAAGTACTTTCATCCAACTTAATACCTAATATCTGGTACTGAATCAGCTCACGGCCGGGGTTAGGGAAAAGTGTTGTCACAAGATTTTTTTCAACATCATTGACTAGAGAGGGTGCCTGCAAGCTATCGGCATCAAAAAAGAGACTCGTAAAAGCTGTTACGTCTTCATTGAGATTGGCTAGCAGGAGCGGTGCCGACCTATTGGCTCTGTAATAATAAATTCTGTTTCTTACATTGGTGCGTTGCCCCTGTTTTTGACCAAATGCTGTAAGTAGTGTGCCTGGAGCAGGATTGCCGTTGAGATAAAAACTATCGATTTGGTGTTGCAGACTGAAGAGCACCAAAACATCATAGGCCGGTGATGGGCCAGAAGGCGTGTAAACCCTCATCTTTCCCCAGCCGGTAACTGTATCCTGTCTGACTACATTGGCTACGTGCTGTGCTGGTGCATAATTGAGACCATAGGCCGGGATGTGGATTTTGAATTTGGCCACCCTCCTGGACACGGACTCGTTGAAATATCCAGCTGAAACCGGAAATTGCAGAATTTCTCTGGGTTGGGTAAGGATGTATTTTTGTTCTTCAAAAATAATTGAGTCTTTGTTGTTGCCGGTAAGAGCACCCTGGCTGTATGCCTGGGCAGGAATATAAATGCCATTCTCGTGGAAGCCATTTTGATTGGTGCTGAAATAATAATTAATGTTGTAGGTAAGGCCATTGACATTCATAGATCCAACGCTATAAGCATCACAATCTTTCTTAAAAAAATCATCGCTTACTTTTTCATACGAGATTTGACCTGCAGGGCTGGTTGCGGTGGTATCGAGAAAAATCTGCATGTTTTCACCCGCGAAAGGAAGGCTGCCCAAATCATTGGTGGAGCTCACCCTATACGTTTTAATGGGAGGAAAGTTGGAAACATCCAGCGAGAGCTGGGCAAAAAGACACAGCGTGCTTGAGCTAAAAACAAATAAAAGTAAAAGTCTTGTGTACATTGTCTGAGGTTTTGATGCTACAAAATAAAAGCAAATCAAGACCATCGGCAATAGTGGGTAGCCACTATATAGGGTAGAACGCTTGAGAAAACTTTTATTCCAGCAAAATCAACTTGACAATATTTCCATTTAATGACTTTTGAAGTCTGCTAATCAGATATTCTGATAAATTTATTTGTGACAAACTGACTGTCATCCATCACAGATGTTATAAAATACATGCCAGGCATCAAATGACTGACGTCAATCTGCTTATCATTGATATTTCCCTGATAAATCATTTGTCCCAGACTATTGTAGATAATTATTGACGAGGGGCAAGGATCACAATCTAGCCATAAAACATTTGAAACTGGATTGGGAAAGTAGTTGATATTGGCATGGTAATTTTCATCCTGCACACCAAGCAATTTAATTTTATTGATCCTTAGTATGGTTGTTGCCCTAGCATCAGCATCCTGTTTGTAAATACCAGAAAAAGAGTCAAAATATAGACTAGTTTCATCAAAAACCATCAAATAATAAGAATCAAATTCAAAAATTGATTTACAAATAGCATATCTTAAAGAATCTGTAAAGGGCAATTCAAAGACCTCCTTAGAAACGTTATTAATAAGATCATATTTATGCAGTTTTGTATATCCGTAACCATTATTAAAATTATCATCCTTACTTATTGTTGAAAACAGAATATATTCTGAATCATCAGAAAATGAATAATTCACTACGCCTTCGCCATAGTCTCTATATGGTAATTCTATTTTTTGTATTAATTCTAAATCATGATTATAAATTAGGACAAATTCTCTTGGTAGTTCAAATGGGCTTATTTCGATTTGACCGCTTAAGATCACTCTACTATTATCAACGTATATAATTGAAAGACCCCTAGAATATACTGACAAAGTATCTGCCATTTTTTCCATCAGAAGGTTTCCACTCAAGTCAAACTTTCCCAAAAAAGTTTTACTTATATAATCATATTTGGCACCAAATAATCCAACAGAAAAATCATAGTCATAACTGTAAATTTTATTAATAACATATCGGTTAGGAATATTTTGAATCAAACTATCACTTTTAATGATTTGCAAATTACTTGTATCTAATTGAATAAATTTGGTCTGAGGAAATTGTTGCATAAAGTCATTTCCTATATACAATAATTTGTTGTTCACAAATTTTGATACAGAATACTTATCACCGTCGAAATACAAGCCATAAGAATAAATACTATCTGCAGTTTCCACATATGAAAGCAAATGTCCAGAATTTTTGTCAAAATTCCTCAACACCATGCCACTCATACTATTTAACCAATAAAATGGTAGTTGTAATTCAGGATGGTACTCAGTTCTTTTCTCGAGGCTGGCAACCAGAATTGAATTATTTTCTACTTTAATCGCAACCGGCATCTCTCTATTTTCCTGATTGCGCATATTGATGGCCCTTCTCCACTCCTCCTTACCTGTCTCTACATTGAATTTAGTGAGAAAGTAACCCTCAACATCAAAATCGGTTTTAGCTGCAAATGCATAATACAGGTACTTGCCATCAAAATGATTTAACCGGATTGGAGTGTCAAGGAAGCAATTATAACCATCAGAGCTGTCAGTTACAAAATCAGGTTCAAAGTAGGTGTATTTATAATCTATTGCCGGATGATCTAACTGCCATGGTTGGTAGGGAACGACTGGTTGTTGTTTAAACTGAGAATATATATTATGATTACAAAGTATTACAAGCATATATATTTTTATTCTATATATCATATCACCAAAATTTAACTTGATTAAATAAGGGAGAAACTATGCTTGTTCCTCCCTAAAATTTTTCTGATTATCCTCCCATTATTTGGCAGGGTGTAATACAATTATTTCCACCTAAATCACCAGGAGAGCAATTAGGGAAATTATCATAACATGTTCCTAATTGTGAGAAATTTGTAGATGTAACAATTATTGAGTTTGTTGTCATGTCATAGCACATTATTTTTTTTCTGACACAACAACCGTCTCCGCATTGTGGTTCATTAATCGAAATTTCGCCTTCAGAAGCACTAAAACAAAACGAATTGCAATTTCTTTTCACAAAATTTGATTCCACTGTTGAATTTGGACAAAATTTCTGGAAAGTAAACAAATAGGCAGCCATATAAGTTGTTTCTATGTAATTACTAACAGTTTGGTACAAATGTATTAGCTCATTTTCTAATTGTCCTATTTGATTTGATTGATACAGGGTAAGCCATTCATTTCTTAATCTCACACAATCTGTTGAATATCCCCAATTTTCAATATTTGCCAAAATCTCAAAATTTACATTAATTGGGGAACCATTTTCATCATTGCAGCTCACAACTTTTACAGGAATTGTTATTATACAACCGGGATAATCAGGATGGTTATAACTTACAGTGATATAAGATGTTGTTGTTGTTTTACAACCAGTTAAGATTGGTCCACAAGAACTTCTTAATTCAGGTAAAACTAAATTACTTTCAAAGATTCCAACTTCTTCCAACTCGTGCTTTAATTTAAACTGGAGATCTTCTGTTTGCTCAGTTGGTTTTTCTGTTTTTAAACATGAAACCATAACGACACCGAAAACCAAAACGCTCAGAAGCGTAAAATAAATTGTCTTCATTTTCATTTTTTTGAATTTTAATAATAAACAATAGGTTTATATATTCAAAAAAACTACCTTTGTCCTAATATCGGCTAGATATTTAGGGCTTGCTATCAACCCTAGCAATGGGTTGTGGTAAGCTCTTTTTTATATATCAAAACTAGCTCTCTAAAACTATTGAAAAAAAGTTCTAAAGGTAAAATTAAATAAAAGATTGTTGCGTTTTTACGTTCTATTCTAGATTTATGAAATTATCAATTAATACACTAATTATAATAATTTCTTAAAATCAGATAGTATACAAATATAAACAATATACCCAAATAGTAAAAATAATTAACATATATAATTTATTGTAATTCTTAGAATCTTGTTTATTAAACGTTTATAAAATAATTATTTTCCAAATATTTGCCTGATGCACTATTCATTACTCATCATTTAATATTAGAGCTCCTCTATAACTCCCTCTGCAATCGCATCGAAAATTTAAGCAGGCTGTTTTTACCCTCTAGCTTAAGTTTTTTTGTGATGTTGTACCGATGGTTATCAATTGTATTGGGTGATACAAAAAGTAAGCCTGCAATTTCTGCACTGGTTCGACCTTCACTGATCAATTTTAACACCACTTTTTCAGTGGGTGTGAGCAGGGTATTTACCATTTTGAGCTCTTCGCTGTCGTACTCCTTTTGTTCGGCAAGGTAACCCTCAAATTGTGGACTTACAAATGGTTTATCCACAAGTACTGCCTCAATACATTGCAACAATTCTTCGATGGCGTTGTCTTTGAGCAGGTAACCATGTACGCCCGAATTCATGGCATCCATAAAAAAAGATTTGGTCTTGTGCATGGTAAGCAGAATGATACGTGTTTGGCCTTTTTCCGCCATCACCTTTTTGGCCACATCCAAGCCACTTAAGATGGGCATCTCTATGTCGAGAATGGCCAGGGTTGGCCTGTACGCTACTATTTCCTGATAGGCCTTCATTCCGTTTTCACAAGCAGCTACCACTGTCACATTTTTAATACGGGATACAGCATCGATGACTCCGCTCCTGAAAAGGGGGTGATCGTCTGCTACTACTATTTTGATGTTATCCATTTCTTTGGTTGTTGTCATAAAATTAACATTCTGCAATTAGATGGGAACGATGATTTGATTTTTGGTGCCGTGCCCGGGAGTGGACTCAATTTTGAATATTCCACTTAAAATGCGCGCCCTTTCCTGCATATTGAGCAAGCCAAATGAAGTTGCGGCTTTGTTGTGCAGCAGTTCGGCATCAAAGCCCCTGCCATTGTCCTGTACCATTAGATGAAACCTGTCCTGGATCATCTGACCCGTAATACGGATGGAGGTCGCAGCTGCATGCTTGATAGAGTTGGAAATACACTCCTGGATGATGCGATAAAGGTTGATTTTTAATTCCTTACTCACCATTTGATCCTCCGGCAATTGAATGTCGCTGGAAACAAAAACATTGGTACTTTCCCTTACCTTGTCGCACAAGGCCTCCACAGCTGTGCCCAGTCCATACTGGTTGAGCTGGTTGGGGTAAAGATCTTTGGATATATTGCGCACTTCTTCCAGGGATTGGTCGATGCTCTGATCTAATTGCGGGGTATTGAGTCCGTGTTTGTGGATGTAATTTTTGATAAACAAAATGTTTTGCCCAACACTGTCGTGCAACATTTTTGCAATATTTTGCCTTTCGTCTTCAATGGATTGAATTTGTTGTTTTGAAAATTGTTGTCTTAGCTCTTTCTCCCTTTTGTTTTTCCTGTGGTTGATGTAAAACAAAATGGCTATGATAAAAGAAATCAGGGCAACAATCCAGGCATACAACTGCTTTATTTTCTCCTGAGCCAGGTGTGTCTTATACCCCAGTTCACGGATGGCTTCATTTTTCTCATTTAATTCATAATACCCCGACATTGCACTCATTTTATTGGCATAATCGTCGCGATAAACTGAATCTTTGGTCTCAAGATACAACTTGTGATATTGAAGGGCATTCTTCCAATTGCCTTTTGCCTCATAAATTGCGCTTTGGTTTTTGTAACAATCAAACAACCAGTCATTGCTTCCCATTTCTTTCGCAAATTGAATGGCTTTGGTCACGTAGAGTTGGGCTTCGTCGTATCGTCTGAGGCCAATGAGAATTTCTCCCAGATGTTGGTGAATGGCTGTTTTATTTGACAGGTTTTCTTCTACAAACCGATACTTCAACATTTCTTTTTGGTAAATCAGAGATTTTTCAAAGTCCTCAATGTGGGCATAGGAATTGCTCAAATTGTCTAAGGTGTAAACAATGATTTCTTCATCACCATTTTTTTTAGCCAATTCCACACTCTGCTGACACAGTCTGATGCCTTCCCGGATCTTTTCAGCAGCAATCATCTCCAGTCCGATTTCAGAATTGATGCGTATGGTGTCTGTAAAATGACGAGCTAAGATGGCAGCCTTTTTACTTTTGATGTAATAAGCCATCGCTTTATCGTGGTCTTGCATCTGGAAACTCATTTGCCCCAGATTGAAATAAAGTGGCTGTAAAAAATTATACCTCTTTTCTTTCTCATATTGTGGCAATAGGTCATATATTGCCTTTTGCGAAGCATCAAACATTCCCAAATTATTGAAAACCTGCGCCTGGGTCATAAGGGCGCTAAAAATCAGTGAGTCAATACCGGTTTGGTGGGCCACTTTTACCAATTCTTTTGCATCTTCAACAACCCTTCCCGGTTTCGATTCAAGGTCAGCATTGACAATGGAGTCAAGCCTGTAATATGACCTCAAATCCTGGGCATCTGAACTGTCAAAGCAGAAAACCAAGAAGGCAATGGTCCAAAAGCTTTTTTTCAACAACATGATATTTTATTTCAAGGATGAAAAATATCACAAAAAGCTGAAATGGGATGTAGTGGTTAAATACTATTTAGTGTTTGTTGTAAATTACTAATAGAACATTCTCCTGTTGCAATAGCAAAAAAACTGTACTGGCAATAAAAAGGATTCTTTTTGTCTATACCTTACTAAATTTTTACGTTGTAGATTCAGCATTGAAATAAAAGTCCAATTGGAGTAACCTTCTATATCTGAAAATAAAAATCTACTTTATTCTTGTCACCCCAGTAATATCTACCTTGCCTTGACCTTCAAAGACATTCTTAGTGTTTGGATTTGCAATATTAATATCTACATGATTCAGAATTAAGGTTTTATTATTAAAAAATATAAAACTACCGTTTGATAAGGTGTGGTCGAAAAATATTGAAGGAATCATGGATGGTACACCAGATATCATGGCATTTTTACTTATTTCTAAAGGTGCTGTATTATAGGAAAAATTTACATTGGGTTGATCAAATGTAAGCGTATCACCGTCCATCAAACAACCCAAAACATTTCTCAATGTACCAAAGCCATCATTGGCAGAATTGGTCACTACCTTACCCTCAACATATATTACCACAGTTTTCACTCCCTTACAACCCGATGCATGGGTAACAGTTACCCTATAAGTAGTGGTTACTTCTGGTATTACAATGATATCAGGATTAGTAGATCCATCCTGCCATACGTAACTCTGCGCTCCTGAAGCAACAAGTTCTACCTTCACCCCACTGCAAACATAACCATCATTGTACTGCCAGCCGGAATCTTCGTGAATTTCAATGGTGGTGAAAGGATCCTCGGGATTTGTGTCATCACAATCATCGCCATTGTCTACATATCCCACAGTAGATTTGCATGCTACGGTAGATATTTCAGGATCGCCAAAACCATCACCATCTGCATCTAAATACAAATTAAACAATTGGCTTGAATCCTGAACAATACAAAAAGTGGCAATGGATTCATCGTGCAAAAGGGCAGGATAATTCGGGTCTTCTGCAATAAATTCGAAGTCAATAGAGCCCAAAAAAGAGGAGTCTCTGATTTCAATTGGCATGTTGTAAATTCCGCCCACAACCGGCAAATCAGGTACTATGGGCGCAATAGGCGCCAAATCGATGATATAGGGTGATATCAAATTCCCATGTATGGCATAAGGCTTATAAATCAAGGGTACCTTGTGAATAAGTACCTGTTGCATTTCTCCACTGTAAAATTTAAATATCACTGTGTCTCCCTCTCTGGCAAATCCACCAACACTTAGAAAATACAAGCCGGTGATACTGTCAAGTTTTGCCACACCTCTTATGGTATCTTTGACAAAGGCCGCTAAGACATCATCAGCATGGTGAAATTGATATTTGGGTGTATAATCTACCCTGGCAGCTACGGTCATGGTAAAGCCATACCTGACATCTAAGTTCCAGTCCGGTTGTGGCTGGGGTGTCTCACTTCCCAAAATTATAGGGCGATAACTGTATTTAATGAAAGGGCCATTGTATTGATTCTCAAAATTGGAAAGTTCAGTAAGTTGAAACTGATCTCCCATTACAATGCTTTGAGAAGGTATTTTGGGCTGCCATAGTGGAGCCAATAGAAGGGGGGTTACCGTAAACTGAATTGAGGTCTCTGCTACCTGAGCCTGTGCCACATTTCTGGACGACTCACCACGGCTTTCCTCATAAGCTCTGCTACTGATTTCACTTGCCATGACAATGAGATTGGTCTGGCCCAGAAAACCACTTGTACCCTGTACATACAAAATGCTACCCACAAAATAGGCATTCAGGTTGGGGTTATTCACAATCATCCACGATACTTCGTTGGAATCAGGCTGAACCAGGTATTCAGACATATCTATGGGCTGAAATGGCACTGATTGCATGGTAGTTTGAGGGGACACATTGTTGATTTTTAATGGTGCATCATTATCAGGATAGATGTGTACAATCATTGGGCTGGTCAAATTTCCATAGATGCCCTGTGCTCTGAACTCAAAGGGAGTAGCGACATCGTAAACCAGATCTGTATTCCTATGATAAACATTCAACGACATCGTATCCACCCCTTTGTTGGAATAAACGGTTATAAAATGCAAAACTTTGCCATTGCCAATGGCAACACTCCTACTCAAGCCTCTGATTTCTCCATTGACAAAAAGTGCGATGGTGTCTTCAAGGCTATAGCTGGGTATTTCACTCAACTGAATTTCGGCCACAATGGTGGCAGTATACTTATAAGTTTGGCTTTCCGGTTTTGGCCATGAAGGTCCCTGTCCCAACACTGTTGTGACTGTGATCATCTGAAAAATGAAATACACAAGTAGTTTATATCTCACAAATTTCAAAATTTTGTTTTTATGTAATGTTAGGAAGTGCCCGTTGTTTATAGGGTCGGCACTATAAGCAAAACCGCTTGTCGATGCCGACCCCATAACCGTTATTTGATCAATAAAACTTTGTGTGTTTCTACCTTATCTTCACTTACAATCGTAAGAAAATAAGTACCACCACTTGTTCCTGCTTTTGGTCTCCATTCCAAATGATTGATGCCATGTTTAATGGCTTCTGCCCTGTTCTCCACAATATTTCCGATTGGGTCTGCAACAATCAATTCTATGGTTTCTGCCCTTTCTGATGCATACTTAATGTTGAGTACATTTGAGAACGGATTTGGATATACAGATACCTTGCTCTTATTTGCTTCGTAGTCAGAAACAAAAGTTATTGAATTTAGGTGCAGTGCCACGGGCTGATCAATGCTTCCCCAAACTCCGTTGATGTCAAAACCATGGGTTTCCAAAATAGGGTATACATTGTTTTCAGATGCATCAAAGAATTTGAAGGTTAGATTTTCTCCTCCCTTGTTTGAATAGACTGTCATGAAAAGCATATAAGATTGCAAAGCCGGAATGTAAATGGCCTTGGCAGTGCCCCTTATTTCATTGCCCACAAATGCAGCCACTTCGTCACCCTCTCCAAGCAAATTTGCAGTAGGATCCTGTGCTGAAACCAAGGCAATCATATTCATGGTATGCTCAAATTGGCTTGGATTCACCTGCCAGAAACCTATGGATGAACTTAACTCATCAACTGAGGTTTTAGAAGCTTCATCTACCAGGGCCTGGCTTCTTTCACTGCCCGCATGGCTTGCAACATTTGAAACATTGGGATATGACAAGGTATCGGCATTGGCCAGCTTTAGCAAATAGCCATTGGGGGCATCCAAAAATTGAAGATCGCCTACCCAACCCGGTCCGCTGAAATATTGTGCAAAACTCAACTGCCCTTTAATGATATCTCCCTGACTGGGATTCAATGAAGCCAATGCCTGATTGATAGGCAGCGGGGTCTGAGGCAAATAACCAATCCAATTCCATCCAGCATACAATGGAATAGGCGTAGTTACATCAATAGGCGCACCTACCATCAAAAGTGAATCATAAGACAGTGAATGGTACTGATAAAGTGAATAAGGGAAAATGTACTTCATGCTCCCCAGCCAGCTTTGTGCAGTACTTAAGTAAACGCTAAATGTAGTCTGTTCCTTAATCAATGCGCCTGTCGGATTGCTCAGACTCTCCAAAGCAACATCTACATTGTTATCAGGAAACTCCAGATTCATAGAAATCCAGTTCCAACCCGGATGTATGTAAATGCGTCTTAGAATATTGCCATTGGTATGCAATGTTTGTGGATTCAATGCGCTGCCGATTAAATCATCTGCCACAAAAGGAAATTCTTCGATGGCCTTGGCAAACAACCGGCAAGCTGAGGCATCCCAGATCTGGAATGTGACATTTTCATCTGTGGCTTCATTGCTGTAAACGGTGAGAAAGGCTACATAATTGTTGAATGCTGGATTGTGTCGTATTTTGGCAATACCCCTTAATTCTCCATCTACATAGGCACCTACAATATCTTCCTTATCGGTCGACAAGTCTCCTTCGATGTCAAGGTTTACAACCATGTTCATAGAGTAACTGAAATCTGAGGGATCAAAGCCGGAAGGATTTAAAACCCAGTTCGGTGGACGGCATATTACTCTTGTATTCATGATTAATATTTCATCACCACCCATAAAAAATGGGTTTAAGCCGGTCTCAGTGTGCAAAATGATGGAATCAATGTAGTTTCCAATGGCAACATTGTCATCCACTGTAAATCGGATCTCTTCTTCTTCATTGGCAACCAATGTTCCCCTATCAGGCGTAACATGAATGTATGCAGGTGCCGTGATGTTGAAGGGGACCGGATATCCACCCCGGTTGTGTATCTTAGCCACCATAGTTCCTTCTTCATCCACAAATTTTACAAGCTCCAGACTGTCTTCAAGCCATGCCAGTTCATTTCTATCCACATAAAATTCCCACTCTTCCTCAAAATTTTTATTGCCTACTAAGTCTTCAATATTGTGAAGCTCTGCACGCAATATTTTGTTTTCAAAATATTCATTATCGAAAGTTGGATCCAAAACGATCTTGTTGTCGTGGCAGGTAATTTTCACATCGATTAAAGTATTGTTATAATACAACCCTACGTTGTTGGCATTGTTAATATCTGCCTGGATCAATTTGTTACAATTGATGGCCTGATTGAATGTAAAAGAAATCTCATCTCCCACATGATAAACACCGTCAGAAGGTTGAGGCACTCCAAGCAATCTTGGTGGTTGTCTGTCAATTTTACCCTTTATTACTTGCGAGTAACCGGGTCTGTTGGCTGCATCACCTGAACATTCTGTCAATGCCCTGATTTCATACTCTCCATCTGCCAATCCCGTTGTATTCCAAAAGAAATGATGAAATCTATTTCCAATTACCGGTGGTTTTGGAGCTGGAAGGTTATCATATTCTGCCCAGTTACCATTGTACACTTCATGATCTGTACCACTCTCTGTTTGTATGTTGATCCATGCACCGTCACCATTTGATGGCCTGTATTGTACCCGTATCAACTTAAATTCAGTAGCAGTGGTATCATATCCAGATACTGTAATCTGCCTTACATCATCGTCACCGGTTGTAAGCGGGTTGGGGAAAACAACCCAATTTTGTTCAGGTACATTGATGGCTACCTCGCTACAGGGTTTAATAAAGTGAGCGTATAATGCAATAGGGTCATAAAAGGCAGGATCATCATTCTGACAAAGCGACGACAATGCAACGACCAGGCTATCGTAATCATATTCAATGGGTCCTTTCTCTATAGTAAGTGTTACCGGTATAGATTCACCATAAGGGATGGTATATTCCAAGCCTTGCGACAGGGATACACCATTGCAAAATACTTTGGCCCCATAGGGATTGGTAGCATTGTCCATGGTTAACAGCGCAGTCACCTCTTCATTGGTTTCACTGGCATTGCCTAAAAGCAAGTGATAGACCGCCGGCTCGTTGGCTGGTACATCCACACGCACCGGTCCATCAGGTCCAATCTCCATGTTCATCCCTTCTCTTTTAGCAGTATTGGGTTCCCATGGACAACTTGACTGACCTACCTTGGTTCTGAAAATGGGAGTATTGTAAAACGAATCCATCCCTATTTCTACAGAGAACGCATCCAACGGATCATCATCGTGAAGCGCATATCCTACCGTAATCCCTTTGGCACTGTTGGTCTCGCTGGATTTGCCGTCAGTACCCTCATTAATAACATGGATGATGGTACCACCCCCAAGTCCGTTGATAGAAAATAATACATGGATGTCCTGATTGTTTACATAACTTTTCAACTCATCAACTGTCTTTGTTTCACTGGTGTCACTGGTGATGGCATTTTCATAGGTAATGCCACCATCAAAAGAAATATTGCGTAAGGTAGCTGCCCTGCTTTTTGTTTCTTCGTTGTTTGCAATGATCTGATTCCACCTGGCAATGGATGTGTTGTATTTAGCCACTTCATCCATATCCTGATTGGCTATGCTCAGATCCCGCAACTTTATTAAGCCCGGAATGATATTCTTGACAATGTTGTTTTTAGAATAAATAAATTGCGTTGCATATGACCCTGGCACCACAAGCACCGTTTGTGTAGCAGCTCCCACACAATTGGCAGTATCAAAGCTGATCACATCTACATTGCCATAATCAACGTTCAGAGCTCCTCCTACAAAAATATCACCATCACCACCGATAAAATTTTCATCATCGCTGGTGGAAATTACTTCACTGAATGAAGTGCAAATTTCTACAGCATTGGATGAAGATTTTGTTATGGTCTGCGTGCCAACAAACTCACCTCCCAGATCCGATTCGAAGGTAAGGATTACGGGGCCCGCTACAATGTCCTGATCCGGCCCCAGGTCTATTACCCCGGTAGCTCCATTTCCATTTGCCTTTTCTGAAAACAGGGTGACATTGGTGCAGACATTGGTGTTTTTCTCAATGTATGCATAACTGGCGTCTCCCGGTGGATCTCTTAGTACAATGCTGGGCGTTTCAGGCGTAATGGTGGTGAAGGTATTGGCCTTTGCTTTATAACCTAAAACCAATACCTGAGCCGTAAACTCACTTTCATTGCTAGACTCACTTCTTGCCAGAATGGTGATTGTTTTAAGATAGGGAGGTGAAGGGTTGGGCTCTCCCACAACAAAAGAGTAACTCAGCTTTTTATTACTCATCTTGTGGATGGCGGTATCAAGGGTCATTTCATTGACACCATTTACAATTTTAAAGTTGGCAGTGTCGAGATAACACACCCCTTCTTCCAAAGGTATTGTTGGATATTGCTCTTTGACTTTTATAACCAATTGTTGCGTATTGCCTTTTTCCCAAACGATCAGTGGACAATCATTTGAGAATGGTTCTAAGCCACTGATTACTTCTACCTGAGGCTCGGCATAGTACCTGAAATCAAAGACCGTATCGCGATCTACTAAATTGGCAGTTTTACCACCCTGCACCTGAAACGCTGTTTTTATTTCAGGATCAGAATGTTCGATTACTGAAACGATCATACGTTCTACCGGTGGTAAATTTTCAAAGGTATATTCACCATCTGTAGTTAATATTTCCATGGTTCTTTGCAGGCAGTTGTCAGGGGTAGATACTTTAACAATGCACACCGTACCTTGTGGAGTACCCGGATTTTGAATGATGGATTTATTGCATTGTTCATCACCTCCTACAACCTTGCCCGAAATTTTTCTGGACTCAACATTGTAAAATACAATTCCCGCTATGGGATTTACCACATTGATAACTTCGTAAACCGGTGGAAAAAACACATGATCTGAATATTTGGGTGTAAGCGTGCCGGAAAATCCGGGATCCAAATCTATTACAAACTTTCCGATGGAATCTGTGTAAACGGGAGGGCTGAAAGACACGCCGTTAACTAGAATCTCAACATTCTTCTGAAAACAGTCTGTGTTGTTGAACCTCACATAACCTGATACTGGTATGGTGGATTTATCAATAAAATCGATCCTATCTACCGAAGTAACACTTGGGTTAAGGGTCACCTGTCGGGTTCTTGGCGAAAATTCATGGGGTGTAGTTTGTTGCATAGGCGCAAACGAGGTCCACTCTGTACCATACAAATCACCCGGCAAAAGTTGCAAAGAACCAATGTTGTTCACTTTATTGCCGCTGCCTTCGTCTAATTGAAAATACACAGACAATGCCTGGTCCGGAAACGTTCTTCCAGCCTGAAAATGCGTTTGAATTTGGGTGCTTGTCTGTACATTGTTGTACACAGCTATTTCATCTATGAAGCCACTGAACCAATTTTGTGCCCCCCCAT
>ERZ724514.126-NODE-126-length-33103-cov-5.688272_pt1 | contig 33103 bp, 24 predicted proteins | sample MGYA00376047_ERZ724514 | MGnify/ENA primary metagenome ERZ724514 (study PRJEB28724, sample SAMN07190883) | activated sludge metagenome | isolation source: activated sludge of sewage treatment plant in Hong Hong | place: Hong Kong | collected 2016-03-17 ...
GACGACACCAATCGAGGCCGTGATCGACACCGAGCGAAGCGCCGTCAAGACCTGCGCGGAAAGCTGGACCGCGATGTCGATGCGAGCCTTCTCGACGACCCACCAAAACTCGTCAGCGGCGTCGCCCCGACGAAACAGGCCGTCCAAGTCTGCACGTCGACGCACTGCGGAACGGATGGCCTTCACGGCCCGCCGAATCCATTGATCACCGATGGGATGTCCCAGCCTGTCGGTCACAGTCTTCAGCCCGTCGAGATCGATGTAGATGAGCGCAAACGGCTCCGTGCCCCGGAGCAGCATCGAAACCTTGGCCTCGAACATGTGCTGGTTGCGGAGTCCGGTCAGCGCGTCGAAACAGGTCTGCTGTTCGATGGTACCAAGTTTGTTGGCCAGAAGGAGTTGGTCGGTCTGCAACAGCGAGAGTTGCCGACGCTGCTGCCAGACAATGCCGCTGAGCAGCGACACCGCCCCAATCAGACAGCCATCCACCACGGGAAGAATTTCAACCAACATGGCAGCCCCCCGACGGTGAATGGGCTTTCATGTTGCCGACGGATCTTGGGTAGATCCATCCGGCGCTTGCCAAGGACAATTTTTCCGGCATGCTTGCCTCGCTTTGAGACGGGCCTTCTTTCCAGGGACGACCCGTTTTCAGGTGGGCCGTCGGGTAACCGACGGCTTTTTTGAGGCTAAATTTTGCGTTCGAAAAATGCAACGAAATTGTTTATATTTCACACAGTTGCGCCATGAGGAGGGGGTGGGGTACTCGTGTGCCGTGAGATGCACGGATTTCCCCAAACGGTTCCTGGGCGCGCGTGAGAGCACCGGACTCAGCGGGCGCAAGGTCAGCGCAATGGCTGGGCTGTCATTGCAGACGGCGCACTCGATTGAGCACAACACCGGACGGATGCCGGGGATTGACACGTGCGAGCGCCTGGCTGATGTGCTCGGGGTGTCTGCCTCATGGCTGGCCTATGGAGCGGAGCCTGTTCGCCGGATTAACAACTTCACCACTGCGCCTGGTTTCAGCAGTCTCCAACAAGCTGGGCGACTTGAAGCAACGCTCCGTGGAGCAGGCGGTCGGATCGACCACTGCTACCTATATTCGGACCCGATTGGAGCCATGTACTATTGCGACACCTACGGCGCTGATCGCGGCTTGCCCATCGAGGCCGCTGCCGCTGCCGTGCTTGACCGAACCAGCGATGCGCTGTCGGTTGTCGCACTTGGTGCGGGACATGCCCGTCGGGAAACTGCACTGATCGAGAATCTCATTCGCCCTGGGTTCACCGACGTCCACGGGGAGTCCAGCATTGAAGTGTTCCTGATTGATACGTCGCTTTGTCTGCTCAGCGATGGCTACAATTATGCGGTGTCGCACTTGAGCCGCGAGGGCATCCCCGTCACGGCGGTTGAAGGTGACTTTATGCGCCTTCAGACATTTAGCGACAGATTTGCACCCCGGGCTCCGCGAAGGAAACTGTTCACCTTGCTGGGCTTCACCCTTGGTAACGTCGACAACGAGCTGACGTTCCTCCGCGATAGTTTTTTGTGTGCTGCACGCGGAGACTTCTTGCTCCTTGACTTCGTGAACCAGAAATTCGAGGTGACGGATCGAGATCGGATACTCGCCGCAGAACCGATCGCGAAGCTCCTGCGGGCCAAGACGCCGATTGGAAGCTCGAAGATCCTGGCATTTCTCGCGGGCCCTGTCGCACGGCTGTATGGAGAGGCGGCGCTTTCGATGGAGCTGCGCATCGCGGTCGATGAGGGCATCATTCCCGGCAGCTACGCCGTCGAAGTCTGGACCACCGTCGACATGGGCGAAGCCAAGAAGTCCTTCATGACGGCCAGCAAGCGAGCCTACGAACCGGCAGCGCTCTTCGCGACCTTTGCCAAGCTCGGCTGGGGCGTCGTCAACACCTGGACCTACGATTCCGAGCGCCCCAGCTCGCTTGTGCTCTTTCAGCGCGGTGGATGAAGCTCCCCGAGCGGGTGTTTTCCTGCCGCGGAATATCATGGCTTCGGTTGCTCTTCTTCGACCGGGGCTGGGAGCTTAGCAATCAGGAAGTTCAGATAAAGTCCACCTGTTGATCTTCGTCGAGATCCTCAACAGAGACGGCCACGCAGTCATTTCGGATCGGGTCCAGCTTGTCTCGTTCCGCTCCTCCCAGATACAGCTTCACCAAGTCAGCAATCTGCTCAGGCGAGTACACCTCAAGTCTATCCCCTGGTGCAGATGCCATTGGCAGTTGGTGCCACCTGAACGGCCGGGGTCTTTATTCGGACGGACACGCTCTTCGGGCTCAGCTTTCCCTGAGCATCGCTGCCACCGCAGCGCACGGCTGCTCGGGGTGTCCACGAAGTCGGGGTGGTCCAGAGCAAGTGCTACCATTTTGTCGTCGAGAGGACTCTTGAAACACAGGCGTTGCCGATGATCCGATAAGATCGAACCATCATCCGCCCATCCCTCTCCTCACTCATGCTGGCTGCCTGCTGCATCTACGCCAGCACTGCCAGAGGCCAGGTGATTGGCGCGGGAACGTTCGAGGTATATCCGTCTTCGGTGTATATGGGAGGCTCCGGTTTGTCGGTGCCGAGCGCAGCTTGGGTACTGCATCTTGGTGTCGAGAGCGCGATCGGGTACGACAGCAACCTGTATATGTCTCATCTGTCGGGAGGCGCGGGTGTATTTCGTCTGCGCGGTCATCTGAGTTTGCTCTCGCAGCCCCCTCAAAACGGAGCCCAGATCCAAGCGCAAACCGTGCTCTATCGCGTCAGTGGATGGGTCGACTACAGGCGCTACTTTTCGACCACTTCGTTTGTCGCGCAGGCGGATCAACTAAACGCGGCCACCGCTGCCGAACTTCTGTATAAGCCCAGCCAGGCCTTTGCTCTCCGATTGGAAGAGCACCTGCTTTACACGACCGAGCCACGCAACCTAGAGGTCGCGGACTGGGGCGCCTTTTCGCCGCGCATCTACCAGAGCAATCTCATCGAGGGAGTCTGGCGACCGCTTCAAGGTGTGCTCATTCTTGGGATCTGGGATCAATTCCGCGTCAATCACTACACGCAGCCGGAGCTTGCCAACCTGCGCTCGATCGCAAACGACATTGATCTGTACGGACAGTTGAAACTCTTCCTCGATACGACGGTGCGCCTCGATCTGCGCTGGCAGTACATCCGCTACTACGACAACCAAGATGGGAGCATGCCGGTCTCCGTTCCTATTCGTGTGGTCGCGGCGATTCACAGCCAGCTCTCTTCATGGCTTGGCGCGTCCCTGTGGCTTGGTTACGGCAACAGTCTGACCCTTGGAGAGCCCGTGTGGCAGAGCCAAGCCCTGTCGCAAGATCGCTCCCCATGCTTTCAAAGTGTGATCGGTGGTGCGGAAGTCCGTCTCCACCCACTTTCCTCTTTGAATCTGCTTCTGGGGTGGTCGCGTGATTTCTTCGACTCGATCTATGCCACCTACTACAAAGACGATCGGTTCTATTTTTCCTATTTGCACAGTCCGTGGCGGAGTCTGTCTCTGCGTGCTCAGCTCGATTTGTATCTACGAGGCTACGGCGCTCTGTACGATCCTGCTCAGCTTCAGTATGGTGCGCAAGAAGTCACTTCCACGCAGCGGGATGATTTTCTGATCACTGTCGCGGCTGAGCTAGCGTACCGGCCGCTCCGCTTCCTTGAGATCGGCGCCAGTTACTCAGTGCTATATGACCAGACACCGACACAGTACCTTGATGAAAACGGGATGCCCATCTCTGCGAGCTTTGTCCGTCACCTGGTGCTGTTTCACCTCGATCTGGCCTACTGAGTCTGGAAACAGCAGCTTGCAGCGCATTGCTTGGCACTGTTCGGTTCAAGGTCAATAGGGCTTCTTGCGGAACGCGCACAAACGGTGGGATGAAGCTGCCGGTTTCCTCTCGCTTGAGATCTAGCTCACCAGCAGTCCGGAGTCGAGCAGGGTCTGCAGCGCTTTGGGCAGGTGTTGCGCGACGATCTTGCGCGCGAGCGGCGCATTCTGGAGCTGCTTCCCATCTGGCCCATTCACGACCAGTGTACCGTCTAGAACCGCCTGCTGCATGGCGTCAAGGAGTGTTTCTTGGTTCTTGGTGCCATCCAGAAACCGTAGGAGTGTCTGCTCAAAAGGAGGCATTCGAATCGACTCGTGCCACTGATTGGGAACCACCCCTGTACTGGCCACCGTGATTCGAGCCAGCGGACTTGCTGACGGAAACTCACTGATGCTGCTGGCGATAGGGGGCTGTACGGTATGCAATCGACACAGGCCGGTATGGTGGCTGTACAGAGCCATCTGGGCGATGGTGTCAACCTCCAGAGTCTCCCCAAGAAGAGCCGAGGTCACAGCCGCGAGCTCAGGAACCATTACAGAGGCAGGCTGACGCTGGTGAAGAGCGAGTAGCATTGCCTTCACGTGCGGGTGTTCGATAATGGCCGATCCACGTAGCGCTTGAAAGGTCACTGGACCTTGCGCGCGCAGTTTCTCACCCTGCAGCTCCGATGGGTTACTTGGTCGAGAGGTACTCGACACCCGAAGCGACTTTACAAAGCCAGCGGTCGGATCAGAAAAGAGGACGCTCTCTTTTCGACACAGCAAGGTGCTGCGCATCGCGGTGTTGCGAACAAAATCAATGTACTGTTCTTGCTTGATGGGTTCGTTCGCGAGCTGCGCCAAGATCTGCTGGGTTCCTTCCGGTAGTCCTGCCAGTCCTCCGCGGGCGGCGGCTTCTGCGACGTACTGCAGGCCGTGCTCATCGGCCTGCCTCATAAACTGGTGAAAGTAACAGGGCCGGTTGTCTGCTTCAAAGTGCTCGTGGAACACGTAGCTATCCGGGAGCCGCTCAATAAGCTGCGCCTCTTCCCGCAGCAGCCGCGCGGTGGTTCCTTCGGGATCGCTCTGACCCTTGATCAGGAATTGGAGGAGTGCGCGGGCTTCCCGGACCTGGGCGGTCGGCTCTGTGGCCGCTGCCCCGGCAACGTGGTAGCGCATCATCTCCATGATCGGTTGGCGTCGATAAAATCCGGGATAGGTATTGTAGCTAATGTACGCGATGCCGTTTGCAGCAAGGTGGCGCTGGCACAGCTGCAGCACTCGCTGCTGGACCGGCACTGGAACCCAAGAGAACACGCCGTGGCACAGAATGTAGTCGAACGGTTCGCTGCCACCGTCAAAGTCCATAAAGTCCACCGCGCGCAGCTCCAGATTGTGAAGCCCGAGGGTGCCACACAGCTTCTGTCCCTCCTCCACTTGGCGAGCCGACCGATCGATACCAACAAACTGACTCTTCGGCCACATGGCGGCCATTGGCAAAAGATTCCCACCGCTGGCGCAGCCCAGTTCGAGGACTCTGCACTTCGCAACAGGAGCCGGGTGTAGGCCACGTTGAAGCGCGGCCACGGCCAGGTTGTCGGGATGTGTCTCTGAGTAGCAGTGACTCAGGTAGGGAAAGAGATCATAGCTCTGGTTTTCGTGGGTCGACAAGGCGGCTCCTTTGGCCTTCATCCAAGGTGATGTAGCTCTCTGTGAAATAGGAGGAGGGAGCGGTCAAGCGTGGCCGGAGCGATCCGGATTTCCGCAAAGTTTCGTTCTGCAGAGTCATCGCCCGAAAGCGCTGCATCCTCTGCAAGTCGATCGGCAATTTCGGTCAGACTACCGGCTGCTGCACAGATGGACTCAGCGAACAGGAGTACCTCATCGCTGGGAAAGTGCTGGTCGTTGTCAAAGTTTCTACTGCGCAGCTCGTGAGCCATGGGAATCAGGACATCGGTGAGATACGCAGCAAGATGGGCATTGGGAAGTCCGCGTATTCCTTCCGGTCTTAGCTCGGGAGGTAGTTGGCACTGAAGGAGCCGGTTCCGTAGCAAACTCTGGGAGCGGGGTAAGTGGCCTCGAATCAGCTCCGCCATCTTGCTGTGCAGCGCCGCCGCTGTGTCTGCAATCCGGGTCATCTTCTTCCGTGCATCGTAGACGCCGCTGTCACGCAGGAGCCTGAGATAGGAGTTGTCAAAGTTTTCCGCTGCACGCGGGGTAATACCGAACGAGTGATTCGCAGCCAGAGCCTCTAGCTGGGGGCTCGCAACCTTTCCTGTCCCGTGCTTGATCTTGTAAAGCCAGGCGGTAAAGTGCCCAACGTGATAGACAGTGTGCCCTTCGCACTTTAGGAACAGATAGCTGACCGGACCCGGTGCGTTTTTGCCACCGCCTTCCATCTGAACCAGAAGCTCATCATAGCCGGTCAGAAATGCCCAGCCCCGGGCAGCAGAACGCCCATGTCCTTCAAAGTGACTCGACACACGGAGTCCGAGCCGCTCGTAACCACGCTTCACCTGGACTCGCTGGGCTGGTGAGAGTCGAATCATATAGGAGCCCTTCGCGACCGGAAAGTGCAGCCAGCAGGCAATGTAGAGCGCGTGAAAGTCTTCTATGCGAAGTCCGTCCGCTTGCCCCAGAATGCGAGTTACCGACGGAATAGGGTAGCCAAAACGCTCTCGGAAATAGGTTTTCCACTGCCAAGCAGTTTGAAACTGCGGGGAGAAGATCGGCAGTAGCTCGGGATTCTTGGCCTTGATTCCTCGTGCGATCGCGATGGACATAAGGACACCCTTGAACCACTCCTAAAGGAATATTTCTCGTCGCTGTCCTGGATTCATGATGCGAACGACACCACCATGGCTGCAGATCAGCTGACTTTGGCTGTCTAGTCCGATCTGGCCAGCAATCAGAACCCCTGACCGGCGGAAAGACCACGGAAGGAGTGTCGCAGGCTGGCACGGCATAGGAGTCAGTACTCCGGTAAGTGCGGTGGCAGCGGCGACAGCTGGATTCCCAAGCGAGCGACAAAGTCCGAACGGCCAGATGTTCACGAGCGGCCAGTGATCTCGGATGTTGGCAGCCATTCCGATGCCGCTGAAGTTGCTCGGGCGAATGACTACCAAAGTGGACGGAGTGAGTCCGCGATCACAGACCAAGGACGCACCACCGCAGACTGCCATACCCATGACGAACATCCCTCCTTGTACGCGAAATCCCCACCTGCGCCGGACCGCTTGCATTCCGCCCCGCGAGAGCGGGCGGAGTTCTTGTTGTATGCTCTAACCTATGGCTCTCTTTACGGATCTGCTGCGCTCATACAGTACACCTTCTGGTGTCCGCAGGGCTAGCAGAGAGCCGCCTTGGCCTGAGCCAGCCTGGGCTTCCGAAAGCTGGCAGCGACCGAGTGAGTTTTTCGTAGCGCTTCAGCAAGAATCCGAGCAGGCCCTGGGAGGACCCGCCAAGAGTCAGCTTGACCTGGGGATCGACTTTTATTCCGACTTGCTGACCCGATACCTACATCGTCCAGATCGCAGCCTGGCCGCTTTCAGAGAAGCGATCAGATGGTTTGAACCAGAGCTAGGCTGGCAGTCGATGAGTCTTGCGCAGCTTGATGCGCAGGCAGGTGCCTTGGCCGCAGTCCTTGTCGCGTCGGGAATGCAGGCCGGAGAGCGACTCGCGCTGGTTCTGCCGAGCGGAGGCCCGTTGCTTGTGGGAGTGCTGGCGGCGCTTGCAGTCGGAGGTGTGGCGGTTCCGATTTTGCCAATCGGGAACACCTATGTGGAGCGGCTGATAGAATTGAGTGGCGCAGAGCGGGTGGTGACCTGCTCTCCGTATACCGCGCTGCGAGGTTTGCTAGAGCGCAAACCACTCGTGCTGTCGCCAGAACTGCTGTCCAAAGCCGGATTGCGTCCGCAGCCAGCGACCTATGCACCCAAGTCTCCTGTCCTCCTCATTGCGTCACCGCTTCATGCGACCGACTCGCTCAAGACAGTATCGGCGGCGCAAGCCTACGCTTCGGCGCTGCGCGATGGGCTACTTGTCTTCGGTTTGAGACCCGGTGATGTACTCGCCGCGCCAAGCAACCCACAGTATGTTCCATGCACCTACCTATCCGCGCTCCTGTGCGGGGCTGGGGTTGTGGATCTTTCGGTCGAAGCGATGCACAAGGATGCTTCTCCCCTGAGAACCGGGAAGCCTCGCGCCGTGATCCTGACGCAGTCGGTGCGTGATGCGCTGCTTGATGCGGGGGGCGGCCCTGTGTCCTGGGGCTGCTGGTTTCGCGACCCGCAAGAGGGTCTGGACCTTGCACGCTGGCAGCGGGCCGATGATCAGCTACGTCTCTCGTCCGTGCCATCCGCAAATCTGCTGTGGGATGCGGCAAATGGCGGGGCAGTCCTGGTCTCGATTCCTCGTCGATGTCTCCCCCATCCCATTGTCTGGCCAGCGCCTGGCTGTCGGCACTTTCTTGCCGAGCTTACGGGAGAAGCACCGGCAGTCACAGATGTGGGGAGGCTGCTCCTCCAATCGGAGGACGGAGAGCCAAGCCGCTCGCCGGGCGAAGCGCTGCTGCTGCGCACCGACGATGGTTACATGTACGGCGGCTCTGCGTTGCCAAGACGATCCGGCTGGTCCTATCCGAGCCAACAAGTCATCGAGGTGCTTGAGCGCTCACGGGAGCTGTCATGGCTGTCCGGGGTGGCGGTGGTGGAGTTGGCCGGCGCAGGCGGTGCCGGACAGGCGCTGGTGGTCGTTGTGCTGTTCACAGGAAGTGAGCCGGTCGAACGTGTCCAGCGTGAGCTGTGCTACGCAATCATCGATCGCGAGCTGGGTCCAGGTGCGCGGCCCAATCAAGTGGAGGCTTTTGCGCTCTATCCGAGACGACTCGGTGGCTGCCCAACCGCCCCGATCGATACTGATTGGGTGCGCGGACAGTACACCGGGAGCGATCTATTCCACAAGGCCCGAAGTCCGCTGTTCAGGGCCCTTACCAACGTCAGAACGGCCCTGCAAAAGTTGAAGGGAGTGGCAGGAGGAGGGGGCCCATGGACTTCATTGAAAGACTGATCGAGGAGCAGCCACCTCCGTCATCCGGCACAGAGCTGGAGCCGGATGATCTGCGACTGGAAGCAGCCAGCGCAGCGACGGTTCGTGGCGAGTACCTGCGGGCTGCTCAGATTGCAGAGGAGGTCTTCGCAAGCGGTGTTTACGACGCACGATTCCTAGGCTATCTGCTGCTCGGAGCGCTGCTTGCGCGCGGTCCGGCATCGCTAGATCTGCTCCTTCGCGCGACGATGATCGCCTTGACCAAGCAGCGGCTCGTGTTCACCCCCGAGCGCCGGCGGGAGGTTCTGCTCGACACAGGGCTGCACTGGTTTTTGACGCATGTGGTTCGCCAACTGGAGCTGTCCGAAAAGCTGGGTGATGGACAACGAGAGGCGTGGGAACAAGCCCTGGCCGAAGGTCACCTCGACGCGATGTTTACGACGGCAGAGCGGCTCTTGCCGGTTGTGGCAGAGCTGACACCGCGCGCCAAGTCGCCCCAACCTCTGCGCCGTCTGACGGAGCTGCTCCAGAAGATGCATCATCAGAGATCCAGCCAGGGTGATGGTAGGACGGAAACTCCACCCAGCGGCAGCTTCGTTAACTCGACACCGCCGCCGTCGGCGCCCACCTCACAACTGCTCGATCGCCCCGCTGAGAATCTGGAGCTTGAGCCCGAGGTCACCGCGCATCCATTGCCTGCCGACCTTGAACCGGAGCGCCCCCTTCGCTTGTCAAAAGCGATGGGCCACCGGTCTGGGCTCCCGGGCTTTGCTACGGATGATACGCTCTATGCTTCAGATGCGCTGTTGAGACTCGCAACCAATCTGCAGCGTTTCGGCTCTCTCTTGGCGCAAGGGAATCACCTTCATGCCGCCGTGCTTGGAGCCGAGCTGCGGCGCGAGCTAAAACGCTTCGATCCGAGCATCTATCTACCCAAACTGGTGACTCCCTTTCTGCGTCAGCTTGCGGATTCTTGCGCCGAGCTAGAGCCGTACTTGGCCCAGCGCGACTCACTCCGGTTCCAGACGCTCGTCAAGCTTTTCCGAGCTGACCCCGACGGATTCGTCAGCGCCGCTCACCCCAGCGTAAGCAACTTCGGTGATGATCCCCGACCTGTAGACGACGAGATGGACGGAGAATGAGCAAGCCTCCCCCTAGCCAGCCCCGCGCGCCAGGGCCAGCTACACCACCGGAAAGTCCCGAACAGACGCTGATGGCGACCATGGTCCGTCGCGCCCATGAGTTCACACTGCCAGCACTGCTCGACGCACTCCAAGCGGTCGGTCTTCGCGCTGAAGAAGTCATCTTTCGCAGCCACCTCAGCCATAGTCACCAAGCGTACCTCGTTTACTCCGTCGAGTTTCTTGGCGATCCACGTCGTGCCGTCGTCACGCTGAATATTGGGCTGCTTGCTGCACAGAGTCCGCTCCCATCGTACTTTTTCTCGGTCCTCGAACGAGGCGGTCACAACACCGAGGCCCTGTTGGCGGTGTTGTATTTGATTGACCATCCACTGCTCCGCGAACGAGCGCGATCGGAGTATCCCGAGCGCGACCGCCGTACCGTGTCTGACTGGGAACACGCCAAGGGACTGCTGCTCCGGCTACTGGCTCCGCAGAGCCCACGCACGCTGCACTGGCTCTTCCAGCGGGTTTTCCCTGAGCTTGGCCTTTCGGTCGAGCGCGCGACCTCGGAGCTGCCGCTGGCGACCGATCAGGTGATCATCGGCACCACGGCCCTTGGGGAGAGTCGAGCGCTGGGAGGACAGGTTCGTCTTTCGCACAGTGCCCTCACGGTAACTCTGTACTGCGAGGAGGCGGAGTCTCTCACCGGCAGACCGTGGACCCAGGAAGGGGCCCGACGGCTCCAGCAATTCATTCTGCCGTTACTCCGAGAGTCAGCACTGTATCTGCAGCTGTGGATGGCTTTCACCGGACGCGACGCCCTGGCGCGTTTGTCGAGCAGCCATCGCAAACCCGATGGCTTCTTGGGCCACGAGCCACTCAGTCGAGCGGTCTCGCAACCAAGTCCCCCCGAGCATTCCCTCATTGCATCGCAATCCTCTCAACGAGTGTTGCTGTTCAGCGGGTACACTGATTCTCGGGACTTGTAAAATTGGCTGTCTGTATCTAGTTGATACTGTTGCCAGAATCGGAACTGATTGACTGCCAATCCGCAATTTGACCAAAATCTCAAGCACCAGCGCGGTCTAGCTCATCTGTCCAATCGTAGCGTGGGGTAGTCATCTTCATCTTGACTAGATGGCCGATGACAACCCTGGGTTGTGTCTACTTTTTGGATCGCCCCTGACTGCGCAGAAAGGACCGCAGCTGTGGCAATTCAAAATGATCTCCCGCGCTCCCGACTTACGCTGACGTATAAAACAACCGTAAATGGGGTTGTGCAGAAGATTAATCTGCCGTTCCGCATGATGGTGATTGGAGATTTTTCTGCAGGACAACAGGCAGAAAAAGACAAAGACCTCGATAACCGAAAGCTCCATTCTATCACTGGAAATAATCTCGGCAACGTGATGAATGATTTGAATTTCTCGTTGCCGCTTAATGATATTCCAAATCGAATTCATGGCACAGGTACGCTCAATATCGATCTCCCGATGACCGGCATGCGCTCGTTCACTCCAGACGAAATTGTCAAGCATGTGCCACAGCTGAAGGCGCTACTGCTGATGCGCCAAATGATTCAAGAGCTTCAAGGTCAAATCGACAACCAGAGTGGCCTGCGCAAAGAAGTGCAGCAGATCTTTGCCGATAAGGATGCCTTGGCATCGCTGCGCAAGGAGCTAGAGCCATTCGTCGCCCTCAAGCTGCCAGACAGCCAACCTTCCAGCGGTGACTCTGCAGAAAAAACGCTCAAACCCGGATCGAAGTAGAGGAAGCGCACCATGGCAGCAACAACCGAAATAACCACTTCCAAGCTGGCGCGCCTTCAGCAGTCGTTTGACAATCGAGCGAGCGCCGAAGATCGCGCCAAAGCGCAGAAGCTTCTGATTTCCGACAAGTTTTCCAAGCTTGCTGAGACCAAAGATCAAGAAGACGCGAATATTCGTTTTGTCAACGCGTTGGCGGCACTCGTTCACAACTATCCAGAGACGATTGCCAGCGAATTCGCTGATGCAGAGCCAACCAAGAAACGATACGACAAAGGCAAAGTACAGGTCCTATTGTCGCAGATCGATGCACTTCTCGCCGCTCAGATCAATGAGATTCTCCACCACCCCAAGTTCCAAGAGCTGGAGGCGGTGTGGCGCGGCTTGGAGGATTTGGCCTCTCACACCAACTTCGGTGCAAACATTTGCATCGACATGTTGAACGCAAGCAAAGAAGATCTGCGCGAAGATTTCGAGAACAACTCAAGCTCGATATTCAATAGCGCGTTCTTTAACAAGGTTTACATTCAAGAATATGACCAATACGGTGGTCGTCCTTTCGGCGCACTGATTGGTCTGTTTGAGTTCTCCAACACGCCGGACGATATCGCCTGGCTGCAGAGCATGGGTAAGATTGCCAATGCTGCCCATGCGCCGTTTCTGGCCGCAGTCTCGCCACAGTTCTTTGGCTATGAGAAAGCGGAGCAGGTCGAGGCGGTTAAGGATTTGCGGACTCTGCTCAGCGCACCTCGCTTCGGTCGCTGGCACAAGTTCCGTGAGACGGACGCAGCTGCCTACATTGGTCTCACGTTCCCGCGGTACGTACTGCGTCTGCCTTGGCATCCAGAGACCAATCCCTGCCGTACCCTCAACTTCACAGAGGACTCCTACGGCACCAAAGAAAAGTACCTGTGGGGGAACACCGCGATCCTTTTGGCACGCAACCTGGCCCGCTCCTTTGAGACGTCGGGCTGGTGTCAGTATCTCCGCGGTCCGCGTGGTGGCGGACTGGTCGATGGACTTGCGGTGGACACCTATCCGGTGCGAGGCAAAGCGACAGGGCCTGACATCGTTCCAACCACGGAGTCTCGACTGCCGGTGGAGATCTGCATTCCGGACTACCGCGAGCTGGAGTTTGCAGAGAGTGGCTTCATTCCTCTCATCTACCGCAAGGAGACCGCCGAGGCCGCCTTCTTTAGCACGCAGTCGATCAAGTTGGTGCAGCGCTTCAAGGATCGCAACGACGCCGAGAACGCCAGTCTGGTGACCAACCTCGCGTACACCTTTTCGATCACACGCATTGCTCACTACATCAAGAGCATCATGCGCGACAACATTGGAACCACTGCCGATGCTGGCTACGTGCAGAGGACCATCAACTCGTGGCTAGGCCAGTATGTGACGACTGTCATCGATCCAGACAACTTGACCCTGCGCTACTACCCTTTCAAGGCAGTCAGCGTCGAAGTAAAGGCCCGGGCTGGCGAGATCGGCTGGTACGACTGCACGGTTGCTGTGCTTCCTCACATCCAGTTTGAGGGCATGAACGTCGAGCTGCGTCTCGAGTCACGGCTCGGATCGAAGGCGTAGGTCCTGGGACTCGGCAAGTCTGCTCTTTTTTGGGTTAGGAGAACAAGATGCCACAGTTTTCGCTCAACTTGAACGTCGACCAGGGCTTCAACTTCCGCAAGGATAAGAATGTCCCGGTTGGCTTTGTGACGTCGCTGTCGCTCAACGGCAAGGCGCTCACCTCGGACATCAAGTGCAAAGATCCGCTCAATCCGACGACCGATCTGGTGGTGTTTTCGGTGCTAAGCTCTGCGGCCTGGGAGATCGGCGTCACCGACGCGATCTACTTTTCGGGACAGATCTCGGCGCCAAACCGCAACCAAGTGTCGATGCTGACGTACCTGGACTTGGCCAACGTGGAGGTAAAGTTCAAGTACAATGTCTATAACTACGATCCTGTCGCCAAGACCTACTATATGTGCTTTCACTGCGGCGACACCGAGATGCTGGGCCTGCTAGAAAAAGTGGGTGAGGATCTGACGCTCAGGGTGGCCGATGAGGCCTCGACGGAGGTTCAGTCACCGATCAATTACTCGTTCTCGCTTGGCATCAAGCCGCAACAGACGGCGCAGACGCTGACGCTCGCCACCGCAAATCAGCAAAACGTCGTCAAGCAGTGGGGCCTCACCAGCGCCTAATATGAGTTATGTGAAATGACTCATATAGGATTGCTGGGCCTTGCGTGTTGAACCATGGCGACGTACAAGCTCGCTCCCGTCCGCTGGGAACTCGGGCAGATTCTTCTGCCCGAGCACTTTAGTACCCTTCATTCATCCGTTTTGGCCGAGCTGCGGGCCCGAGCTGCGGTGACTGGGGTTCCGGGTTTCGGAATCGCAGAGCTAATTTGGCACGAGCAGGCGCTGGAGCAAGGACAGCTCCAGATCCAATCGCTGACAGCCGTTCTACCGAGTGGTCTTTTGATCCATGTACCGGGCTCGGGAACGCTGGAAGGACTGTCGCTAAAGGCCTCTGGTCTTCCGAAAGTGAAGGTCTATCTCCACGTGCTGGATGAGCCAGCGTCAGCTCTAGGGAATCCACTGTATGCCTCGGACCCCAAGACCGTGCGTCGGCAGGTGTTATCGCTGCGACTCAGTACGCAGCCGTCTCTGGATCGTTCGATCGAAACGCTGCTTCTTGGGGAATTCCAGTGCGAGCCGGATCGGCGCTGGGTGCTTGGGCCAGGCAGCTGTCCACCACTTTTGCAGCTAGGCCCAAGTCCCTATCTGCAGCAGCAGCTAGAGACGCTGGCAAAGCGATTGGTGGAGTTTCAGGGACGGCTCCTGGATGACATGAAGGACACCCTGCTGCGCGGCGGCTATCTGAGCACGATGAGCGGTTGCCTGCGCGAGGTCTGCGTGGTCCGCTCGCTTCTGGCAGAGATTCCTACCGGTGTGTATCGCCATCCATACTACGTCTTCGATGCGCTGCGCCGTCTGTATTTTGAGATCTGTGCGTTTCACGAAAAGCAACCGGAGCAGCCCTGCTTCCCCTATGTGCATGAGGCCATCGCCGAAAACTTCCAGCGACTCTTTGAGTATCTGGAACGGAACCTGATCGCGCTCACTGCGCCGCGAAGACACGTCGAGCTGACGCTGCGAGATGGCCGATTCCTTTTGCCATCATGGCCCCATGAGCTGTCCCGGGCCGAGAAGGTCTATCTGCTGGTCAGTCGCAATCATCGACACGAGCGCATCCCGATGGATGCCGTCAAAATTGCTTGTCCAGACCGGTTGGACCTGGTTCATGGGGCGGCGCTGCGTGGTGTTCCCTTCGAGTCGATTCCCAATCCACCATCGAGTCGCTACTTCATCGAAGGAATGGAGTTCTACGAGCTTCACCTGGGTGATGAGTGGTCCCATGTGCTAAAAACGCAGGGACTCTGTTTCTATGCCAGCGGACTCCTGTCCAGTCCGGGAGTCCGGGTCCTGCTGTACTACACGACCCCCTAAGCGAGGGATGCCTTGCATGACGTTTCTACGTCGCTTTGAAGATCCGCCTTCCCGATTCACGGACCTCGACGCGGCTGAGGCCGACAGCATTGTCCGAAACCTGACCCACATCCTTCGCAGCCAGAGCGGTTTCGCATCCTTTGTGCCCGAGTTTGGACTTCCCGACCCTTGGCAGCTTCCACAGACATCGACCTCGCTATTGATTCTTCGCGATCAGATCAAGGAACAGGTACTTCGCTTCGAATCACGCCTGGGTTCTCCCTTGGTAGCGACGGTGCCTCGAACGCCTGAAGGCGCGCTCCAGTTCGTGCTGACCGGACAGCTGGCCAGTGGGAAGTCTTTGCGGATCCTGATCTGTATGTCCCGTAGTCCCAGTGGTGGTTCTCTGCTTGATGTCAGGATGCAGGGATGAGGGGGACTCCTTTTTGGGGCCCAGCTGGCTCCGCTGCAAGGAACGGATCTACGGGACGCGATCTCCTAAAGTGCTCACTGACTTTGACCATCGCAGGACGGCGCTATTCCGTTCCTGGCGGGCAGATCAAGTCGCTCGATCTGGACCTACAGAGTCATGGATTTTCCGTTGATGTAGCGTTTTTGCTGGTGGATGACACCGCACTGGGCGGTCCGAATGTCGACCCACTTCGACCGGCGTTTGTTGGGGACGACCTGATCTCAGTCGTGCTGCGGGTCGAGACCCCAGTCGTGGAGGAAAGCCCACAGAAGGGTGCGATTCCGCTGGAGCTGCATGGCTTGGTCAGCGAGCGCGCCCTTTCGGAACATACCATCGAACAGAGTCCGTCTGCGGTCCGCTGGCGTCGCTATCAGATCCGCTTTGTAGATCCGGCGCAGCTACTGTGGCAGCAGCACTTTCCCTGCGAGCTATACACCGGAAAGACCTGGCAGGACGTCATCGAAGCCCAGAAGGGAACCCAGATTCAGCTGATTTATGACTGGAATGTCCTGACCGCCAAGCGACCGCACGTATTTTTGGGACACGAACCAGAGGCGCAGGCTGCCAGCTTCTATGACTTTGTTTTGTGGCTCGTCGATACAAACGGCGGATTTTTTGTCTATGACTATGCGCAGCGGAAATACCGAATCTCGGGAGCTCGCCCGCCAAGTGGAGCCCAGACAGAGCTGCATCCTGATGACCTACTAGATCTCCAGCTCCAGTTGCCAGTGCTGCCGCGACAGACCGTGCGGGTGCTGAACACCGATGCGATGCGTCCGGCGGCGACAGTAATTCCCCCTCCGGTCGCAAATCGGGCGGTCTCTGGAGTGCATGCCGACTATTTGGTTCGGACTCCTGTGCTGGCCGAACAAGACAGTCGGGTACAGCTTGAGCGGACTCGGCTAAGCTTCGCGCAGGGTCCCAGTCTCGCGGTTTCCTTGCGACGCTTTCCCACCAGTCCGCTGTGTCCGGGGGCCTCTGTTCGGCTCACTGATACCACGCGATTTGTGGCAGCAGGGTCCGTTCTGCCTCCTCCTTTTGCGGGTGGAGTCGCGCACGTCCGCTGGTTTCGGCTCACTGCACACGCCGTCTCCCAAAAAACGGACGATGGCTTTGGATCGGATCGCGCGGCCTTTGATCTGACGGCAACCACGCTGCTGATTCACGACAGCAACCAGACCCCACCAGCGCTGCAGTATGTGCAGCCGAAATATCCCCGCCTTCTCGAAGGACGGGTGGTCTGTGAAATCGGACCTAAGAGTGACGAAACGTATCAGATCTACGAAGACACAAGTACGTCGGTAGAGTCCTACAAAGTAGCGATTCCGCTGTTTGCCAACCAACAGATTGTGGTCGATTTCCAACCGATGCTGGCGAGCGGTCATTTTTACTTTCCGGCGTACAAGGATGCACGGGTGCTGGTTGCGGTCGATCTCCAGAGGGCGTGGCTGGTTCGCTACCTAGATTGGCGTCCAGAGGCGCGGCTTCCCAAAGAGAGTCAAGGGAATCATCTGCTGGTTGGGAAAACGCCCCAAAACGGAACGTCTCTGCGACATCTGTACGAAGAGGACAAACCGGTGCTGCGGCTCACGCGGACCAACGCGGTCGACACCCAGATGATTGAGATTGGCGAAGGTCACCTCATGATCGAAGTGCAGGAGCAGAAGCAGCCGCACAGCACGCTGGTGTCGACCATTCGACTGGACAAAAATGCGGGCGGCTCGGTGGTGATCCGCAATGATCAGAGCAAGATTACGCAGAGCATCCGCCTAAATGGCACCTCTCTGGTTCTCGACGTGGAGGGCGGGCAAGCCAAGAGCACCATCACCCAAACCCAGACCGGCGTGACGATTCAGTGCAACAACTTCTTGCTCGATGCCGAGACGATTACCTGCAAATCCCGGAGCACATCCGTACACCAGAGTCAAAGTACGATGTCGCTCACCAGCGACAGTGATATGCGGCTGACCAGCCACAAAAACCTGGCCACGCAGGCGTCAAGCAGTCTGACCGGGTCTGCACCGAGCATCAAGCTGTCTGCAGATCGGGACTTGACGGCCACCGGTGGCGGCGCGACCTTCAAGGCCGCGACTGCCACTGCGACGGTGCAGGCTACCAATGTGAAGATCAGCGGCGCGAGCCAGATCAAGGCGACCGGGACGATGATCTCGCTTTCGGCAGCGGCGACGCTCAAGTGCGAGACCGCCGGCATGAACAGCATCAAAGGCGCAATCATTTCTGTCGGAGGCGGGCTGATAAAAATCGGATAAGATTGGACTATGTCGGAGTCTAAGACCCGCATTGATCCGCAGCTCTATGACGAGTTCTTGCTAGAGCTACGTGCCCTCGATGAGTTTCGGGTCCAGATGGCGGCGCGGAATCCCGAGCACGCGGTGCGACGGGATGATCCCGATGTACGGCGAATGCTCGAGGCGGTGGCCTACTTCACGGTGCGCTCGCGGCAGCAGCTGCTCCACAACATGCAGTCGACGTGGCTGCGGCTGTTTGCCGACCAGTTTGAGCCGCTGCTGCTGACCCTGCCTGCGATGGCAATGGCCCAAGCGGTCGTCGAGCCCCGCCGTGCCGAGGCCACCTTGCTGCCGCGGGGAACCGAGCTTCGGATCCCGTTTCCAGATGGACTCTCGGCGAGTTTTCGCACCCTGGAAGATCTTCGGCTGCTGCCATGTTGGCTCGACAGTGCAGTTCTGCTGCGTGATGCCGGCGGGGCGTTTTTTCGAATTGCCTTCCAGTTCTCTTCGCGGTTCGGGCGCACCGATCCGGTAGGTCTGCTCCGGCTGCATACCCGCATCGCCGATGACTATGCAGCATCGGCGCGGCTCTTGTATGGGCTCCGGGCCCACCTTGTGCGCGCCCATGTCGTCTATGACTCGCCACTCAGCGACCATCAGGTGGGCGACGCCTGCACCGTCAGCTATGGCAGTACGCTCCCACCGGCGCGAGGGTCGGGAAGTGGGGGTCCCGAGGGGGGGCCGGAAACGACCCATCCCTTGTTGCGAGTCCGCTCGCTGTTTCAGTTTCCCGAGCGAGAGCTGTTTTTGAACCTAGAGGTCCCGCCGGTGCGTGGCAATAAGCCGTGGCAGCGCTTCCAGGTCTATCTGGACCTAAGCCCCGACTGGCCGACAGAGGAAATCGCCTCTGATCTGTTCCAGCTCCATGTCGTACCCATCGTCAATCTCGTTCGCGAAGCGGCGGTACCGCTTCTCTGTGACGGCACCCAAGACGCGCTGCCGGTGCGTCATCCAAGTCCCGAAAAGGGCTTTGCGCTGCACTCGATCCGGGGGGTGTTTGCTGTCACCGATTCGGGGCTCTCTCCGCTGCGCACAAGTACGCTGCCGGAGTCGACGACGCTGCAGGGGCTGCCGTCAAGTGATGCCGATACGTTGCCCAGCTTTCAGATCGAGGAGCGGCTGACGCCGCTTGGCCCACGGCCCAATCTGGTGATTCGAGCACCGCTGGCGCTGCTGTCACCGCTGCGGCTGTCGGTCGATGCGACTTGGTATCAGCCAGGGCTCGCGGCGCTGGTTGCCCGTTACGGCATCGGCCCCCGGCCCCAACTGACGGGACGCGTGCTGGATGGGGTGCAGTGGTCGCTGCTCGGTGGCGTGCGTGCCGAGACGGAGAGCCCACTTCGCAATGAAATGGGCGCGCTGCTGCGCATTCTGTCGATGGGCATGCGTCCGACGCTCAGTGATGCGGATCTGCGCTGGCTGATGATCTTGCTGATTGGCTCGGGTGGCCCGGCTGGGTTTCGCTCCATGCCGTCGCGACTCGAACAGCTCACCGCGAGTCTCGCGCCGGACAGTGCGCTGCGTGGCTCGGGCACCCAACATGTCTATCGGGCGCGACTGCGCATCGAATCAAGTGAAGATGAGGCGCTGGTCTGGCTCTTCCTGCGCGCCGTCTTCGACGTGCTGGACGCTTGGAATCAAGACAGCTCGGTGGACCTCAAGATCGACACAGGAGATCACGCTCTGCGCCTGCCGCTCTCTACCCCCTTTGCCTAAAAAGAGGGTAAAGTAGCTACGATGGCCAAAAATCCCAGCGAAGCCGACCACTTCACCTATGTGAAGGTCTGGCACTGCATCAGCTCGGTGATGCAAAAAGTCGACGCGCTGGCTGCGGGCATTGCCACGGCGAGCCCCGAGGGGCTCTCAGAACTGCGCAAGCAGATTCGCACCGAGCTGGGACAACTGGCCAAGCTGCTCTCCGCAGAGCTTGGAGCGGGCGAAGCGCAGGAGATCTTGCTGCCGCCGGTCCTGACCTGTGATGAGTTGGTCTTGAGACGACTGCCCAAGAATCTTCGTCAGAGCTGGCCGCTGCTGCAGGCTGAGCTATATGGAATGACCGACGGTGGAGAGAAGTTCTTCCAGCTCATCGATGAAAAGCTGCTGGAGGTTCAGCCCTCACCGCTGCTGCTCGAAGTGCTGCTCTACTGCATCGGCCACGGCTTCCTCGGTCGCTTCGTTACTGAGCCAGCCAAGGTGCTTGCCTACAAAGACCGACTGAAGGAGCGGCTTCGGCTGCATCCTCGGCAGGAGCGGCTCGCCTCGCAGTATCGACAAGCCGAGCGCAAGGCTTTGGGAGTCAAAGATCCAATCGACGCCGATGGCCATCGGCCACTGATCGCGCCGCTGGTGCTGTACCTTGCGACGTTTGTGGTGATCGTGGCGATGCCACTGGCATTGGTGGTGCTGTCTAACCTTCCGTTTTCCCAGGTTGTGACGATGACCACGGCACCGCCCAGCGAGCCGCCGCCGAGTAGCCCACCGTCAAGCGACGCGCGGCCCGCCCTGCCGACCCCACCAGCGGCTGGTGAGATCGGGACGACTGTCGACCACGCGTCGATGCTGGGCCTGGCCCAAAACGATGCCGAGGGCTCAGTCGCTGAACCGTCGCACAAGTCCAAGCGCCACCCACATCGGCACCATCGCCATCGCAGCCCCGAGGTGCGGTAGATGTCAGACGGAAAACCGTCCATTCAGCAGCTCTTGGCCCTGGCACGGCAGCGTGGGCTGTGGCCCGAGGTTGCTCTGCAGACCGAACCGCCCCTTTTGCCGCCGATGCAGGGCCAGGTGAACACGGCGCCGCAGCCAGACGCGGCAGAGGCAGAGCTTTCGCTGCGGACGGTCGAGCTTCGCGATCAGATCTCGCAGGCGTTGGGGTCAAAGCAGGCCGCCGTCCAGCCGATGCTCGATGAACTCGGGGAGCTCTTTGCCGCTGGAGCTGCGATCGACCTCAACGCAGCCTGGGCCGCACTGGATGAACTCGAGGACCAACTGGAAGCGCTCTCTCGATGACGATTAGGCCAGGATGACAGCAGGTGGACTCCCCATAGCAGTGGCTGCGAGCGGCTCGGGACTGAGCGGCGGGCAGCTCATTGTCCTGCTGCTCGGGATTGTCCTGATATTCCTCGTCGGGCTTCGGCTCTGGCAGTACCTGCGTGAGCGGTCGGCCAAACCACGCGTGGCACAGGGCCGAATCTTGGCGGACTCGCTGCTCGCGGTGTGGCGGACGTTTCTGGACCGACAGCCTCCAGCGGCGCGAGCCCTGGTGAGTCGCTATCCATGGGTCGTGCTCATGGGGGAGTCCGGCGCCGGGAAGACCGCGCTTGTCGACGCCAAGGCAGACTGTAGGAGCCAGCAGCTCAACGACTTCCCGAGCTACACCGACGATCCGCTGCTGAAGCTGCATCTGGGACGCCGGGCCGTGATTCACGAGCTGGGGCCGGAGCTGCTGTCCGACAACACCATCGGGGCGAAACTGGCCCTGTCGCACCTGTGGAAGCCGCTGTGCCGAACCCGTCCTCCGCTGGCGGTGATTGTGCTGAGTCTTGCCCAACTGCACCGAGCCACGCCGACCGAGCTGCGAACCTCTGCCCTTCGGCTGGCATCCCGGCTGAAGCTGCTGAGTCGCTTGCGCGGGGCGCGGATCCTGACTCGGGTCTGTGTGACCCATCTGGAAATCCTCGACGAGGTGTCAACGGCAGCTCAAGTACGCAACGCTACGTCGCAGACACCGTCGGGCAGCGAGAGCTTGGCCCAGCTTCTCTTCGAGCGACGAGTTCCGCTGGTGCTGGATCTCGACGGGCTGTCCGTCCCCAAGGGCCCAAGTGAGCCGCCTGTTTCCCTGCTGCACCCAAGCGAGCCGCAGCCCTTGCCGTCTGAACCGGGGCCACTGGCGACGCGCTTTCTTCACTACGCGGGACAGCTCAAGTTTGCGCTGCCGACGCTGCCAGCCGGTGGTTTCGACCAGATGGTTCACGCCATGGCAACGGCGCCGCAGGCTCTGCTGCCGGTTGAGACGCTGCTCGTCGAGCTGCTACGTATCTGCGAAGACACCACGCCTCGCAGCATGGCCGCCATCCAGCTCGACAAGCTGTATCTTGTGCCGCAATCACAGCAGCTTCAGCGCGCCAATCCACTGGTCGTCGCTGGCGTCATTCCACCAAGGCTGTCACCGGCACTGCACTTTCGGGGGCTGCGTGGTTTGTGGCTGGCGCTGCGGACCTCGAACGTTCTCTCCAGTTGGCATGCGGTGCTGTGTCTGCTGCTCATTTCCGTGGCTGCGCTGTCCTTTGGCTCGCTGTACTTGAACCATCGGCAGACGGTGCAGCGGCTCGCCAGCGACTGTGCTCGCCTGGTCGAAAACATCCCGAGAGCCAAGGAAGCCAGTGGTCGCCCCGGAGACTCACCGGTGGTGTGGCGCAATGCCCATATGGCCGCTACCAGCCTGCAAGCGGTCGCTGAGGCTGAGCGCTACTGGCCGCTGCTGCCGCGCACCCTGCGTAGCGAAAAAAACCAGGCACGCGCCCAGTTCGTCGAGTCGGTGCGACGGCTGTATCTAGAGCCAGTGATGGAAAACAACCGGCCCCTGGCGAGAGACGGCGCAGCGACGCTGAAGCTTGCGATTGCGAAGCAGTCCTTTGTCCCTGAGGATCACGTCGGTACCGAGACGGCGATCACCAAGATGATCTACGCCCTGGGGGCCTGGAATGCGAGCGGCAGCAATGCCCTGGGCGACCTGATTCGCAAAGATCCGCCCACTTGGGCCTCGCTCCTGGAGATTCCTGAAGAGACGCTCCTGCGCTATGTCGATGTGGCGCCGGGCTGCGCGATCCAGGCAAACCGCAAGCCACCCTCGACAAATCAGCAGGATCAGCTGAACAGTCAATCAGGCTGGTTCGCGTTCATCGAGCACATCAAAGCGGCGATCAGCACCAAGGTGCAGCCTGCCGCCAAGCCAAGCACGCCAACACGTAGGCGTCACGGGCACTCGCAGTCCCGTCCGACGCACTCCGCAATGCTGGGCAGCAGCCCGCCACGCACGGTGCTTGACTCCATCGATGCGCTGAAGCGCGAAGCGGCCCTGCTGCTCTCGGTGTTGCAAGCAACCGACAGACTGCTACATGTCAGCCTGCTTCGCGACATCGCGACCGGGCTCGCGGAGGAGTGCCGCGAAAATGTCTCGGATCTGGTGGGCCCACTGGGTACTGCGCTTCGCACCGAGCGCTGGCTCGAACAGAACAAGCAGGGACTTTCCGACATTGCCACTCTCGTACTGAAGAGCGAAGTGAAGCCCGTGGACTGTAGCGAGCCAAGTGCCGAGGATGTCCTCACCCAACTCAGCGGGCTGGTCGCCAAGGTACCTACACTGGTCGCGCCAAGCAAAGTGTACTCTGTGCGGCTTGTCTCGCCCCGCGATCTGAAAGAAAAGACGCTCTCTGTGAGCGAGCGCGAGTGGGAAGAGCTACTCACCAACATTCGTCGGCAAATGCTGATCAACTGCTGGCACGGTGGAGGATCGGCCAAATCCAAGCTCGCCGGGTCATCACGATTGGGAGTCCCAAAGGCTGCTCATCAGCACCGCCACCGTCATCGGCCGGGGGCCGCCGCCGAGCGACTTTTGGCAGGAATCAGCGAAAGAGACCCTTCGGATCGCTCTGGGAATCCCTGTGGGACACCATCCTCTCCAGTAGAGCTCATCGATCCCTACAACAAGACTTCTTTCGAGCAGAAAGAGAAGCCCCCAAGGGTGTCTTTCGACAAAGTCGTGACGGAAGCCGGGCTGCCTCCCGAAGAACAAGCGCGGCTCGCCAAGTCCATGCTCGAGAGCACGAGCAGCTACGGTCGTGCCTATCGTGACAAGCTTCGCGCATCCTTTGTTGCCTTTGGAGTCCGCGCAGACTCTGCATCCGCGCTGCATGCTGCAGTGATCGAGATGATGCTGGCCGACTCCGGCTTTCAGACCCATCTGCGGAAAATTGCTGACAATGCCAACTTAGGTGATCTGTCCGGGCCCTACCTAGCGCCGCTCGCCGAGCAGCTTGCGCCATTTCGACCGCTTTTGCGGATGACGACCCCAAACAAAGACGGCGTGTACCAAGATCTCGATGGCTACCGGAGTCTGCTCGCGCAGCTTGCGGGGGCGATTGACAGCGCCACCACCCCCGAAAAGGGAACCGAGTTACCGCTGAGGGAGTCAGTCACAGGAATCGGACGAGTGGCCCTGGCGATGCTGGCGGAAGAGGAGTCCTCTCCCCTTCTGGCAACGCAGCGCTGGCTCGACAAATCCGGAGTCATGCCGGAACTGCGGGGGCCATTCCTCGCGCCGATGCGTCGAGCTCTCTGTCTGGGCCGCAGTGTTGTAGAGGATGCAGTCGCTCGCCGCTGGGTCAAAGTTCGGGATGAACAGGTCAAGCCGCTGTATTCCCATTTCCCATTCAATCGGGACGCGCAAGAAGATGTGCCCATTGCCGCCCTCGAGGTCATTCATCCCAAAGACGGCTCGCTGTGGCGCTTTGTTCGCGACGATCTGGCTCCGTTTGTGCAGATACAGCCCGACGGACGAGTGACGCCCAAACGACTCCCTGGCGGTACCGTGAAGTTGCCGCCAGACATGCTGCCCATTCTCAATCACTTGCAGACGCTTGGACGAAGGCTCTGGGATGCAAAGGAAGGGACTCGCAAAGCGCTAGAACTGCGAGTAAAACCGCTTCTTCTGCAAGGGAACATCGGTCCGTACAGCGTGACACGAGCCTTCCTAAGCGTTGGGAATGCCGCTGCAGTTGGTTACAACCAGATGCCCGCTGAACGGCCGCTACCGGTAACTTGGTGGAACCAGGAAAATGCCTCCGCAGGAATTGATCTCGCGACTCCCAATTCCGCTGCGCGGCTGCACTCCTCTATCGATGAAACCAAGTCCGCGTGGTCGATGTTTCGCTTGCTTCGGCGCGGGACGCTGTCCACCGATCACATCGCAACCTTCCTGATTCCGGTACAGCTTGTGGATGCCAAAGGCAGCGTTACCGTGAAGTTTGTGCTGAGCGAAGATCCGTTTGCGATGTTCCAACCTCCCACGGTGAGCGGAGGACGATAGACCATGCGGAGGGGAGTTTGGCGCGGACTGCTCGGCGGGTTCCTTCTTTCTGTGCAAGCAAGCAGCGGCTGTATTCCCGGCTATGTGCGTGTGCAGCTCTTGACCACTTCCGAGATGAACGGTGGCGCTCCGCTTTACATGGTGATCCGCAATATCGAGCTGAAGCAAAGTGGCGCCGCTGTGGGCGAGTCGGGGGGACTTATGGATCTCATCGTCCGCAACACCCAGACCCGTCAGACGGCCGGTCAGTCGTACGGTGAGATTGTCGCGCTTCTCGATGCCCCCGATGGCTCGGTCGTGCGCACCCAGATCCTTTATCCAGGGAATCTGTACCGCTTCTACCTGAAGGCGCCGAGCAAAGGAGCGTTAGGAATGTACTTTCTGTTCAAAGAGCCCGGCGGCACTTGGAATCTCCTCCTCGACCAGCCGCTGCCTTGGCGCCTGCAAGCCACCCTTCACGGCAACTCTGTAAGTCGACAACACGCGAAGTAAGTGGGAATGCCCCCTGCTCATGCGGTACTGATGTCTAAGGCTAAAATCGCCACTCATTGACGCGCTGATGCAGCCGCTGAGCAGAGCAGGTCGCATCTTCCACATTAAATCCGGACACCTCCTTCTTATCGGTCACTCGGTCTTTTATCAATTTGAGGGCCATCACGGCGGTTTCGATGAAGAGCTGCGTTTGAGCAGATAGAGCACCCAAGTACAGACTCAGGTTTTGTTTGCCGGTGTTTGAAATCGCCTTGTCATGATATTGTCCAGAATCCTTAATATCATTAAATCTACCCTCAAGCCCTGAAATGTACCACATCAAATCAGACTTGAGCGCTTTGCTGATGTTTTTTGCATAATTTCCTTGAAGAGGAAGCCGAGGTGGACATGGATCCCAGTTCTCCCAGTGGATATTCCGATTCTCATTCTTCCGCTGAATGGTACCATTGTCAGTAAAATATTTTTCGTCCAAATGACAGGCTGCTTCAATGTTAGGGTGACAGTTCATTGGCGGAAGGAAGCTGTCAACGTCGATGAGCACCAACTGCTGCGTGGTGGGATTGAGGGTGATGTTGGCAGGATTGGGATTTTGGAGCCGATCGCCCATCCCGATTGCCACGTCCAGTGCGTGGAGCACGGCTAGCGATTTGATGTGTGCAGAAATGCTGGAGATCTGCCGCTGATCGCAGATTAGATATTCTAGTATGCCGACTACTCTGGTTCCTTCGGAAATGGTGATTGATGAGAATGTTGCAGTATTAAACTCTTTTCGACGATCTGTGTGTAGCTGCCTGATCCATTGGTATAATTGCCTGTATTCTGCTTCCTCTGCTTCAACTCCAAAGACAACACGCGGAACCTGTATCTTCTTTATTGTTGTATCTGTAAGCCATGATTTCTTATTGTATATACGATGAATTGTTGACCTATAAAATTCGATAATTTGAAAAAATGCCTTCGCAGTTGTCATATTCATTCGCGCATAAAATGTAACGTCCTGTTGGTTGTTATCGTTTCCGTCTCCGCTTTTTTGTTGCTTTGTCTCGAAAATAGGGCTCGCGGTTCGAGTCGCCTTTTGTCGCAGATCAAATCGGACGACATTCGATGCCATGCCACCACCAAAGGCCTTTTGATTCCGAGCTTCTCCAAGTCTGTCAAGGATGCCTCTATCAATCATGTAAATTAGCTCCCTGTGCCGTGGTATGAACGACGCTAGCTCTCCGGGACATGCCTACATGGTCGTATCCTTGATGGGGACCCTGCGCTTAGCTAGCCCGACCCGGCAAGCTGGTGTCTAAGGCCTCATTATCTCGCGAAATAGGTCCGAAAGCAGCCCCAGAAAATCGGAAACGAAACAGGCTGGCAAGTATGTATAACGCACACATTCAGGCATCAGATCTCACGCAAGCTGACTGCACCGACTGCGTGTCACTAGTCCGTAAGAAGTGCCGACTCAAACAACGTCTGTACTGCTTTGGGAAGGTGCTGGGTGACGATGTAGCGCTCGACCGCCCGACCTCCGGATTGCGAAGCGGATCCCCATGGGGTCCATTGACCACCAGCACGCCATCGAGAGCCGCTTGCTTCATCGCATTCACTAGCCCTTCATGACTGCGACAAAGTATGTGTCCAGGGTCATCCGGTTCGGAATTATGTGGTTTGGTGGCCAGTGAATTTTTGACGGTGCAGGGGTTTACTAGGAGTCGGTATTTTCGACGCGCCGTGGCATTCAAGATGGTGACACTGCAACAGTGGCTCGCGCCCCGGGCGATGGGAAGGTCCCTGGCCAAATCAAACGTTTCTTCATGCTGTGCGCAGGGGGTGATACAGCCGTCCGTTTTCACAGCCGGGCCCAACGACGCGGTCTGAATTGAAGCCCACCCCTGCGCGATGATATCTTCGCCGCAGACTTGTCTGAGATGGAGCCATGGATCACCTCCCAGGTACGCAGTCGCTGGCAGCGCTATTCACCCGACCGGCGGCCGAGATCGAAGCAGAAAAGTGGCAGCGGCGACACGTACCGCGTGGCATGGTCCTTTGGCAGGCCGGCGATGAAGCCACAGATCTGGCCGTGGTCGAGCGGGGCAAACTCTCCGTGGTCCCCGTGGTCGGCGTACCGTTTGATGTCTCGGCTGGTGATGGGCTTGGCTTGGTAGCGGCCTTCTTCCCCGGCGCGCGCACCGATGAAACGGTCACAGCGCTTGAGGACTGCCTGCTGTGGGTGCTGCCGCAGGCTTCTCTGCTGGCCGCGCGCACTCATTTCCCGGCGACGTACTCCCGGCTTCTCCATGGCGCAGAGCAGGCGCAGAGCCAGCGCACCTTGAGCCTGGGCGCGCTGCTGGTTGCCGAGGCTAGCACGCGGCCCGAGCGGTTGGCGCTGTCGCCCGGTGGTGATGCCGCTACAGGTTCGCGTTCAGCCGATGGGGAGACCTTTGAAGCGGCGCTGCCGTCCGAGCGCGCCCCTGGGCTCTCCCTGGAACAGGCGCTGCGAGGTCTGCCAGTGCTGGCTTCTGCACCACCGGAATGCCTCACCGAACTGGCGTCGGCCATGGGACGCCGAGTGTTCTCGGATGGTCAGCCCCTGTTCGGACCGGGCGAGCGCAGTACGACGCTGCTTCTGCCCACGTCGGGCCGCATCCGGATGGAGTGGCAACCCTCGCCAGAGCAGCGCTACCAGTTCGCGATGGTGGATCCCGGCACGCTGATCGGAATCGATTCGTTCTTGGATCCTGCGCGGCTCCGCATGCTTTCGGCGATGGCGGTCGGTCCGGTTGAAGTCTGGATGCTTGAGCCACACATGGCAGCGGCCCTCTCGGCGGAGTCCAGCCTGCTCTTGCACGAGTGCTTGCTTGCGATGCAGCGCACGCAAGCGATGATCCTGGCCGGGGTGCTTCCCCAGCTTGGCGCGGGCGAGGGGCTGGCCGACATCGGCTCGCTCCTGGCCACGGTGTTCGGAGTGCAGGGCTGGCGGGCGGGTGCTCCCCTGCATGAGCTCCCGGCCAGCCAGCTGCCGAGCGTGGATGAGATCCCACGGGCTCCCGATGAAGAGCACCTGTTTCAGCGCATCCGCAGCGCCATCATCGGTCGCGATCTCGCGCTGCAGACTCCATTCGGACTGCGCCGGATGGTCTACGCCGACTACACCGCCTCTGGGCGCAGCCTGGACTTCATCGAAGACTTCTTGCGTAGCGAGGTGATGCCTTACTACGCCAACACGCACACCGAGGCCTCCGAGAGCGGTCGACGAACCACTCACTTTCGTGATGAGGCGCGGAGCATCATCGCCCGCTCGTTGGGTGCCGACGAGGACTATTGCGTCATCTTCGTCGGCTCAGGAGCAACGGGGGCGATCAACAAGCTCATCGACATCCTGAAGCTGCGCCTGCCGCCGGATCTTAGCGCTCGCTACAAGCTCGATTCGCACATCCCCGACCACGAGCGCCCGGTGATCTTCATCGGCCCCTATGAGCATCACAGCAACATCCTGCCGTGGCGGCACAGCAGTGCCGAGGTGGTGGTCATCCCGCTGGATGCCGAAGGGGGGATCGATCTGGCTCAGCTTGAGCAAGAGCTAGTCCGCTACCGCGACCGACCGCTGCGCATCGGCTCGTTCTCCGCCGCTTCGAACGTCACAGGCATCGCCAGTGACGTGGAGGTTATCGCCGAACTCCTGCATCGTCATGGCGCGCTCTCGTTTTGGGATTACGCTGCCGCCGGGCCCTATGTCCCGATCGAGATGAATCCGGCCCAGGCCGGGGCGCTCGCCTACAAAGACGCGGTGTTTCTGTCGCCGCATAAGTTCATCGGTGGTCCGGGGACGCCGGGGGTACTGGTGGTACGTAGGGCACTGGTAAAGAACACCGTGCCCACCCAGCCCGGCGGCGGCACTGTTGACTTTGTCACCAGCGGCGAGGCGCTCTACAGCAGCGACGTCGAGCACCGCGAGGAGGCGGGGACGCCAGCGATCCTAGAATCCATCCGCTGCGGGCTTGTATTCCAATTGAAAGAGCAGGTGGGTGGGCACAGGATCCATGCGCAGGAATCGAAGATGATCCGCACCGCCATCGCCTCGCTGCGCCAAAACCCGAACATCCGCGTGCTGGGCAGTCCCAGCGCACATCGGCTGTCGATCCTCTCGTTCATGGTCCGCCATGGCGTGCGCTATCTGCATCACAACTATGTCATCGCGCTGCTAAACGACCTGTTTGGGATCCAGGCGCGTGGCGGGTGCTCGTGTGCGGGGCCGTATGGTGGGAGCTTGCTCGGCCTGGGGCCGGACAACGGCAAGGAGTTCCTACACATCGTCGGGCAGGGCTATTCATCGCTAAAGCCGGGCTGGGCGCGCGTGAACTTCAACTACTTCATCAGCGCGGCGGAATTTCGCTACATCATCTCGGCGCTTCACATGATCGCAGCGCACGGGTATGCGCTGATGCCGAGCTACGCCTTCAACCCGCGGACCGGACTGTGGCGTCACGTGCAGCATCAGCCGACTGAACCCGGGCGGCTGTCCTCGCTGCAGCTCGCAGCCTCCCTGACCCCAGGTGACTCGGCGGGCCACAGCCATCCCACGCTGCCAGAGAGCGCACTTGCTGCGCACCTGAACCAGGCGCGCAGCCTGCTTGCCGATGCCCTGAAGAGCACTCCCGCAGCGCTCCCTTCACCCCACCTCGATGCAGGTTTTGAGCAACTGCGATGGTTCCCGCTGCCGCACGAAGTCGCAGCGTTCCTTCGTCACCGCAATGCCGACCGGTCGGCCCACTAAACTACCTATGTGCAGAGCCCTTGCATATCTTGGGAAAGAAGCGCTGCTCGACGACTTCCTGTATCAGCCGGATAGCTCGCTGGTGCGGCAGTCCCACGACCCGCAACAGCTCCATCTGCTGAACCTGGGCGGATTTGGAATGATGGCCTGGCACCCGCAGACGCCCAACCCAGAGGAGCCCCTCAGCTTCCACTCGACAGATCTGCCGATCTTTGACCGCAACCTCAAGTCCCTGGCTCTGAAGGTCCGGGCAATGAGCGTGCTGGCGCACATCCGGGGCATCGCCTACCGGCCGAGCCCGGGGTATGGGAGCCACAATCTGCACCCATTCCGCTACCCCGGCTTCAAGATCGCCCTGGCCCACAACGGGGATCTCGCGGGCTTCGAGCAGATGAAGCTCGACCTCCTCCCCTACATGAAGCGCTCGATCGCAGCCCAGATCGGTGGGACGACGGACTCCGAGTGGGTCTATGCGCTGCTCATGTCGCAGCTTGTCGATCCGACGCGCTATGCCGATCGCGAGACGCTAGCCCGGGCGCTCAAGGACACGCTCTGCATCCTGCGCGAGGTCCGGGCTCGCCACGGCATTGCACAGAGCAGTTCCCTGAACCTGTTCCTGTCTGATGGCCGCATGATTGCCGGTCTGCGCTTCACGTTCGACTTCGGCTGCTATGCGACAGAAGACTGGCGGAGAATCCACGAGGCCAACCTGCGCTTCCTCAGCATGTGGTTCACGGTCGGCAGCCGCTACGGCCTCGCAGGTGGGGAGTGGAAGATGATCGAGGAATCCTCGGGTCCTGACTCTGCGCTACTCAGCTCCGAGCCACTTACCCGCGATATCTCCTCGTGGATCGAAGTCCCGGAGTATACGGCCTTGATCATAGAGCGCGGCGCGATGCCCGAATCCAAGCGTGGTGCCCCTGGGGAGCCAGGGAACGAAGCCCATCGGATCGGGGTCTCGGTGCTGCCGATGCATGCCTGAGCCGAGTGGTGCATGTGAATGATTGGAGCTTCCGACATGGCAGATGAGACCAGCGAGCTACCTTGCCAAGCCAACCTGCTCGACGCAACGGCTCTATTGGAGGTCGGCGAGGTGCTTGGTGGACTGCGACCCGTGCAGCACGCGGATGGCGCGGTCCTGTTTGGTCAAGGCAGCCGACCGGAGGGAGCCCTGCTCATCCTGGACGGAACGGCAGCACTGCGCACACGCTGGCCGGGCTTGGGCGAGCTTGCTATTGGCACAGCCACTGCTGGCGATTTGATCGGCGAAGGTGCGCTGATCGGAACCGCGCCGCACACCCTGACCGCTGTTGCGATGGGCCCACTGAGCCTACTGCGGATCGAGCCCAGACACTTCGCGGCGTTGTGCGCCATCGCCAGCCCATGGCACCGGCGCATCGTCCATCACCTGGCGCTGCGTCTGGCCTTGCGCGCCCGCAGCGCGATTCGCTTGGCGCAGCCGATCCTTGGCATCGGGTCCCGTGAACGAGCCGGAGTTGCGCAAGCCCATTCCCCCGGCTGCAGCTTTGACATCCGGCCGTTTCTGCCGATTCTCCCGTTCTTTCGCGGCTTCGCGGCGACAGAGGTGGACAGCTTCCTATCGAGCGCCCAGATCTTCGAGCTCTCATCTGGTGCGTGGTTGTTTACTCCCGAAAGTCCCGCGGACTCCGTGCATATCGTCCTGCGCGGAGCCCTTGAGCTGCGTCTGCCTGGACTGCAGCTCGGACGCCGACTTGGCGTCTTAGGGCCCGGCCGCTTGGTCGACTGTGTCGAGCTGATGCTCGGTGGACCGCGGCGGACCGAGTGCCAGCCCTGCGAGCGCTCGGTGGTCCTTCGCATCTCGGTCGCCGCCTTCCAAGAGGCGCTAGGTCGTGACGACCGAACCGCCTTTGCCGCCCTGTGCGCCACGACCCACGAGCTGATCGATCGCCTAGCCCGCGGCACGCGCTTGATGGCAAGCACGGGCATCGCGCGCATCCTCGGGGTGTAGCGCACCTCTCGCTCCTCGGTGCGGATCGTCTGTCACTCCGCCGCGCCGAGCGACCTCGTTCTGCCGACAAGAAGCAAGCCGACCGGAAAAGGCTAACCCGCGACGCAGTCGCTTGTCTGATTGCTCTTCGCGCGTGGCTCAGTCAGCGCACTTTGGTCCACTGAACTGGAATCGACCATTCCTGGGCCCACCTCTTAGGGGAGGACCTCTCACATCACAAGATCGATGCAGGCTTGTCGCGAACCGATTGAGGTCATTCGCTGTCCCGCTATTCCCCCAAGCATCGTAGCCGTGCTGGAAACATAGCCCGGTCGGCTTGCCGATTACGCTGGCTTTCCTGTGGGTGTCGGGCTGGCCAGGATGGCCCTGCCGGAGTCGGCGGTTCTGCGATCGGACTCGCCGATCATGTTGCGCACTTTCCAGGGGGCGCGTTGGCGAGATCACCTACACTTCGCCCTTGCTCGGCGTCGTGCTTGGCCGATTTTTCCTCGGCTCTGAACCGAGCTGTGTCCCAAGCGGTCTGCTATCGCCGCTTGTGCTTTTTGTTTGCGCTGCCGCGAATCGGCGGGCGGTGGTTTTGGCCCAAGATTCCGAGGCTCGGCGGGCCGGTCTTTGGGCTGCTTGCTGGCGGCAAATTGCCGCCGAGAGCCAGTCTATGGATCACAATCCCGGTGGGGCCAGTCGGCGGTGTCGAAGCAGCTCCCGCGTCTGCGGTGGCTG
>ERZ724514.127-NODE-127-length-33079-cov-6.266352_pt1 | contig 33079 bp, 27 predicted proteins | sample MGYA00376047_ERZ724514 | MGnify/ENA primary metagenome ERZ724514 (study PRJEB28724, sample SAMN07190883) | activated sludge metagenome | isolation source: activated sludge of sewage treatment plant in Hong Hong | place: Hong Kong | collected 2016-03-17 ...
AGATCGGCGTTCGCGTCACCAAGATCCGCGACGAAGCCGGCGTCCTTCACACCATTCCAAACGGCGAAGTCCGCAAGGTCGCCAGCCATTCCCGAGGCTACGTCAACGTCATCATCGATCTGCCGATTCCGCACGGCGAAGACCTGTCTCGCCTGATCGGCCTGCTGACGGAAAAGATGAGCGACCTGCGCGCGGCTCGTGCCGAGATCTTGGGCGAGACTGAGTTTGGGATCGAAGATCTGCGCGAGACCTCGACGGTGCTGCGAACCGTCACGATGGTAAAGCCGGGGCTCGACAAAGAGATGTCCGACGTGCTGCGCATGGCGCTGCGGGATGGGCTGGTTTCTGCCGGTGTCTCGTCGCCACTTTCACGGCACTTGGTGCTGACGCCAGGGCAGCTCCCAGCGCATCGTCCTGCCAGTCCGTCTGTCGTCGAAGCGTCGCACCGCAGCGACATTCAAAAGATCAAAGCGCACAACCTGTATCTGGCGCTGGATGTCGACGACAGCGGCTTCATTGAACCGAGCGATCTCGACGCCTTGGTGGCGCGCGTGTTTGACCTGCTCCGTCGTCCGCACGGCTCGCCGCAAGCGCTGGAGCTGCGCAAGTCACTCGACGGGCTGTGGAACGAGCTGCGTCGCTTTGTCGATCGCAACGACGATGGCCGCGTCTCGCGTGAGGAGTTTTTGCAGTTCTGTGCCAGCGTCGCCAAGCCTTCGGGCACTGCGTCGGACCGTAGCATCACCGCGCTCGCGAACATGCTGTTTGCCGTCTATGACCGCAATGGCACCGGCACGCTGTCCGAAGCAGAGTTTTTGCTGTTCGCGCGTGCCTACGGTCTGTCCGACGTGGTGGCGGCGGCGGGCTTTCAGCTCATCGATCGCGATCGCAACGGCTCGATCACCAAAGAAGAGTGGCTGCGCTTTTTGAACGACGTGTTTGTCAGTCAAAAACTGGGCGACGCCGCCGCTGTGGTCTTCGGTCCCGGCTGTCGCGAACACGGATCGTCCGATTCTCCTTGACAATTGCGAAATGATTCCATGTTGTGACGACACCGCTTGATGCTGCGCCGCTTCGGTTGCGCCAGCACGCGGTGACTGCCGATGCCGCTTCCGCTGCTTTCCGCCATTGAACGCTACCTGGATGTGCTCCGTGTGGAGCGCGGTCTGTCGTCGCACACGCTGTCAGCCTACGCGCGCGACTTGCAGTGTTTTACCGATTTTTTGGACGAATACGACGAGCACGCTGCACCCGATGTGACAACGCTTCAGGCTCGTCATGCCTTGGCCTTTGCGGTCCGCTTGTCGGGACGGAAGCTGTCGCTGCGCTCGCAAGCGCGGATGCTGTCGAGCCTGCGCGGCTTTGGAAAGTTTCTGCGACGGGAAAACCTGGTGTCCGTCGATCCGATGGCAGAGCTTATCTTGCCCAAGCTGGGACGACCGCTGCCGCACGCGATTTCCTCGTCGCAGATTGAGGAGCTACTGACCAAGCCCGATGTACGAACTCCGCGTGGCGCCCGTGACGCAGCGATGATCGAAGTGCTGTATTCAACCGGGCTGCGCGTGAGTGAGCTGTGCAAGCTGGCGCTCGCCGACATCGGACCGGGCTTTGTGCGTACCGTCGGAAAAGGTCGAAAGACGCGCGTGGTTCCGCTGGGTGAGCGGGCGACGCAGTCGCTGGAACGCTACCTGCGAGAGTCGCGTCCGGTGCTGCTCGGCGTGCGGCAGTCTCCGTCGCTGTTCGTCACTCACTTGGGCAAAGCGATGACGCGCCAGGGCTTTCACAAGCTGCTCGCGGCGTATGGTCGAGCGGCGGGCATTGCGGACCTGCATCCGCACCTGCTGCGTCACTCGTTTGCGACGCATTTGCTCGATCACGGGGCGGATCTGCGCGCGGTGCAGACGATGCTGGGTCACTCCGATGTCTCGACGACAGAGATCTACACCCACGTCGCGCAGTCGTCGCTGCGGCGAACCTATCGCAAGCATCATCCGCGTGCGTAAGCGCGGGCAAAGACAGGATGGTTCGTGGGACGCGGCTTCCGTGCTAGCGTGAAGCGATGCTGTCGACCTCGCTGCTTTCGCCGGTGATTGGCCTGGTTGGTTGGTCGTTTGTGATGTGGGCTTGGATGTACGCGACGCGGATTCCCGCGATGTTCGCGCAGAAGATGAAGCCTGATCCGAATGCGCCGCGAGGAGAACAGATGGCGCAGCTTCCCGCAAACGTGCGCTGGAAGGCCGACAACTACAACCACCTGATGGAGCAGCCGACGCTGTTCTACGCGGTTGCGATTGTGCTGGCGCTCGTCAGCAAGCGACCCGAGCTAGACGCGACGATTGCGTGGTCCTACGTCGGTCTGCGCGTCCTGCACAGCTTCGTGCAAGCGGTCATCAACAAGATCGAGCTGCGGTTTGCGCTGTTTATGGTCAGCTCGCTGGTGTTGCTGGTGCTGACGGTGCGGGCGGCGCTGGCGCTCTGCGCAGGCTGATTTCGCTTCATCGCGCTTCCGTCGCTGCCAGCGATCAGCCGATGGCCGCGATGTACTCGTCGAGCACGATCGTCGGATCTCCGTCGCGTAGCAGCTTTCCGTCGCGCAGCCACAGCACGCGGTCACAGATCTGACGCACCGTGTGCGCATCGTGAGAGACAAACAAGATCGTCGTTCCGCTCGCTCGGATGTCTTGAATCCGCGCCAGACACTTCTGCTGAAACGAGTGATCTCCGACGGACAGCACTTCATCGACGAGCAGCAAGTCGGGATCGGTATGAACTGCGACGGAAAAGCCCAGTCGCGCCAGCATTCCCGACGAGTAATAGCGAACCGGCGTATCCAAAAAGTCCACCAGCTCGGCAAAGTGCAGGATCTGATCCATGCGATCGCGGATCTCGTCGCGGGTCAGTCCCAGCGCGGTGCCGTTGACCTCGACGCACTCTCGTCCGGTCATGTCGGGATGAAAGCCCGCGCCGAGCGCCAAGAGTGGTGCGACGCGACCCCGAACCGAGATCACGCCTTCGCTCGGATAACACGCGCCCGCCATCAGACGCAGCAGCGTGCTTTTTCCTGATCCGTTTTGACCGATGACACCGACGGTCTCGCCGCGACGAATGTCAAAGCTGACATGTCGAATCGGCCAGAACTCACGCGGCTTTTGGGCGCGACCCGTCAGACGAAGCAGCAGGTTGCGCAGCAAAAACGGCTGATAGTCGAAGCGGCGAAAGCTCTTACCGACGTCGGAAAAGCGCACGATAAGCGGCTGACTGGCAAAGCCTTCCGACGAAGAAATCGCAGGTTCTCCAACCAGCGGTGGACTGTCAGCGACGGGATCAGACGGATGAAGTTGTAGCTCGGACATAAGCGGATGGTTCCTTGCGAAGCAGTACCACTGTTGGCGGGATGATGGTGAAAAGTCCCTCTGCAAGCTCACACAGCGCGACTTGCCACGGCTCCGTCAGGCAGTTTCGATACAGCGCCAGCGCATAATATGCACAGCCCGATCCAGCCAGCACTTCGAGCGCTCGTCCCTGCTTCGTCGGTAAAAGCGGTCGCAGCGGCACAATCGCCAAAAAGTACCAGCTCTGCGCCCAGCCGTGCAGATACAGGTAGTAGATGAGCAGTCCCCACGCCGTCGCTGTCAGCGGATCTTCTTTGCGCAGACCCATCTGAATCAGCCACAGCCCACCGACGATGTGAAACAGGACTCCGACGCGATACGACAGATCGGGACGCTCGAAGCCGTAGCGCAGGATCGATCGAGGCAGACACTCCAGCGAGCGCGTGCAGTGATCCCACGGCAGATCCGGGCTGCCCAGCACCACCGACACGAGCCGTCCTTCCAGGTGCAGCGCGCGCAGCAGCGCAAGCGCCGTCAGGCTCACCAGCATCGTCAGCGCCAGCAGCAGCAGCGGACGCACATGACGGCGAAGCAGACTGAGTCCAAACGTCGCAACGGACAGCAGCGCCGACAGCTTGATAAGCAGTCCCAGCGCCAGAGGAATCAGCACAATGAAGCGCTGTTTCAGACGGGAAACGTACAGTCGAGCAGCCAGCGCGGACAGCAGCATCAGCCAGACATCGTTGTGCGCGGACAGCGTGCCTTCCAAAAGCGAAAGTGGACACAGTCCAACCAAGACCAGACCGTACGCAGCGGGCTGCTTGAGCCGTTGCGCAGTGTCCGCGGCCAGCACGGCACTCAGCAGCACGGCTACCAGCGACGAGAGCTGATACAGCGTGAGCTTGCCCGCAAGCGACTGCGTGGGAATCGATTCGATCAGCCAGGTCAGCGCGTGAAAGCCCGCTTGATACGCCGACGTTCCGTGCTGCCAGTGCGACGGAAGCAGCTTCAGCAGCGCGTCGTGTGGACCCAGCACATCGAGCAGGGGACGATCCAGCGAGCCGCCCGGCGCGTGCAGCACCTTGCCAATCGCCAGATAGAACAGCGGATCGTCGGACAGAAACGGCGGAGACAGCAGCAGCGCACCGTGAAACAGCACACAGATGCCAAGCGCTCGACGCGGGGACAGCGCTTCTTTCTGCGCCAGCTGGAGCAGTCGCTGCCACGACACAAACAGCAGCCCGGCGCAGAGCAAGTACAGCGCGCACAGCAGCAATCGCTGCGTCGCGGGCGGCCAGCTTTCACAGCGGACCAGATCGATGCGAAAGTGCTGGGAGACGGGAATCAGCAGCAGAACACCCAGCGCTCCGAGTCCGATAGACGGCCACGGCGACGGATGAGCTTCGGCTGGGGCGAGGTGTGACGGCTGCACGCGCGCTACAAGCTAGGTCAGAAGCGGATTGGGGCGGCCTTCGTCGAGGATCGTGCCGCGCGGAATCTGAAGTCCGGCACACAAGGCTTGCGTCGGCATCCGCTTGCGTCCGGGCAGCTGCGCCTCGGGAAACACCACCGTGCCTTGACCACAGGCAACGTGCAGTCCGTCGCGATCGACGCCGAGCACTTCCCCGGGACGACCTTGTCCCGACGACACCTTGGGCAGAAACAGCTTGAGCGGCACCGCGTCTGGACCCGCGAGCCCCGGCGGCAGCAGCGTGTAGCCTCCCGGCCAGGGATCGACGCCTCGCAGGTGTCCGCAGACCAGCTTGGCCGACCGTGTAAAGTCCGCGCGTCCGTGTTCCTTATCGAGCAGCGGTGCCAGCGTCGCCAGCGCATTGTCTTGCGGAATCGGCGTCGGAATGTGACCTTGCGCCAGCGCGGAAACGGCCTCGCTCAGCAGCTGCGCACCAAGCTGACTCAGCGTTTCGTGCAGCGTGCCGGCGGTATCGTCCGGGGTGATCGGAATCTCCAGCGTGCGCAGCATCGGCCCGGTGTCGAGTCCCGCATCCATCTGCATCAGTGTCACGCCGGTTCGATCTTCACCACGCATCAGCGCCCACTGAATCGGTCCGGCGCCTCGATAGCGCGGCAAGATCGAGCCGTGCACATTCCAGCAGCCGTACTTCGGAATCGCGAGCAGCTCAGGCGGCAGGATCTTTCCGTACGCGACGACCACAATCAGCTCGGGCTTGAGCGTCTTCAGCTCTTCGACGAAGGTTGACTTCGACGGACGAAGAAACTGAGGCTGAAGCACTGGCAGTCCGAGCGACTCGGCATAGACCTTCACCGCGGGCGCAGTCTGCTTTTGGCCTCGACCGGCGGGCTTGTCTGGCTGACAGACCACCGCGATGACTTCGCTGTGTTTGTGCAGCGCAGCCAAGCATGGCACGGCGAACTCGGGCGAGCCCATGAACACGGTACGCACGATCCGACTCCTGACGGGTGAAATGGAGAGCTAGAGCGAGGCTTTGCGACGGAGCGCGAGCAGATACAGCTCGATCGACTCTTTGCGAGAGCTATCGGGCTTGACCACGCGAACTTCTGAAAACCCAGCTTGCAGACGGGCACGTAGCCGCTGAAAGTCCGGACCTTGGAACAGCTTGCCCAGAAAGAGACCCCCTGGAACAAGCAGCTCTTCGGCCAGCTCGACGGCACGCTCGAACAGACCTTCGCTGCGCGCTTGATCGACGTGACGAATCCCGGTGGTATCGGGTGCCATGTCGGACAGCACTACATCGAAGCCAGACAGCTCGCCCCGAAGCTCGGCACCCGTGATGGCAAAGACATCTCCCACCACGATGCGCGAGTTCTTGATGGTGACAGCAAGCGGCTGGCGGTCGATTCCCACCAGCGCTCCCTTGGAAGACACCTTCTGACCGGCGTATTGCAGCCACGAGCCGGGACGACAGCCAAGATCCAGCACGCGCTGACCCGGCTGAAACAGCGAATAGCGCTCGTCGATCTCTTGCAGCTTGTAGACCGCACGAGCGGCGAAGTTTTCGCGCTGTGCTTTCTTGAAGAAGGCGTCGTGACGCCCTCTGCGGTCTGAAAGTATGCCTGCTGATCCCATCGACGAGCTCTACTCGAGTTACTTCTTCTTGGCGCCCGCAGCGGCCTTCTTGACACCAGCGGCGCGCTTCTTCTGATCCTGCTCGGCCTCGGTCAGGCGGACTGCGCCCAGACGCTTGGTCGCATTGCGGACCACGACGAAGCCATTGTTGCCACCGGGAACCGAGCCCCGGAGCAGCAGCACGCCTTCTTCGTCACGAACCTCGATGAGGGCGACGTTTTCGACGGTGACGCGATCATCGCCCATGTGGCCGGTCATGCGCTTGCCCTTGTGGACGCGGCCTGGGGTCAGACGACAACCGATCGAACCACCGTGACGGAAGAACTCGTGGCTACCGTGGCTGTCGACCGAGGCTGCCATGTGGTGACGCTTGATAACGCCCTGGTAGCCTTTGCCCTTGCTCTGACCGACGACATCCACGAAGGTGAGCGGCTTGAAGATCGCCGACGGAGCAATCGTCTTGCCCACTTCGAGCGACTCCACTTGCTTCGGATCGAGACGGAACTCGCGAACGTAGCGAACCGGCTTGACGTTCAGCTTGGAAAACAGACCCAGCTCCGGCTTCGTGCACAGGCGCAGCGGCTTTTCACCGTAGCCAACCTGAACGGCCGAGTAGCCGTCTTTTTCGATGGTGCGCTTGCCGAGGACCACGCAGTTTCCAACGTGAACCACGGTGATGCCAATGCGGTCACCTTGCGGGGTGAACATCTGAGTCATTCCGAGCTTTTTGCCGAGGAGGCCAGTACGATTCGCGGGCATGTTTCGTTTCTTTCCTGCGTATTGAAAGGAAGAACCCAGCGCACCGGACGCAGTTTCCATGTTGGTGGAGGCTGGGTAGCTGCTCGTGCAGCCGTTTGAGAGCCCAAATAGCTACCGCGACTCAGCTTTTTCTGTCAAGCCGTCGTTTCTCCGGCGTGATGTTTGGGCAGTCAGACGGAACGCCGAGCACCCAAGTGAAACATATATGTTTCATGTTGCAACTTGATGCAGGATGGTGCGGATGCGGACCTCGCTTGGTTCGGCGTCTGCGCTGTGGCGTTGTCTGCTTCGCTTGCCAGCTCTGGCACCGGGCTTGCTGTAATGGCCAATCAAGCGGCGGCGGTCGCAGGAAGGAATGCGGACATGTTGGAACTTGCTGCGGTGCTGGCTCTGCTCATCGGCGTGCTGCTGGGAATGCTCGGCGGTGGCGGGTCGGTGTTGCTTGTTCCGGTGCTGCTTTATGTGCTGAAGCTGGCGCCGAAGGATGCGCTGGCGACTTCTCAGCTGGTGATGGCCGCAACGACGCTGGTGGCGATGCTGCTGCATGCGCGAGCGGGTCGAGTCGTGTTCGGAACCGGCGTAATCTTCGGTCTGAGCGGCATGCTCGGTTCGTATCTGGGCGGGCGGATTGCGCACCACATTCCAGCAAAGCTCCTGCTCGCGGGCTTTATTGTCCTGATGCTGGCGAGCGCGGTGCAGATGCTGCGGGCCAAGCGCACTGCGGAAGGGGAATCGGGGTCGGACGATGCGGCGGCTGCTCACACCGCGTCGTGGTCGATGGGTCTGACGATTGGCTTCCCCACCGGACTGATTGCCGGAATGCTGGGCGCAGGCGGCGGCTTTCTGGTGGTTCCCGCGCTGACGCTGTTTGGTGGTCTTCCGATGCCGCAAGCGGTGGGAACGTCGCTGCTCGTGATTGCGATGCAGTCGTTTGCGGGATCGATGGGATATCTGGGGCACGCGACGGTGGACGTGAAGCTGGTGACGGTCCTGGCGGTGTCGATGAGCGCGAGCAGCTTGGTCGGGAGCGTCTTGTCGCAGAAAGTCCCGGCGCTGCTCTTGCGACGGCTGTTTGCGCTGCTGCTTCTATCGGTGGCGACGCTGATGCTGCTGCGCACGTTCATCCTGTAGCGACACAACGAGCCGGGCGAGATGGCTCCATGAGAGCCGCGCTACGAATCGATACACAGACAGCGCTGCGACGCGATACAGATCCGAAATCGCAGCCAAGAAAAAGAGGAGCTGACTATGCATCATTTTACGCCCATTTCAGCCTTGATCGGCGGCTTGCTGATCGGGGTGGCCGCGGCGCTGATGCTGCTACTAAAAGGTCGCATTGCGGGCATCAGCGGCATTCTGGGAGGTCTACTTCATCCGTCGGCAGGGGACGCTTCGTGGCGGGTTCTGTTCCTGGTGGGAATGCTGAGCGCGCCGCTCGCCTACCTGCTATGGACCGGACACCTTCCACAGGTGAATGCGACGACATCGTATCGAACGCTGGTCATCGCAGGACTGCTGGTTGGCTTTGGGACACGGCTTGGGAGCGGCTGCACAAGTGGTCACGGAGTCTGCGGTCTGGCCCGTCGCTCACCTCGATCGATCGGAGCCACTGTGACGTTTATGATCATGGGCGCAGTCACTGTGTTTGTGATGCGTCACCTACTGGGAGTGTCGCCATGAATCGGATGCGGAGTCTCACTTCTTTCTTGCTGGGCGCGCTGTTCGGAATCGGGCTGATCGTGTCGGGAATGATCCATCCGCAGAAGGTGCAGGACTTTCTGGACGTCTCGGGACAGTGGGATGCGAGCCTGGCCTTGGTGATGGGCGGTGCGCTGCTGGTGACTGCGCTGACGTTTCCGCTGATTGTGAAGCGCCGCGAGCCGCTGCTTGCAACCAAGTTTCATTTACCAACCGCCAAAGAGATCGATGCCAAGCTGATTGTGGGGGCTGCGCTGTTTGGCATTGGCTGGGGACTTGGTGGCTTCTGTCCGGGACCTGCAATTGTTGGACTGCTCAGTGGATCAACCGCTCCGATTGTGTTTGTCGCAGCGATGATCGTGGGCATGGTGCTTCAGCGCGTCTATCACGACATGCGCAACCCGACTTCCTAAGCAAGACAGACTCGCTCTTCCTGCTTCGGGTTCGCGGATTCCCTGCTTGATTCCTTTCCTAAGCCGGGGCATGTTTCCCGGTTTCCCTTCCTCACTCCTTCGCTGATTTTGCGCGAAAAAAACTGTTTCAGAACTGTTGCGCAATCCTGGCGTTGACGCGTCCGTGCTGCGGGCTGGCATCGAAGCTTTGTCTGCGCGTGTTTCCGTCGCTCAGCTGCTGTGAGTCATTGGGAATTGATGATCCCAATCCTTGCAGGATGAGACATCGCTTCCTATGCTCAAAAAAGTGCTCGGAGGAATAGAGCCGCGTAGAAGAACGATGACCTAAGCAATGAGGATCTCAAACATGCGTCACCTTGGAGTTCTCCTGCTCAGCAGTGCTGCACTCCTTCCGCTGGGAAGGACTGCGATGGCTGCTGCAGAGGAGCGGATAGCACGTCGCGAGCTCTCTGTTCGCGATGCCCTACAGCTTGGTACAGACAACATTCCACAGCTCGTTCGCGCCAAGATGGAACAACGGGTTGTGGAGTCGCGCAAAGAAGGCGCAGGTCTGTGGCTTTCCCAGAATCCGTACGTGACCGTGATGATGGGCAAACGTACGGAAAAGACCAGTGATCCAGTTGCAATCGGTTTGCAATACCAGGTTCACGTTGAACAAGCGCTGGAGATCGCGGGACAGCGCTGGGCCAGGCTGGCTGCGGTGTCTTCGCAGGTTCAGGTTGCGCAGGCGCAGACTTCCTTTGCGCAAGTAGAGTCGCGCGCGCTGCTGCTGTCTGCCTATGTGCAAGCGGCGCTGGCGGATCAGCGATTGGTGGTGGCTCGCCGTCGAGAAGATCTGGCTGCGCAGCTGCTTGCTTCTGCAAACGCACGGCTGGAGCTGGGCGCAACGGGAGCGCTTGATGCGAACCTGGCGCAGATCGAACAAGGTCGCGTGCGGGGTGATGTGGCGCAGACCGAAGCGCTGCTGGCGAGTCGACAGACCCAGCTTGGGATTCTGTGCGGACTGGCTCCTTTGACGAAGCTGGTGCTGACGACTGATCACTCGACGCCGCCGCAGCTTGCGAACAGCTCGGAGCAGCTCGAGTCTCTGTATGCGCTGGCGGAACAGGGAAGGGCGGATCTGCTGGCCATTCGGAGACAGCAGTCTGCGCTTTCCAGCGACGTGAGTCGTCTGCGCAGAGAAGCGATTCCCAACCTGACCGTGGCGTTCGATTATCAGCGCGATCTGCCCGGACAAGACTTTGTGGGTGGAACGGTGGGACTCACGTTTCCGTTCTGGAATCGCAACCAAGGTCCGATTGCGCAAGTGACCGCGCAAGAGCTTCAGCGACAAGCGGAAGAGCGGCTCCTGCTCACGCGGATTCGTGGAGAAGTCGCGGTGGCGCATCGCAAGCTACAGCTTTTGCGGGTTCAGGTGAAAGCGTTTGAAAAAGACGTACTGCCCCCAGCGGAGCGCAACATTGAGCTGCTGCGCCGAGGCTGGCAAGCAGGAAAGTTCGATCTGTTTCGCGTGATCACAGCCTCTCGCGAGCTGGCAGAGACACGGCTGCGATTTCTCGACTTGCTGGAAGATTTATGGCTCGCAGCGATCGAGCTAGAGCGCGCTGTGGGCGCACCCCTTTTGGTAGGAGTTCCGTCATGAAGACCCCTGAGACAACGGTTCCAAGTCGTGGCATTCGCGTGATCGGTTGGATCGGTCCCGCCGCGCTGGGACTTGCACTGGGCGTGCTGATTGGAAAGAGTCGGGAATCAAGCACAGCGACGGACAAATCGAGTCCTTCCGCGACGCAAGATGCCGCAACAGAGCGCCTGAAGCTGACGCAGTTGGCCAGCAAAAAGAACCCGATTGATACGGCGGTGTCTCAGCGGATTCGCCTGGCAAAAGATGTCGAGCTGGTGGGCTCTGTAAGCTATGACGCGGATCACTTTGCGCAGGTGGGACCGCTCATCGCTGGACGGATTGTGGCGCTGGAAGCAGGCATCGGCGATACGGTCAAAGCTGGACAGGTGATGGCCGCGCTAGAGAGTGCGGATGTGGGCCAAGCGCAAGCGGCGTATCTGACGGCGCGTGCTGCGGTGATGGCCGCGCAAGCGAACCTGCGCAGAGAGCGCGAGCTGGCAGAGCGGCGGGTGTCCTCCGTTCGTGAAAAAGAGCTGGCGGAAGCCCAAGCTGCGATCGAGGAAGCGAACCTGGCTGCTGCAACGCAGCGACTTCGTGCGCTGGGCGTGCGACCGGAAGACATCAAAGCGTTGGAACGAAGTGGCAGCGGTCCGGGACGGGTTCCGCTGGTGAGTCCGATTGCCGGTGTGGTGCTGACGCGCGAAGTGACGCTGGGTCAGTCGGTTCAGCCTGCGCAAGATGCCTTCCGCGTGGCCGATCTGTCGCGGCTGTGGGTGGTGCTGGATCTGTTTGAAAAGGACGTTGCGTTCGTTCACAAAAACCAAAAAGTCGTGCTGCGAACGATGGTCTATCCGGGCAAGCTGTTTCCCGCGCGGGTGGCCTATGTTGGTCAAGTTGTCGACGAAAAAACGCGCACCGCACAGGTTCGGATCGAGTTTGACAATCCCGAAGGACTGTTTCGTCCGGGCCAGTTTGTGACCGCAACCCTCATCGGAGATCCAGCGCGTGCGCAAGCGGATGTGCTGGCGGTTCCGATCAAAGCCGTGCAGACGGTGGAAGGAAAGCCGCTGGTGTTTGTTGCAGAGCCCGATGGTTTCTTTACGCGGCGCAGTGTCGAGCTAGGAATCACAGGTGGCGGAATGATCGAAGTGCTATCCGGTCTGAAGGAAGGCGAGCGAGTTGCCACCGACGGCGGATTCCTTCTCAAGAGCGAGCTGCTGAGGTGACATCATGCTGGAAAAACTTGTTCGATTCAGCGTGGAGCGGCGCGGTGTTGTCCTGATCTTGGCACTGATTGTGGCCGCTGTTTCGTTTGGTGCGGTGAAGAAGCTGTCGGTGGATGCGGTGCCTGATGTGACGAACGTTCAGGTGTCTGTGCTGACCTCTGCTCCGGGGCTTTCTCCGTCGGAAGTAGAGCAGTACATCACCTATCCGATCGAAACGGCGCTAAACGGTCTTCCTGATGTGTCCGAGATTCGCTCTGTGAGCCGTACTGCGGTGTCTGCGGTCACGGTGGTGTTCAAAGACAACGTGAATGTGTGGTTTGCGCGGCAGCTTGTGTCTGAGCGCATGAAGATCGCAGAGGTGGACATTCCGCCCGAATACGGACATCCAGAGCTTGCTCCGGTGTCTACAGGACTTGGGGAAATCTACGAGTTCTACCTGGAATCCACCGACGGAAAACACTCTCCGATGGAGCTGCGTACGCTGCTTGATTGGGTGGTGTCGTACAAGCTTCGATCGGTGCCCGGTGTGATCGAAGTAAACGCGATGGGAGGCGAAGCAAAGCAGTATCAAGTGGTGCTCGATCCGAAGCGACTGGCGGCCTACAAGCTGTCGCTCGGACAGGTCTACGACATGCTGCGTCGCAACAACGCGAACATCGGTGGTGGGTACATCGAAAAGAACCGCGAAAGCTACGTGATTCGCGGCGAAGCGCAGTACCAAGATCCGCGTGACATCGGCAATACCGTCATCGCAACGGATCAAGATGGAACGCCGGTGCTGCTCAAGCGACTGGCGCAGGTGAAGCTGGGACCGGCGCTGCGCTTTGGAACAGTGACCAAGCACGGCAAGGGAGAGATCGTCGCGGGAACCGTGATGATGCTGATTGGACAGAACTCGCGTGAAGTGGTGGGCAACGTCAAAAAGGCGCTCGATGAAGTGTCGAGCAGTCTTCCTGCTGGCGTAAAGATCAGCACCTATTACGATCGCGCGCAGTTTATCAATCGCATGCTCAAGACAGTGTTTGTGAACCTGTCGGAAGGTGCGGCGCTGGTGGTGCTGATTCTGTTTGTCACGCTGGGAACGCTGCGCGGAAGCTTGATTGCTGCGCTGGCGATTCCTCTATCGATGGGAATCGCGGTGATCGGAATGGTTCAGCTGGATGTCACCGGCAACTTGATGTCGCTTGGCGCGATCGACTTTGGCTTGCTCGTCGACGGAGCGATCGTGATGTTGGAAGCGGTGATGGTGCGTCTTGCGGTCCGCGATGGCAGTCCGGTGAGCGTTCCCAAAGCGGTGGCGGATGCGATGTCTCAGTCCGCGCGTGCCGTGACGTTTGCGGTCGCGATCATCATGATGGTGTATCTGCCGCTGATGGCGCTGGAAGGTGTCGAAGGACGGATGTTCAAGCCGATGGCGGTGACGGTGGCGCTGGCTCTTTTGGGCGCGCTGGTCTTTACGCTGACGGTGTTTCCGGCCCTGGCTGCGATGGTGCTGAAGGCTCCCTCCGTTCAATCAGGAGACGGTCACGGACATCACGGTGGCGTGTGGGGACGACTTCAGAAGGCGTATACCACGCAGCTGGACAGACTCCTTTCGCGACCGATGATGGTGTACGCGGTGGTGCTGGGACTGATGGTGGTGACGGCGCTGGCGTCTTCGAACTTGGGCGCAGAGTTTATTCCTCGGCTGGAAGAAGGTCAGTTTGCGTTCGATGTAAAGCGGCTCCCTTCGGTGTCGATTACGGAGGCGCAGCGACTGGGAACGCAGATGGAAGAAGTGGTCTCGCGCTTTCCTGAAGTCGAGTCGGTGGTGACGCGAACGGGACGCGCGGAAGTGGCGACGGACCCGGTGGGACCGGATGAAACGGAAGTGGTGGTACAGCTCAAAGAAAAAGAGCAGTGGACCACCGCGCATGATCTCGATGAGCTGGGAGAAAAGATCAAAGTCGCGGTCGAGCGAGAAGTGCCCGCGACGTTTGTGTCGGTGTCACAGCCGATTGAGGATCGTGTAAACCAGCTTTTGTCTGGCTCGCGTGCAGACGTGGTGGTGAAGGTCTTCGGTCCTGATCTGCAAGTGTCCAAAGGACTCGCGGATCGGGTGGCTGCGATCCTGCGAACGGTGCCCGGATCGGGAGATCTGCGTGTACAGCGCGTGCTGGGACTGCCGCTCCTCAACGTGAAAGCAGACCGGCTGCGGCTGGCGCGCTACGGCATTCCGGCAGATGAAGTGCTCGCGGTGGTGGAGTCTTCTCGAGTCGGTCGCAGCGTCGGAAAGATCTTTGAAGGTCCGCGTCGCTTTGATCTGGTTCTGCTGCTTCCGCCCGCGCAGCTTACGCCCGAGTCCTTTGGTGAGCTGCTGGTAGGAACCGGACAAGGACAGCTGGTTCCGCTTGCGCAAGTGGCAGACATTCGCGAATCGGAAGGACCGGCGGTGATCAACCGCGAAGGACTGGAGCGACGCGTGATGGTAGAAGCCAACATCCGAGGCCGCGATCTGGTCAGCTACGTAGGGGAAGCGCAGCAAAAAGTTCATGCACAGATCCAGCTTCCGACCGGCTATCGGCTCGATTGGGGTGGGCAGTTTGAAAACTTCACGCGCGCCAAAAACCGTCTGATGTTGGTCGTTCCGATGGCGCTGGCGATCATCTTCGGCATGCTGTTCCTAATGTTCGGAGATCTGCGCTACGCCATCGCGGTGTTTGCCTGCGTTCCGCTTGGTGTCGTGGGCGGTGTGATCTCGCTGCGACTGCGTGGGCTGCCGTTTTCGATTCCTGCTGCGGTCGGCTTTATCGCGCTGTGCGGTGTGGCGGTGCTAAACGGCGTTGTGATGGCGTCTGAGCTGAAGCGACGGATTGCGGAAGGACAGCCGCTCCTTATCGCACTGCGTGAGAGTGCAGGTGGCGCGCTGCGACCGATCATGACGACGGCGCTGGTTGCGGCGATTGGCTTTTTGCCGATGGCGCTGTCTACGCGCTCGGGAGCAGAAGTTCAGCGACCGCTGGCGACGGTGGTGATTGGTGGCATTCTGTCTTCGACGTTCCTGATGCTGGCGGTGCTGCCGCTGCTGCTGCGCGGACTGCTTCAGCGTGAAAAGGACAGTGACGGAGACGGGACAGAGCACGCTGTGCTCTCTGCGGCTGGTTCTGACATCGTGTCATCCAGTACGACGTAGCCCAGCCAATAGACAGACACCGCACCGGACACTGGGTGAATAAGAGGCGTTTCATACTCCTCTTATTTGCGGCGATGTGCCCCGATAGAACGGGGCTCGATTGACAGTGTCTGTGTGCTGTGTCTCTCTTGTAGGTGATGACAGCGCGTACCGCAGCTTGGCTTGTCTCTGTCTGCTTGGGCAGCTTCTTTTCGGGCAGCTCGCTGGCTGCGCCTCCGACGAATCCTCCGGCCAGCTATCCTGCGCCCAGGTATCCAGATCTCCTCTTGACCGATCGCCGCTTGTCGCCAGCCGATACGGTGATGCCGCTGTCTGACTGGGGGGCCATTCGACGCGCTGCGTCGACGCGCTTTCGTCCGACACGGGAGCAGATCACGGACGCAGGTAAGCCCAAGGTGCTGCTCCGGCAGCTTGCGCAGCCGAGTCCGCCCCAAGGTCAGCCGCCCGGTCGCAAGATCAGCACCGATGACAACGTCGAGCTGCAAGACACGGTAGATGCCACGGTGCGCAGCTATGAACGACCGACGAGCACGCGCACGGTGGAGCTGGTCGTGACGACCACCGACCTTGGCCAGATCGAAGAGGTTTCGGTTTCGCTGCCGTCGGGAAGTCCACGCTTTGATGAAGAAGCGATCACCTGTCTGCGCGATGCATTTGCAGCCTATCCGCCCAAGGAAGATCGTCGTCCGATGCTCAGTCGCTGGCGCATTCGCGGCGGCTACGGAGTGACGCTCCCACGAGCCCTTGCGCCGATTACGCCGCGTGCCGCCAATGCCAAAGTGCCAAACCAAGGAATTCCAATGCTCGTGCCGGTTTGGGGATCGTTTGATGAGTCGCGCGGCACCACCCAGACGAGGCATGCATTCGCCGATCTGATCGACACCCAGATCGATCTGCTCGAGCAGCGTCCCAAGTAATCGCTCCGACGGGTGCTGGCTGCGAAAATCCACCTGATTTCCGACTCTTTTTCCTCCGTCATTACCTCCTGTTCTTCATCGCGCGATCCCTTCTCGTCTGGTCTTGCTGCGTGCTGCCGATCGGACTCCGCAGCGCAGTTGAAAAGTGAAGTTGAAGTCGCTGTGAACAGGGCTGGCGATCGCGGCATGCGGAGATTCCTATTCATTCCAATTTTCCGACGCTGACGTTGGAAAATCTGCGGCTGGTTCGCTGCTTGCTAGCAGCCCATGTGTGCTTCCCTCTCTCTTTCCTTCGTTTCGCTCGCACCGCGCTCCAATCTCTGCTACGCGCTGCGAATTTCTGGGGGCTGTAGATTTTGTTGGATCTGAGCGATCCATCCGCGATAGATTGAATTTGTACTTAGTCGGGCCTGACGGCGACGGGGTAGGGCAGCTAGCCAGGCAGACTCAGCGTACAGTGCGCAGCCGCAAGAGCTTGCTGCCGCGTAGGGAGGTTCGTATGCGATACGATCATTCGTTTGCTCGTTTGTCGAAGGAACCGGCGCAAGGGAATCCGCTTCCATCGAGCACTGGGCGATCTCGATCGTGGCTTTGCGGGCTCCTTCTCGGTCTGTGTTCGTTTGTGGGAATCGCTTCGGTTGCGACGCCGCGCGCCATGGCTCAGGACCGTCGTATGACGGATCGCGTCACCGCAGTCATTGGAAGCTGTGGTGCCAAGGTCAAGTCGCTGTCTGGACAGGACGTCAGTGCCGTGCTGCGGAGCGCGCTCCTCAAAGAGCTGCGGGACTCTCCTTCGGTGCGCGTGTTTGAGGACGCCCGCAATGCGCAAGCGCTGGTGTCGGGCTTTAGCGTCGATGGCAGCGTGACCCAGCTTGCGCGTCACAATAGTGCGCAAGGTGACGTGGAAGTGAGCGCCGATGTCAGCTTGATCATCTCTTCACTTCCGGGTCGTCGTGTGGTTGCGATGGTGTCCGGTGGTGCGACGGTGATTGGCTCAGCGACAGCGGACACGCACTTTACGGGACTGCTCATCCAGAACCTGCAGCAGGAAGCGATTGCGCAGGCAGTTTCGCAAGCCACCGCAAGCTGGATCGAGTCGCTGGAACGCAAAAACCAGCGCAAGACCAAGCTGTACGCGATGGCTCCGTAGCGCATCACTTGTCTGGATGACAGGAGCGTTGCGCAATAAGAGGCGCGGAATCTGCTTCTTATTGCTTAGGTGTGACAGACCGCTTCGATGTTGTTCCCATCGGGATCGAGCACAAACGCGCCGTAGTAGTTTGGGTGATACATCGGACGCAGACCGGGCGCTCCGTAGTCCGTTGCTCCGGCGGCCATCGCGGCGGCATAGAAGGCATCCACGGCGGCGCGATCTGCTGCGGCAAAGGCGATGTGCGTGGGCGTGCTCTTCTGCTGACCGTCTTTCCAAAACGACAGCGGACCTGATCCGATCCAGAACTCCGGCTTGCCCTGCTTGCCAAAGCCACAGATGTTCGGGAATTCCTTCAGGGCGGTGATGCCAAGCGGAGCGAGCGCGCGCGTGTAGAAGTCTTTGGAAACGGTGTAGTCGCTGACTGGAAGCGAGATGTGGTCGATGATCATCGGGGTTTTCTCCTTGCGGATGACCTACCACATTTGGCGCACGGATTCTGCGCGTATGTTCAGTGACAAGGTGCGAGCGCGGCGCTGTAGACGGGCGAAGGCGATGGTGCGCTACTGCGGAGCGAGTGCGATGCCGCGATAGGCGGTGTTGGTCGCTGCGGTTGCGAGCGCGGTGGCACCAATCATGTCGATGGCGCTGCCGTCATCGACGAAGCTGACCACGCGGGGCGGACTCTCTGCGGTGGTCGCCAGCAGCACGACGTTATTGCCCGACACAAAGCCAGCCAGGCCGCGCGCTCCAGCGGTGAGGTTCTTGGCCAGCGTTCCGGCGAGCGCCCAGGTCGTTCCGCTCAGCTTCCAGCGCTGTACGCCGCCGCCTGCTGCCGAGCCGCGATCGTCGGCCACGTAGATGACATCGATGCCGGGCGTGGCGTCGCGGTCGAGCGCGACAAAGCCGTAGTGCGACGTGGTCGTCTGCGTCGCAAAGCCGCTCAGCAGCGTCGCCGTGGCCGTGGTCTTGGGCAGTCCGCCGGAGCCGACGATGGTGTTGATGCCCTGCGTGGTGCCCGATGCGCTGCTTGCGTACAGCTGACCGCCAAAGATGTTCAGCCAGCGCATGTTGTTGGTGAGCAGCGAGCCGCTTGGCTTGGTCGTGCTGCCAAATGTGGTGTAGACGATGCCCGACGCGCCAGCCGCCCACAGATCGATTCCGTTGTTGCTGGTGACGCCTCGGAACGAGTTGTTCGTCAGAAAGTCCGATGACGTGCTGGTGTCGAGCACGTCCTTGTTGTCCAGGCGACCGATGGTGCGGTTGCCGGTTCCGGTCGACGTCGCCATGCCGACTGCGGTGTCGTAGCCGCCGACGAGCACAAAGTGACCGTCTTCCGAGCGGCTCAGCTGACCTTCCGCCGTCGAAGTGCCGGTGATCGTGAGGATGCGATTCGTGCCCGCGACAGCCGTTGGAAGTGCTTTGGCGGCGCCCACCATGCTGCCATCGCTGATCTTGCGTCGCTCGAGGAATCCAGCGGTCGCGGTTCCGGCCAGCGCGTTTGTGCCATCACCGACGCGCAGCACGATAAACTCCGTCGGAGCAGGAAGTGGGGTCAGATCGGCACCCGCCAGATCAATCGGCGGTGCGGTCAGGTCTTCGCTAACGGCCATGTCCTCTTCGGTCGTGACAGCCATATCGACAGGCTGTTCTCCCTCGGTGTTGTCTTCTCGACAGTTGGCAAGAGAGAGCAACAGCAGCGGTGCAAACAGCGCAGGTAGACGTTTCATCGATCTCTCCGATTTGATTGGAACGTGGATGTCTGGTCGGGGGAATCGAGACAAAAGTCTGGCCTCGTCAGCCGCCGTCGTCCCCCCCAAGGTCGCGTGCAGCAGCGTGTCAGTGCTGGCCTAACTACTGTGAGGCCACAGCGCTGTCGCTGCCAGACCAAAAGGGCAGGGTAGAAGGTGGTGTCAGCCTCGGGAAGTTCCCGACATCAGCGGGCGCTTCGGCGGCTTTCGCACAGTCGCATGCACGCAGTGAAGTGAAACCGGATCGGGCTGCTGTCGAGCGCTGGCTAGGACTGCGTCTCTGCGCGCCACACCGACGCCATCGGACGCTGGGCTTCTGCTTCGGGATCGATCGAGGAAGGCGGGATGTTTTCGGGCAGTCCAAAGCGCAGCGTATGGAGCGCTTCTTTGGCCGCTTGGTAGTAACACGACATCGTGCTGCGACCCGGCGCTCGGTCGGGAAACAGCAGCTCTCCACTGGCGGTCAGGATGCGTGACGCCAGCGACTCCTCTTCGGGATCGGCCTGGCCTTGTTCTTTCCACAGCATCTCAAACACCAGCGCTTGCTTGGTTGTGCCCAGCAGATAGACCCGACGCGGATCGACGCCGAGCACACGCATGTGCGGCTCCATCACCTTTAGCTCCAAGAGCGCCGCCATCAGCAGCTCCACTTGGAAGGCAATCATCCGCCGCTCTTTCCAGCGCGACAGCTTTTTTAGCTCCGACGGCAGATACTGAACCCCGAGCCCGACGTGACGCGCTTCGTCTTTTTCAAAGTAGAGCAACAGCTCACACAGCACCGGCTCGACCTGTGACTCGCGCAGCGCTTGAAAGATCGTAAGCGCCAGCGCCTCGATCATAAGCTGCATGCCCATCACCTTGAACAGCGGGTCGTTCGTTCGCAGCACGCCATCAAGCAGCACCCGCGCTTGGCGATTGAGCGGCTGCGGCGAAAAGCCCAGCTCGCGCAGGTAGTCGTGCAGCACGTAAAAGTGACGCGCTTCATCGTGCGCTTGCGAGGTCGCCGCCAGCTTCGGTCCGAGCGGCACAAAGGAATCCGCCAGCTGACTGGCAATCTTCCACGCCGCCAGCTCTCCCCACATCAGGACTTGCAGGATGTTGCCGATGGCGGTGCGCTTTGCGTCATCGAGCTGGATGCCGCCGTGCTTGGCCAGTAGCTCCGGCAGCACCTTCTGACCATCCCACGCCAGCGCTTGGCCGCGATGGTACAGGTTTGTCAGCTTCTCTTGCCGTCGCGCAAGGTCTGCATCTTGGGCCAGAGAAAACATGTCAAAGGGCAGCGGACTGGGACCAAGACCTGCGAGCCACATGGCCAACCTCCCGAGCTACTTGGTTTCGCGGAGCGAGGTCAGAATGGCATCTACCTGTTTTTTCGCATCACCAAACAGCATTCGCGTGTTTTCACGGAAAAACAGCGGGTTGTCGATCCCGGCGTAACCGGACGCCATGCTTCGCTTCATCACCACCGAGGTCTTGGCCTTCCACACCTCGAGCACCGGCATGCCGTAAATCGGGCTCTGCGGATCATCGAGCGCCGACGGATTGACGATGTCGTTGGCCCCAATCACCAGCGCCAGGTCGGTGCTGGGGAAGTCTTGGTTTATCTCGTCCATCTCCAGCACGATGTCGTACGGCACCTTCGCTTCCGCGAGCAGCACGTTCATGTGTCCCGGCAGCCGTCCCGCGACCGGGTGAATCGCAAAGCGCACCGTGGCTCCGCGCTCGCGCAGCAGCTTGGCAATCTCGTACAGCGGATACTGCGCCTGTGCGACCGCCATGCCGTAGCCCGGAATGATGATGACGCTCTTGGCTTCGCGCATCAGCTCTGCCGTCGCTTCGCCCGACACCGACTGCACTTCGCGCTGCTCGCCGCCCGCTTCCTTGGGCTTGGCTGGCGCTGCCCCTTCGTCTGCACCAAAGCCGCCGAAGATCACGTTCCAGATCGAGCGATTCATCGCCTTGCACATGATGTAGCTCAGGATCGCGCCCGATGAGCCAACCAGTGCGCCCGTGATGATGAGCAGGTCGTTGGACAGCATGAAGCCCGCCGCCGCCGCCGCCCAGCCCGAGTAGCTGTTGAGCATCGACACCACGACCGGCATGTCCGCGCCGCCAATCGCCATCACCAGGTGAATCCCCAGCACACACGCGATGCCCGTCATGATGAGCAGCTCGGTCGTCGCATGCTCTGCACCGAGAAACCGCACAAGCAGATAGCCCGACGCCGAAAGCAGCGTCAGGTTTAGCAGGTGCCGACCCGGAAGCAGCAGGGGCTTGCTGCGAATCGTGCCGCGCAGCTTGCCAAACGCGATGATCGACCCGGTAAACGTCACTGCGCCAATCAGCACACCGAGAAAGATCTCGACGTGATGAATCACCGCTTCCGCGCCCGAAAGCTGATGATCCGGCGACAGGTAGCTCGCAATGCCCACCAGGACGGCGGCGGCTCCGACGAAGCTGTGAAGCACCGCGACCAGCTCCGGCATGCTGGTCATCGCGACCCGCGCCGCCACGACTGCACCGATGGTGGCACCGACTGCGACTGCTCCCGCCAAGATGCCGACCGATTCCAGCCCAAGCGAGCTGCTTGAAAACGCCGTCAGCGTCGTGGCCACGATGGCCAGCAGCATGCCGACGATTCCAAACGCATTGCCGCGCCGCGCCGAAGACTGCGTGGACAGTCCTCCCAGGCTCAGGATGAACAGAACACCCGCCGCAAGATAGGAAACCGTAACGAGACTGGACTGCATGGGGCACCTACCTGCGGAACATCTTCAACATGCGCTGCGTGACCAGAAAGCCACCCGCGATGTTGATGGTTGAAAGCAGCACGGCCACTGCGGCCAAGATCGTGGCGGGCGCGAGCGGCGGACCGCTCAGCTTCAGCATGCCACCGACGATGATGATGCCTGATATGGCGTTGGTGACGCTCATCAGCGGCGTATGCAGCGCGGGCGTGACGTTCCACACCACCTGCCAGCCGACGAAGCACGACAGCACAAACACCGTCAGGTGCGACAGAAACGCCGGCGGCGCAAACAGTCCAATGCCCAAAAACGCCACCGCCATCAGCAGCAGCGCCGAAAGCTGCGCCCGAGGATTGACCGACGTGTCCTCGTGCCCGTGTCCGCCCTTGGCTTCCTTGCCCGCCGCCTTGACCGGCGCGGCTTGCGGCTTCTTGGCCTCGGTGGGAGGCGGCGCTTTCGGCTTCGGCGGTGGTCCCAGCACTTCGCCTTCGTGAACCACCAGCGCGCCGCGCACCACTTCGTCTTGCAGGTTGACCTGCCACTTGGTCCCGCCGCCCATGTCCGTCAGCAGGTGAACCAGGTTGTTGCCGTACAGCGTGCTCGCCGTCGGCGCCAAGCGACTTGGCAGATCCATGTAGCCGATGACGGTGACGCCTCGGTGATTGATGACCTCGCCGGGCCGCGTGACCTCGCAGTTTCCGCCCGCTTCTGCCGCCAGGTCCACCACCACGCTGCCGGGACGCATCTGCTCGACATGGCTGCGCAGGATGAGCTGCGGTGCCGCTCTGCCCGGAATCAGCGCCGTCGTGATGATGATGTCCACCTCGCGCGCCTGCTTTTCAAACAGCGCCATCTCTGCCGCGATAAACGCTGGGCTCATCTCCCGCGCGTAGCCGCCTTCGCCCGTGCCATCTTCGGCCAGCTCGACTTCCAGAAACTCCGCGCCCATGCTCTGGACCTGCTCGCGGACGACCGGACGCGTATCAAACGCACGCACAATCGCACCCAGGCCGCGTGCAGCGCCAATTGCCGCAAGACCTGCCACACCAGCCCCAATCACCAGGACTTTGGCGGGCGGAACCTTTCCGGCTGCGGTGACTTGGCCCGTAAAGAAGCGACCAAAGAAGCTCGCGGCTTCGATGACCGCCCGATATCCCGCGATGTTCGCCATCGAGCTGAGCGCGTCCATCTTCTGCGCCCGCGTGATGCGCGGGATGAGATCCATCGCCAGCACCGTGGCTTTGCGCGCCGCCAGTCGATCCACCAGATCCCGGTTTTTCGCGGGCCACAGAAAGCTCACCAGCGTCGCTTTTTCGCGCAGCAGCTCTGCCTCATGTCGGCCAAGCTGCGGATGCATATCAGGCGGCTGAACCTTCAGCACGATGTCCGAGCCCGCCCACAGCGCGGTGGTATCGCCGACCACTTGCGCGCCTGCTTTTTGATAGTCCTCGTCTCGAAACGATGCGCCATCGCCCGCGCCGGATTCAACCTGGACGGCAAAGCCAAGCTTACAGAGCTTGCCCACCGTCTCCGGGGTTGCAGCGACGCGCCGCTCTCCCGGCTTGATCTCTTTGATGATGCCGATGTTCATGTGTTTGGCCAAAAGAGCGAAGGCTCTCTCGATGAGAAATCGAACTTTTCCAGTGCTGAGAATAGGCCGATCCGTCGGCGAGAAACAAGCGCGCTCTGGGCCGAATACGCGGCGACGGACTTTTGTGAACCCTTGCGAAATCCCTGATTGTGCTTCTGCTTCGGACGTGGCTAGCATGACCACATGCAGACAGCGGATAGTCGCGACCTCGTCCTCGACCGGCTGTGGCAACATGCCCGCGCCCGTCCCAGCGAGCCCGCGCTGTACCAAAAACACAGCGACGGTGAATGGAAAGCGCTGACCTTTGCCGATTATCGCGACCTCGTCCATCGCACGGCGGCGGCTTGCGTCGCGGCGGGCATGCCAGAAGGTGGATCCATCGGCATCTTCTGTGAAAACCGCGTCGAGTGGGTCTTGGCTGCCCTGGGCGCGCAGGCTGCTGGCGGTCTGGTGTCCGGGATCTACATGAACTCGACGGACGACCAAGCGGTCTACATCTTGGCGCACTGCGAAGCCACGATTGCGGTCGTCGATGGTCCTCGGCAAGTCGAGCACCTGCTGCCGCACCTCTCCATGATGCCCAAGCTGTCGCGCATCGTGGTCCTCACCGAGCCCGATGTGGCGTCCTCGTTTGTCTCTAAGCCTGGGCTTGTGGTGAGCTGGCAAGAATTTCTCGACAGCGGCAAAGGCCACGAACAGACCGTCGATGAGCGCTTTGCCCGCCTGACCCCCGACACGCTCGCATCGCTGATCTACACGTCCGGCACGACGGGAACGCCCAAAGGCGTGATGCTGTCCCATCACAACCTGGCTTGGACCGCGCGCACCGGCCTGTCGACGTTTCAGGTCGATCGGCAAGACGTGATGGTGTCGTATTTGCCGCTGTCGCACATCGCCGAGCAGATGCTGACCATCTACGTCGCCATCACCGCCGGGATGAAGATCTACTTTGCGGGCGGCATTGATCAGCTCAAGGACACGCTGCTGGTCGCGCGTCCCACCGTGCTGTTTGGCGTGCCGCGTGTGTGGGAAAAGCTTCAGTCTGCGCTGGCGCTGCGGCTTGCTGAGCAAAAGCCCTTTCAGCGTCGCATCATTGCCTGGGCGCGCGATGTCGGCAGCCGCGTCGGTCACTACCGGCTCGAGTCCGGCTCGCCGTTTGGGCTGCTCGCGGTCGAAGAGATCGTCGCCCGCAAGCTGTTCTTCACCAAGATTCGCACCTCGCTGGGGCTGGAGCGCCTGCGCTTTGCCGTGTCCGCCGCCGCCGCGCTGCGCAAAGATGTCGTCGAGTTCTTCCTGTCGCTCAGCATCCCGATACACGAGATCTACGGCCTGTCCGAGAGCACCGGACCGCTCACCATGAATGTGCCGTCCGCCGGACAGACGCGCGTCGGGACGGTGGGACGACCGCTGCCCGGCTCGGCGCTCAAGCTCGCAGCCGACGGCGAAATTCTGTTTCGCGGTCCGAACGTCGCGCTCGGCTACTTCAAAGATCCCGCCGCCACCGCGCAGACCTTCCAAGACGGCTGGCTGTATACCGGCGACATTGGCGAACAAGACGACGCGGGCTTTTTGCGCATCACCGACCGCAAAAAGGATCTGCTGCGCACCTCGGGCGGAAAGTACGTCGCGCCCCAGCCGATCGAGAGCCTGCTCCGTACGCTGCCGCTCGTGTCCCAGGCGGTTGTGGTCGGCGAAGGTCGCAAGTTTGTCTCGGCCCTGCTGACGCTCGATCCAGAGCGCGCCAGCAAGTACGCGGAAGCAAGCGGCCTGCCCACGTCACGCACCGAGCTGATGGCCAGCGACAAGCTTCGCCAGTTTGTTCACGACCAGCTCGAGCAGATGAACGCGCAGCTTGCCCGCTTTGAGCAGATCAAGCGCTTCACCATTTTGCCGACCGAGTTTTCGATCGAGCGCGACGAAGTCACCCCGACCCAGAAGCTCCGTCGCAAGGTCATCACCAAGAACTACGCCGCCGAGATCGACGCGATGTACGCCGAAGGCGAGCCCACCGAGTCCTAGCCTCGGTCGCCCGCGCCGCACCAGCCTTCCGCGCTACAGCTTCGTCCAGCTTGTGCCACTGAGGGTCGGTGGCGCTTGCAGCGTCAGCGTGTACTCGGCCCGGCGGTTCTTTGCCTGATCCACGTTGTCGCCGGTCCTTACCATCGGCGACCGCTCTCCGTACCCGACAAAAAAGATCGGCATCCGAAAGCCCTTCTGTCGGAAGTACGTCGCAATCGACTTGGCCCGGCTGCGTGACAGCGTCAGGTTTTCCGCGTCGCCACCAATCGTGTCGGTGTGTCCCGTCACAAACAGCATCGGCTGCGGAATCGCGCCCATCACCACGCCTTGCTCGGACCACTTGAGCAGCGTCTTTTCCACCCGATCGAGCACCGTGGTGATCCGCCGCAGGCTGTCATCCAGCTTGGCTTTTTCGCTGTCCCGAACGTCCGACGACGCCGGGTCGAAGTTCACATCCTCGTGCGGGACCGCCACAAACCACGGATACAGGTTGATGTGGCCGCTCGCGCCGTCTTTGTCAAACAGCTTCACCGACAGCCGCAGCACCACGCTCTCCGTCGGGGCCGAGGTCGAAAACTCCCACGGAATCCGCAGCCACGTTCCGGGCGCTTCCCCCGCAAAGCCGACCTTGCCTTCGCCCATCTTTTCGCCGTCGTCCGAAAAGACCTCGATCTCGGCCCGGCCCGCTGGCGCCGACAGTGTCAGCTCCACAAAGCGCTTTTCGACGTTCAGGTGCGGCGACACATAGTTTTTGTCGTAGCCAATCTGCAGCGTCCGGTTTAGCACCGTGTCAAACGTCACCGGACGCTTCCAGAGCTGACCGCCGACCTGCGCCGTGATCATCCCTTCCCAGTGCGTCGCCCCCGGCTTGCCCGACCCGAGCTTAAACGAAGCCTTCTGGCCCGCTCCGAGCTTCTTTGACTGGTACTTGAACTCACCCGCTTCGCCGCTTGCCGATCCCAGCGACGGATCGGCTTCTTTGGCCACCAGCGCCACCGACAGCCCCGTAAGCGCCGCATCCGCCGAGATGATGAGCGTCGGCTGATCCGGCTGCGGCACCGGGGTCTTGAGCGAAAAGCGAACCGGATCGCCGTCCGCCAGCGCAGACAGAGCAAACAGCTGGACACAGACCGCGACCGCTTGCGAAAGACCTCGCCTCATCCGTGCAGCCTATCGCGCCGCCTCGTCGGCGTAAACGGCAGAAACGCGCCCCCGCTGCTTACTTCTTGCCCTTTGCTTTGGGCTGCGGCGCTTTGGCTTTTTCGATGTCCGCTTTGAGCTGCTCCAGCGTCTCGCACGACTTCTTGTTGCCCAGGTCACAGCCCTTTTGGAAAAACTGCTGCGACTTGTCGATGTCCTTGGTGACGCCGTTGCCGCTGCCGTACAGAACGCCCAGGTTGAAGCAGCCGTCCGCGTTTTTGCCGTCGCAGGCTTTTTCAAAGTAGGTCTTGGCCTTGGCCTTGTCTTCCGCGCCGCCCTGGCCGCCCAGGTACATCGCGCCACCGGCCACGCACGCTTGCAAAAACGCGCCCGAGCACGCCATGTCAAACAGGCTGCGCGCCTTCGGCTTGTCTTCCGGCCCGCCATCGCCGCTCGACATCATCGTCGCCGCGTTGTTGCAGTTGTCCAGCATCTCCGGCCCGCAGGTCTTTTCAAACAGCGCCCGCGCCCGCGTCTTGTCGACCTGCACGCCGCCTTCACCCGTGTAGCGCAGGCTCGCTTCGTTTGCGCACGCGACCAGGATTCCGCCATCACAGCCGCGCTTGTAATAGTCCGCCGCCTTCGGCTGGTCTGCCGCGACGCCTTTGCCTTGCGACAAGATCTCTGCCGCGATGACACACGCCTTGCTGTCGTGATCACACGCGCCCGGCAGAAACTTCAGCGCCTTGACATTGTCTTTGGCCTGCAGCGCCAGCGCCGCCTTGTTGTAGCAGTCCTTCGGAGCCGCACACGAGTCGGCATCCTTGGCCGCCGCCGCTGCCTTGGCCGCATCGTCCGGCACGGTCTGCGTCGCCGGTCCACACGCAGCCCCAAGGACCGCCATTCCCAACAGAAGTGAGCGAAACGTAAGCATCGGTTCTTCCTTGTCACCAGAAGGTGGATTGAGACGGCGGATTTACGACCCGCGCCCCGCTTTTGTCAATCGCGACAGCCCGCATTTGTACGAGCATCAGCCCGCAAAGGACGCTTTATGGACCCGTCGCCCCCTGTGCCCGCTCCGCCTTCGCCTGGTTCGTCCCCCGGTAGCAGCCTGCCCAGCTCCGATCCGCTCGTCGAAGGCCAGACGCCCTCCAGCTTGCTCACCAAGCGGATTGTCGTCGCTTCGATGGTCTCGATGGTCGCGCTCGCGATTGTCTGCGGGCTTGGGCTGGGCTCGCTGCGCCGACTGTCTCTGCAAAACGATGCCGAGATGGCCCAGCGCCTCGCCCTTCTCGATGAAAGCGAGGTCTTTCAGCTCCTTCTCTACCAAAAGGGCTTTGCCGTCGACTTCATGTTTACCGGCGATGAGCGCTGGCTGCGCGAGCTGGACCAAGGCCGCCGCGAGTTCGCCGACTGGCTCACCCAAGCCGACCGCACCGCCGACACCGCCGAAGAACGCCACCTGCTGGAGCGCATCCGTCGCGACTACCGCCAGCTAGACGCCGAGCACACCGCCATGATTGCCAGCTTCCGGCGCGGTGAGTCCAAAGAAGTCCGCCTTCAGCATCAGCGCATCTACAGCCAGCTCAACGATCTCGTTCACCTGTCCGAAGAGTTTGTCCGCACCTCTGCCGCCCAAGCCCGCGAGGAGCGCGCCCGCGTCCAGCACACCTTGCGACGCGACACCACGCTGCTTGTCAGCAGCAGCCTGCTTGGCATGATCACCAGCTTGCTCGTCGGCTTTTTGGTCGCCCGCCGCGTCGCCCGTCCGATCTATGAGCTTCAGCTTCAGGTGGCGTCCGCCGCCCAGCGCATCCGCATCGAAGTCCCGCCCGGTCGCGCCGGCTTTGAAGCGCTCGGTGAGCACATGAGCGCCATCTTGCGAAAGATCGAAGAAACCGACGCCGCCATCGCCGAGCAGCGCCGCCGGCTCATCCAAAGTGAAAAGATGTCCGCCATCGGCGAGGTCGCCGCCAAGCTCGCCCACGAGATCCTCAATCCCCTCACCGGCATCAAGGCCGCCGTCCAGCTGCTCGCCCGCAGCCGCAGTGACGACGACGGCCCCAGCGCCCAGGCCGCCCGCGACACCGCCCAGGTCGTCAGCCAGGAAATCGCCCGCGTCGAGCAGCTCGTCCGCCGCATGCTCACCTACGCCCGCCCGCTCGCCCCGCGCCTGTCGTCCCTTTCGGTGCCGTCGCTGTTGTCCATGGCCCACGAAGCGTCCCGTCCTGCGCTCGCGACCGCCGACGTGCAGCTTGTCTGCCAGCCGTCGTCCGCGCTGCCCGCCGTCTCGGTGGACCCGATGCTCATCACGCAGGTGCTGTCCAACCTGATCATCAATGCCGCCCAGGCGAGTCCACCCGGTGCCACCGTCTTGGTCCAAGCCGCCCTGCGCGATCACAAGGGCCAGTCCATGCTGGCTGTGTCGGTGCGCGATGAAGGGCAGGGGATCTCGGACGCGGTCATGCCCCACCTGTTTCAGCCCTTCTATACGACCAAGCCGCGCGGCAACGGCCTGGGCCTGGCCCTGTCCCAGAACATCGCCCGCGAGCACGGCGGCCTCATCGTGGCGACCAACCGCACCGATCGATCGGGGGCCGACTTTACGCTGCTCGTCCCGCTCCAGCCGCAGAGTGACTCTGCCGATGCGCTCGCTGCCGTCACGCTGAGCGACACCGCCCCGTCCGCGTGATACAAGATCGCCATGTCTGCGCATGTCCTGGTGGCCGACGATGAGGCCCTTATCCTGTCCTCGCTTCGCGGCGTGCTCTTGCAAGAGGGCTTCGAGGTCACGGTCGCCAGCAGTGGCGAGCAGGCCTGGCAGCACTTTGTCAAAGCCCGACCCGATGTCGTCCTGCTCGACCTCATCCTCGGCGACATCACCGGCATCGAAGTCCTGCGCCGCATCCGCCAGCTGTCCCCCGAGACCAAGGTCATCCTGATCAGCGCCCACGCCACGCTTGAACAAGCCGTCGAAGCGATGAAGCTTGGCGGCTACGACTTCATCCGCAAGCCCTTCGAGCTAGAAGAGATCGTCACCACCGTTCGCAACGCCGCCCGCACAAGTGAGCTAGAAGGCCGCGTCGATTACCTGGCCCGGCGCTCCCGCCAGCAGGGCGACAGCGGCGGGATTCTCTTTGCCTCGTCCGTCATGGCGGCCAAGCTGCGCGAGATCGAGCTGATCGCCCGCAGCCCCGTGCAGACCGTGCTCATCCAGGGGGAAAGCGGCACCGGCAAGCAGCTCGTCGCCCAGCTCCTTCATGAGCGCTCCGCCCGCCAGCGGGGTCCGCTCGTCGAGCTAAACTGCTCCACCTTGCCCGAGACGCTGGTTGAGAGCGAGCTGTTTGGCCACGAGCGCGGCGCCTTTTCCGATGCCCGCGAGCGCAAGCTCGGCCTGGTCGAGATCGCCGACGGCGGCACCTTGTTTCTCGATGAGATCGGCGACCTCAGTGCCAGCGCCCAGGCCAAGCTGCTGACCTTCCTAGAGCAGCGCACCTTCCGCCGCGTCGGCGCCACCGCCGTGCGCAAGGTCGATGTCCGCGTCATCGCCGCCACCCACCGCGACCTGCGCGCCATGGCCGCCGACAAGACCTTTCGCGGCGACCTGCTGTTTCGCCTAAACGCCATGACCGTCGAGCTGCCGCCCCTGCGTGATCGACCCGACGACATCTTGCTGCTCGCCGATCACTTCCTGCGCAGCGCCAGCCAAGAGTTTCGCCGAAGCTGGCAGGGCATTTCCGCCCCGGCCCAGGCGCTGTTGTGTCGCTACGGCTGGCCCGGCAACGTCCGTGAGCTCAAGGCCATGATCTCCCGCGCCGCGCTGCTCTACGACGACGCGCTGCTTTTGCCCGAGCACCTGCCGTCCGACCTGCACCCGCGCGCCGTGGCCGCTGCCTGTCCGGTGCCCAGCGCATCCCCCGACGCCCCGATTGCCACCTTGGCCGAGATCGAGCTGTCCCACATCCGCCGCGTGCTCAGCCTGTGCGGGGGCAACCGAACCCTTGCCGCCCAAAAGCTCGGCGTCACCCGGCAGACCTTGTCCCGCAAGCTGGAAGAAGCCGGGCCCGCGTAGCCAGCTTGTCACGCGCAATCGGCCAGAGCTTGCGCTGCAGATCCACTATGCTGCGCGGCCCATGTCACGTTCACTTGGACTCGATTTCGGAACCACCAACAGTGCGATCGCCGCCGCTGTGGGCGGGCAGGTTCAGCTTACGCGCTTTCCGTTTGGCCCAAAGACCACCGAGACGTTTCGCTCGGTGCTCTACTTTGATCCCGAGGAAATGGGCCCCGATCGCAGGCCGCTGTCGATTGCAGGCCCCGAGGCCATCGAGACCTACCTGCAAGCCGATGGTCACGGGCGCTTGCTTCAGTCGCTCAAGAGCTATCTGGCCAGTCGCCTGTTCAAGGCCACCCACGTCTACGGCCACAAGTTCACCCTCGAAGCGCTGATCGGGCTCATTGCCCGCGATCTGCGGCGTGGCGCGCTTGCGCAGTTTGGGGATCTACCCGAGCGCATCGTCGTCGGGCGTCCGGTTCGCTTTGTCAGCGGTCGCGAAGACGACAGCGAGGTCGATCCTTCTGCCGAAGAAGAGATCGAGCAGTACGCACTCGGTCGGCTGTCCCACGCGCTGCGCCTGGGCGGCTTTTCCGATGTCGTCTTTGAATACGAGCCGGTCGCCGCTGCCTACCACTACGAAAGCCGCTTGTCTCAAGACGAGCTGGTCTTGATTGCCGACTTCGGCGGCGGCACCAGCGACTTTTGCTTGATGCGCGTCGGGCCCGGTGTGCGTGCGCGCGGTCGCACCCGCAAAGACATCCTGGGCACCGAAGGTGTCGCCCTGGCCGGAGACGCCTTCGACAGCCGCATCATCGTCAACCTGATCGCGCCGCTGCTTGGCAAAGGCTCGCACTACGTCACCCAGGGCAAGCGCATGCCGGTGCCACCGTGGCTGTACCTGCGGCTCGCGCGCTGGCACCACATGTCCTTTCTCAAGACCCGCGACACCATGCACCTGTTGGAAGACATCGTGCGCCAGGCCGAGCGGCCCGCCGCGATTGAGGCGCTGATTCACCTGGTCGACAAAGACCTCGGCTATCGGCTGTATCAGGCGGTCGAGCGCGCCAAGGTCGAGCTGTCTTCTGCTTCGCACAGCCGCGTGGTCTTCCACGATGGCCCACTGCACCTGGACGAACCGGTGAGCCGCACCGACTTCGAGTCGTGGATTTCGCCCGAGCTGACCGCCATTGAGCAGGCCGTGACCGCGCTGCTCGACAAGACCCAGGTGCGACCCGAGCAAGTCGATGCGGTGTTTACGACCGGCGGTAGCTCGCTCGTGCCTGCGGTGCGGCACATCTTTGCGCGGCGCTTTGGGGAAGACCGCCTGCGCAGTGGCAGCGAGCTGACCTCGGTGGCGTCAGGCCTGGCGCTGTGCGGAGGCTGATCAATCGGTAGCAGCCAGCCAGCCCGCGAAGCTTGTACGAGCACGATCGGTACATGGCAGCCTGCCAGTGCAGTTCGTGCGCGCTACTTCGCCGCCCGCTCCGCGTACCACTTGTCCCGCGCTTCGATCCAATCGAGGATGAGCTTCCGCGCCTCCGCAATCGTGATCACAACCTGCGGCGGGTTGTCCTGCTGGCTTTCATCCAGAAACCGCTCCGTCTGCTCAATCACCACCCGCCCGTCGGGATACATGTCAAGATACACCCGCAGGTCGCCCCAGCCCAAGACCGGCGTTCCGCCTTCTGCGCGTTCCAGCGCCGCGAGGACCAAATCTTCGTTCCCCTCCGATTCGTAGAGGAAATCGTACAGAAGATTGCGTCGCTGTTCATCGGGGACATCCTCAATCACCACGTCCGGTTGTCGCGAGCCTTCCATCTCAACAGGACGGATTCTCATGGCTTTGGCCCTTGGTATTTCGGGCCTTTATACACTGGGTATGCCGACTCTAACTTCCCGGTTCCATCGAGACGCAGGGTGATGTCCATGCCGCTTGATGTGGTCCCGCGAAACTCTCCGCCTCGCTGTCTGGGCTTTCGCGTGTTGTAGGCCTCCTCGATCGCCGTCTCGACCTGCTCCTTCGTCCAGTCTTTGGGAAAGAACGTCGAGCGACGATCCTTCTTGATGCCTTCAATCATCACGTTGGCTTCGTAGACGCCGGATTCGTCAGGCGGACTGCGCGTACCTTCGATGACGTAGGTTCCTTTTTCTTTTCTGCCTGTCGGTTCGTAGTGCCAGCCGGTCGCGTTTCCACGCTTGTTGTTCATCTCACCCTCAAGAATGTGTTTCCGGTTCTGTTCGCCGAGGAGGCTCGCGGCCTCGTGCGCAGCCCCTTCCGCTTTGCCTGCGCTGGCCGCCGGGAGCGCAGGTTTTGCGTCGGCATTGGGCTTCGCCGGAACGACTGGCTTTTCGTGTTCGATGAGTTCGCCCACCTTTTGCCGCGCCGCACCCGATGCCGCACGCGGACCTTTGCCAAACG
>ERZ724514.128-NODE-128-length-33018-cov-6.473774_pt1 | contig 33018 bp, 30 predicted proteins | sample MGYA00376047_ERZ724514 | MGnify/ENA primary metagenome ERZ724514 (study PRJEB28724, sample SAMN07190883) | activated sludge metagenome | isolation source: activated sludge of sewage treatment plant in Hong Hong | place: Hong Kong | collected 2016-03-17 ...
CCCGGGGTCGGTCCGAAAATAAAGGTCTCTGGTCGGCCCACGCCTTATTGGGGGCTACTTCATATAGACGCCGAGGGCGTATTCGCCTTTGCCGGAGCTGACCTTGGCTTCGATCTTGTACATGCCAGGGACGGTCGGGCAGTGGCCCATCATCGAGCGGTTGCTGTTTGAGCGGTTGTCGCTCACCCGCTGAAGCTGCGGATTCCACAGGTACAGGTACAGCTCCTTCACCGTGGGAGCGCCCGCGCCAATGAACCAGTAGCAGCGGCCCGGCTCCAGCGTCGTAAACCAGTCGCTGCGGTCGTTGCCACTACCGGCTACGCCCCGGTAGAACTCGCCCACGCGAAGGGCACCCGGTGCGGCGGCCATGGCCTGCTGATCGATGATCTGGCCCAGGTCAAGCTGCGGCGGCGGTGGCGGCGGTGGCGGCGGCGCGGCCTTGGGAGGCGCGGCGACTGCGTACACACCGACCGCCATCGGTCCGTAGCCTTCGCCCGTCTTGGCTTGCAGGTGATAGCTGCCCGACACGTCCGGGCAGTAGCGCAGCGTGACCTGCGGTCGTTCCGGCTTTTCCGTCGCAACGCGCTTTTCCGCCTGATCCCATAGATACAGGTACAGCTGCTTTACGCCCTGGCCGCCGATGCCTGAAAACGTGTAGCACTGGCCTTCTTGCAGCGGCAGGTTCCAGTCCGTGCGGCCATCTTCTTCGGTCGTTGCCGATAGAAAGTGCGGTCCCACCAGCTGGCCAGCGGGCTCGGCCTTCAGCGCTTGCGCATCGACCTGCGGGATCAGCGTCTCGCTGGACGGAACCGGGCCGGTTGGGGTCGGCGTGTGCGAACAGCCCAGCGCGAGCGCGATAAGGGGCAGACACAGCGTCCCCTGGTTCATGGAGCGAATCGACATCATTGCGTGGTTCTCCTTCTCGGGTCTTTGGGTCACAAGCGGCAAGCGTCCTGCTTGGCGGCACCGGGCGGCCTGGCCTGTGGGATGTGTGAGCATGGGATGGACGGGACCGGAACGTGGCGAATTCATCCGTCGCATGACCTCGGGCAGACTAGCGAAGTTTGCGCGGGTCGGCCACTTGTGGACGGTGGCTACGGGGCGCTTTGCTCGACGTCTTTTTCGAACTCGCGCTCGTGGCGGGTCTTTTCTTCGCTCTGCCACTCGGCGGTCGAAAACGCGCTGAGCGAATAGACCTGCGAGGTGTGGTGATAGCCGCCGCGTGTGGGCACCTGCTCGCGATCGGGATCGGCGTTTTCCTTTAGAAGGAACCCGTCAAAGTCGCGCACCTTGAGCGGAAAGCGCGGGTTTTCGTCGTGGAGCAGCTTGCCAAAGACCACCAGCTTCACCCGCTGCGGCCCCGCTTGCAGCACGTCGTTCCACATCGCCAGCGCCACCGGCTTGCCGAGCGCATCATCGACGCGGGCTTGCAGCACGTAGCGCCCCGGTCGCTTCACTTGGATCGGATAGGTAAGCACGAGCGATCCATCGACCACCGCTTCTGTGACCGGACCTTGCGACACGGCGGGCGGCTCGGGCGTCAGTAGAAAGTCGAACAGCGCCGCGCCTTGCTCGACCGGATCGCGTCCGGCTTGTAGCTTCACCTCGACCCGCAGCGGCCAGGTTTTTTGCACGATCCCAAGGGAGGCTGGCTGAAGCTGCGCCAACAGTTCTCCGCTACGTCCCGGCGCTGGGTCGGGCACAAACGACACTGGACGACGGCCCGGCGGCTGACCCGCATCGAGCGGCAAGGCTGAGATCTCGGCGCGCTGGACGGTACAGGGCAGCACCTGACCTTGGCTGTCTTCGCAGCGGATCCCCAGCTCCAGGGACTCGTCTCCGACCACCACCAGCTTGTCTTGCCGCAGCTTGAGCAGGATGTGTTCGCTCGGCTGGCCGGACAAAGACAGCGGAATGCCACGCACCACGGGGGCCAGCGGAAACAGCTTGTCGGAGTGCTCTTTGGCCGGTCGCGAGGTTGGCGGGTACTTGGCAAAGTTGCGATAGGTCGCGAGCCGCTCTTCGGCCATCCGACGCTGCTCCGCCCGCAGCGCTGGACTGTCGGCCAAAGAGCCGGGCTCGCCGACCGTACCGGACCCCACCGCTGTCCCGCCTGTAGGCCGAGCGGCCTCGTCGCTTTGCTCGGCGCGGACCCCGGACGCAGACGCTGTCCCATCTGTGTGAGGTGCGGGGTCTTGGCCCGGTGCGTACCCGGCGCGGCGGACCAGCCACAGCGCGCACAGGACCGCCAGTGCAAGTGCGCCCCCAAAGATCAGCCGACGACTGGATGCGCGAGAAGCGGTGGCGTTCATGTTACTTGGCGTTGTTTACGACGAAGGTGCGAACCGGACCGATGATGCCGGCCCAGTTGCCCGCCGCGTAGTGGTTGTAGACCTCGCCGTCGTCTCGTAGGTAGACGGTGTGACCCGTCCACTTGACCGCGCCGCCTTCGCACGCGGCGGTGCCCGTCGTCAGGTCGTTGGAAAACCAGTCCGAGGGGTTGCCAAACGATGCGCCTGCGGTGCCCGCGACGCCGCCGGTGGTGTGATACGACACCGCTTCATCGTCTTGTCCTGGCAGCAGCGACGAATACAGCGTGCCCGCCGCGCCCGCGAAGCGATAGATCGTCTTGCCCCGGGTGATGTTGTGGTCGTACTTGCCGCGCGCGGTCGCGGTCATCAGATCCTTGTTGAGCGGCTCGCTAGTGGCCCAGCTGCCGAGGTCAGCCAGCTCGCTGCCGCCGCTGGCGCCGGACGCCACCGCCACCCACTTGATGTTCCAGCCGACCTGCGTCGGGCTGCCGGTCGTGTTGCCACAGACGCCCGCGCTGTTGGGCGTTGCGTTTTTCACCTGGCGCGCTGAGCCGCCGTACAGCGACAGCGCATAGCCGATCTGGTAGTCACCCGCCGAGTGCGCCGCGATGTAACACCAGTTGGTTCCGGTGCAGTAGCAGTCGAGCGCATCGCGAATCGCGCCATTGGTCGTCGAGATGCTGCTGACGCCATCCCAGTTGACCGCCTTTTTGTTGACGCCCGCCGCCGTGGTGGCTGGGCCCCAGTACTTGAACTCGCCGTAGGTGCCGGGGACGGTGCCGCCGCCAGAGTTTCTGCCGTGAATCCACAGCGTGTAGTTGGTTGCAGAGGCCGTGCTCGCAGCGCAGAGCAGGCCGAGCCCGAGCGCGATTGATCCAAGCAGTCGAACAGATCCGAACATGGTCGTTTTCTCCTGAGACAGTTTTGAACCCAGACGGGACAGCCGCGAGCTTGGCGTACTACGCAAAAAGGCCGAGGAGCAAGCGGGGAAGTGGCCGCGCGAAGGGGCGACGCTACGGACCTCGTAGAAAAAGAAGCAACGGGACGGGGTGACGCTACGGACGCGGTAGAAAAAGAAGAAGCAGGACGGGGCGGGGCGACGGGTGGGGCGGTAGATGGGGGCGTGCGTGGGCGGCGCGGGGCCGCGTGGATCGAAGGCTAGCTGGAGTAGGGGAGGGACGAGGTTCCGTCCCAGGTCGAAGACGGAATGTGGCTGCCGCGCTCGATGCGCTCGGCGTCGGTGCAGCGGTTGAGAAGCTGCGACTCGGTCTGCGGCGTGCCCATGAAGCACAGGCCATCGGCCATGTCGGTCTTGGTGCCGCCATCGCCGGTCAACATCGGATCGCCGTCATCCATGAAGTAGTTGTTGGCGTCGGCGCAGCGGAGCTGGCTGGACATCAGTCCGAGCGCAACCACCAGGAGCCCACTGCCCCATCGAACCGAGAACCGCTTTGAAGTCTGTTGTGACATCACTGGGCCTCACAGTACTTGCGTCGGCAGACCCCGGTGCCGCACGTTCCGGCGGGGCACTGCTGACAGGTTAGGTTGCCTTGGCTGACGTTGTGCTCGAACAGGCAGCTGCACGGCTCACCGGGGGCAAAGACCGTCATGGTGGTGGAGTCGGTGGCGCGCGTGACCTTCATGGCGCACTGCGGGACAAAGCCGTTTTGCACCTGAAGCACCAGCGAGTCCTGGCCTCCCACGGTGTTTTTGCCCAGGAAGATGTCGGCGAGGCGCGCTCCCTTTTTCGACAGCGGCTGGCTGGCATTGGCCGGATCTTGGCGCAGCACGGTGTGCAGATAGCCCCACAGTGGATAGTGGCCGTCGCGCACGTTCTGCTTTTCAAACGAAGTGGAGCGGCGATCGGGGAAGAACGCGCCCTTTTGACCGATGGCTTGGAAGCCGAGCGGACGAAGCTCGCTGCGGCGGCGATCGGCGATCGTGGTCGGGAGGATGCCGATGCCGTGCTCGCTGTCGGTGTAGAGCGTGTTGATCATGTCGTCCAAGCTGACGGCCACCGTGCCCTTGAAGCGGGCTGGGGCGAGCTTGACGCGCTGACCGAGGAGCAGCGTGCCGGAGTCTTGGGTGCCCAGGTGGACGATCGCGGCATCGGACAGCCACGGCTTGATGTTGGCGGCGCGACCGGCTCCGAAGACGAAGTGCGCTTCCTCCGCAAGGATCGCGGGCTCCGTGGCCGACTTCATCATCGTCAGGATGTAGGGCGAAACCGGTCCCGGCGTGTCGATGATTCCGCTGGGGCTGCTGGACGCATAGGCGGGGCAGCTCTGCGGAAAGACGTCGGACAGGACCAGATCGGCCTTGGTGCCCGCCGTGTCGAGATCGCACTCTTTGGGCTCGGTGTCGCGCGGATCGAGCGTGAAGAACAGCGCCTTGCCGCGCATGCAGGCTTCGGTGGCGCAGCTGGCGGGGAGGTTGTCCTTGACCAAGATCTCCAAGCCTTTGCAGCTTGGACGGATCTGGTAGACGACGGTGGTCCGCTGGCTGTCCGAGCGCTGCAGCAGGCTCGCTACCTTTTGGACCAGCGGCTCAGCTGATGGAGTCGCGGTCAAATAGGTAGGCTCAGGTAATGAGCTACAGGTAAGCGCCTCGGCCTGACTCGGCAAGGCAGAAGCGGCGAGAAGCAACAACGCAGAGATTTGCTTGGCCGACATGTCGGCAAGCCTAACATATGTCGTGGCAAAGCAAGCTCATTTCACGGACTGAGCAGTGGGGGAACGACGGAGAAGGTGCGATGGCCCTGGACCCACGCGCAACTCAGTCCGCCCGAGGGTCGATAACTTTGGGCAAGACAGTGGTTCACTTGGCCAGCAGGCGCGTTCCGAAGATGACATGGGAAGTCAGTGTGGCTCAGCTTCGGGAAACGTCATGGGCATGATACGCTGCAAACGAGGCAAATAGACGATGGCGGCGCAAACCAGGACCCGGCCCTATATCTCCAGCCGTTTTGTGCTTGAACTGGATGACTCTGGTTCCAGCCAGTACATGGGAACGCTTCAGACGATCGAGGGTGGCACGTTCAAGTCCGATCTCCTCGAAGAGAAAGTGGGCGGCCACGGTGCGGTCATCAAGTACCCAGGCCGTCCGAAGTTCGACGACGTGACGATCCAGGTCGGAATGGCGATGGCTCCGCGCTTTTGGCGCTGGCTGAAGAAGAGCTTCAGCTACGAGGCGGAGCGCGTCGACGGTTCGCTGGTGGCGCTCGACTTCGACAACAAAGAGCGGTGGCGACGACGGTTTACCAACGCGCTCATCAAAGAAGTGACGTTCCCGACGCTCGATGGTGCGGCGAAAGAGCCAGCGTACCTGACGGTGAAGTTTGCCGTCGAGAGCCTGAAGGAAGAAGCCTCGGGTGGCAATCAGTACCCGAGTGAGCAGCAGTACAAAGACGAGTGGGAACGTCAGCGGATGTGGCTGCCGTCGATGTTCACGTTCAGCGTCGACGGAATTAGCAAAGATCCCGCCGAGACGTGCAAGATCGACAGCTTTACGATCAAGCAAGAGATCATCGAAAACCCGATCGGTCGCTTTTTGGAAAACCTCAAAGAGCCGGGTCGCGTGGACTTCCCGAACCTGTCGGTGACGATCCTGCAGCGCGACGCGAGTCCGTGGATGAAGTGGTGGGACGCGCTGGTTCGCGAAGGCAAGCACCTTCCAACTCAGCAGCACGACGGACACATTTGGTATCTGCCGCGTGACTCCGTCGGATCGGGACAGCTCAAGAACAAGCCGCTGCTGACGCTGGATCTGTTCGGTGTGACGATCCTTGGGCTGGGTCCGGTCAAGCACGACTCGAAGCAGCTTCAGCTTCAGAAGGTCAAGCTGGACCTGGCGCTCGAGCGAATCGAGCTTCAGGGCGGCGAAGGCACCGTCTAACGTCCGCTGGCATTTCTCGACACAAACCAACGCACAAGAAGTCGGCTAGTATGGCCGAAAGAGCTTCGCTCGACTTGTGATGGCGCGCCGCAAACCAACCAAAATCGGTCACTACCGCTTGGTCCGAGAGATCGGACATGGTGGCATGGGCACCGTCTACGAAGCCGAGCACGAGCGGGTGAAGAGCCGCGTCGCGGTCAAAGTGCTGCATCCCGAGTATTCCAAAGATCCGCAGATCGTCGCGCGGTTCCGGCAAGAGCCGATGGCGGCGAACCTGACGCGTCATCCGGGCATCACGCACGTCCTCGAAAGCGATGTGTTGCCGGACGGAACGCCGTATCTGGTGATGGAGTTTCTGGACGGTCAGTCGCTGCGCCAGCGGCTGCGCAAGGCCAAAGGCGGGCTGCCGCAGCTTCAGGTGATTCGCTTTGGGCGTCAGATTGCCGATGCGCTGTCGGCGGCGCACGCGAAGAAGATCATCCATCGCGACATCAAGCCGGAAAACATCATGCTGGTGCGCGACGATGCGGTGCCGGGCGGAGAGCGGGCCAAAGTGCTCGACTTTGGCATCGCGGTGGTGGCGGAAGATGCGTCGCTGTCGATCTCGCAGTCGAACACGCAGATCAAGACGAGTCCGTTTGCGTCGCTGCTCGGGACGGCAACGTACATGGCGCCGGAGCAGTGTCTGGAAAGTGGCCGGGCGGTGGTCGACGACAAGACCGACGTCTACGGGCTGGGCATCCTGCTGTATGAGTCGCTGTGTGGGCAGGCTCCGTTTGTGGCGCCCGAGATGGTGAGCGTGATGCACAAGCACATCAGCGAGCCTCCGACGCCGCTGTCGCTTTTGCGGGCGGATGTGCATCCTGAGCTGGAAGCGCTGGTGCTGCGGATGCTGGCCAAGTCGGGCAGTGAGCGTCCGACGATGCGTGAGGTGTCGATGCAGCTTCAGTCGCTGGAGCTGATCGACTCGGAGCTGTCCGCCGGGATGTCGCTGCCGCCGATGCAAGTGACGAACCGTCGCAGTCGGTGGTGGCTGGGGCTTCTTCTGCCGGTGATGCTGGGGATTGTGAGCGTGCTGTATTTTTACGGACGCGGGCACAGTGGCACCGTGATGTGGCGCATCGACAGCAGTCCGCCCGGTGCAGAGATCGTAAACGCCAAAGGGCAAGTCATCGGTACGACGCCGTATCGATCACTGCCCAAGCGCGACGTGGGCAAGGTGCCGGTGACTGTGCGGCTTTTGGGCTACCAGCCTGAGTCGGTGACGCTCGACTATGAGCGCGACACCCAGCAGCTTGTGCAGCTTCGGCCTCGGTCCGGCAGTACGCCTTAAAAAGGACGAGCGATGAAATCGACGTGGACGCAGCGGCTGGCCGTGATGGGGGTTGTGCTTGGTCTGTGCGATGGCGCGCACGGGCAAGTTCCGCTGAATCGCTCGCCTCTTTCGTCGGTGACAAGTCCGGGCAGTGGCGTGGCGGACGAAGCCGAGCCGTGGGCGGTGACGCTGAATCCGGCGTCGCTGCGTGGGCTATCGGGCTTTTCGCTGGGGCTGCGTCACAGTGAGCTAACGGATCAGATCCGCTGGGCCGGTCGTGGCACAGGACTGTATGCGGCGATGCCGCTGCCGATCGTGCGGGCGGTGAAGGTGGGCGCGGCGGTGGAAGTGCTGCGCTCGCACGATGTCGATACGCTGGGGAAGCTGACGCTGGCGCTGGCGCACTCGCCGGTGTGGTGGGCGTCGATCGGTCTGTCGTATGGCTATTCGCTCGGGTCGCTGTCCAATCGCAGCTTCTACGGCGGACTGCATACGGTCGGGCTGGGTCTGCACCTGCGTCCGAGTCGGCGACTCGGGCTGGGTCTGATGCTGCACGATCTCAACGAGCCCAAGCCGGACAGGCCGGATCGATCGGAGCGGCTGCCCGAGATTCCGCGAAGCTATGAGCTGGAAGCGCTGCTTCAGCCGCTCGGAGACTCGCGCTGGGACGTGGGCCTTGGGGTGCGGATTGCTCAGCGGACGGTGGACTCGTCGGGAACGCGTGCGTCGGAAGTGAGCCCGCGACTGCGGCTGTGGGTGCGTCCGGTGCGAGGGCTTGGGATCGGACTCGAAGGAAGCTCGGTGCTGATGAAGGGCAGCGTCGAGCCGGTGGCGTGGCGAGCAAGCGTGGGCCTGTCGGTGGACTTTGCGCGCGTCGGGGTGAGCGTGTTTCAGCACCTGGGACTTGGGCTGGATTCTCCGGTGGGCTATCACGGCGGTAGCGTGGCGGTGCGGATCTCGCAAGAGCGCTATCCGTCGATATGGGCGGGTCCGAAGTCGGTGCTGCGGGTGCATCTGGGCGAATACAGCGGACGGGATCAGCTGCGGCTGCTGTTGTCGCTGCGTCAGCTGACCGAAGCGCGGCACATCGAAGGCGTCTTGGTGGTCGTGAGCAATGTCGCGGGCGGCTGGGGCCAAGCGTTCGAGCTGCGGCAAGCGCTGACGTTGCTGCGGAAGTCGGGCAAGCGCGTCGTCGCCTACGCAGCGGATCTGGGCACGCGCGAGTACTACATTGCGTCGGCGGCGGACGAGATCTTGCTCGATCCGGCGGGGCTTGTGCGGCTGTCGGGGATTGTGCAGACGACGACGCATCTACGCGAGGCGCTCGATCGGTTGGGGGTGAAGGTCGAGCTGCTGCGGGTGGGCCAGTTCAAAGCGTCGCCCGAGAGCTTTACGCGCGATGGTCCGACGGAGCCGTCGCGAGCGCAGCGGCAAGGCTTGGTGGACGATCTGTCGCAGCGGGTGGTGACGGAGATCGCGCAGTCTCGACGCTTGTCTGTGGCGGAAGTGGAAGCGCTGCTGGCGCGTGGACAGCACCTGCCGATGCTGGCGAGGTCCGTTGGGCTGGTCGATGCGATCGCCGAACAAGACGCGGTGGAAGAGCGGCTGCGGGCGCTGTTTGGGCAAGGGCTGCGGATCTCGTCTTTGCCAGGGCCGGAGCGCTCACGCAGTGCGCGTCCGTCGGGCGTGGCGGTGGTGGAAGTGACGGGCGATCTGACGGAAGGACGATCGCTCACGGTGCCGTATCTCGACTTTCAGACGATCGGGGCGCAGACGCTGTCGGCGGCGCTTGATCAGGTGGCGAGTGACGCGCGCATCGAAGCGGTGGTGCTGCGCATCGACAGTCCGGGCGGATCGGCGCTGGCGGCGGACATGCTGGCGCGACAAGTGAAGCAGCTTCGGCAGCGCAAGCCGGTGGTGTGCTCGTTTGGTGACATGGCAGCATCGGGTGGTTACTACTTGGCGGCGCCGTGTCAGGAAATCTTTGCGGACCCGCTGACGGTGACGGGCTCGATTGGCATCTATGGCGGCAAGGTCGATGTGAGCGCGCTGCTTGGGAAGCTGGCCGTCGAGCGTGCGCGCTACGTTCACGGTGAGCACGCGGACATGGCGACGCCGTTTCGACCGTACAGCGATGCGGAGCGAGCGCTCGTCCAAGAGCAGCTACAAGCGGGCTACGATCGGTTCTTGGAAGTCGTCGGAAATGGCAGGCAGCTGACGCGCAAAGAGCTGGAGCCACTGGCCGAAGGTCGCGTCTTTAGCGGCGGTCAAGCGGCGGCGCGAAGGCTGGTGGACAAGCTGGGCGGGCTGGCGGATGCGGTGGCGCGGGCGCGTGAGCTGGCGAGTCTGTCGTCGGAAAAAGAGCAGGCGGTGTTCTTCTATCCACAGCGCTCGCGCAGCCTGGTCGGTGAGCTGCTCGATGTGGCGTCGGGGCTTGTGTCCGAACAGGAGCTGTCGTCGTCACCGATGACGCTGCCGCTTCAAGCGCTGTTTCGACTGATTCCGTCGTCGGTGTGGGCGATTGTCTATGACGGTCGATCGGTGCTGGCGCGCATCGAAGAAGATCCCGTCAGTCGGTAGCCGCGTATCATCGGTCCGATTCGACGGTCACTGCCCTTTTAGCTTGCGCAGCACGGCTTCAATCAGCGCGGACTCTGACGGTGACGAAGGAGGGCAGGGCGGCTCGGGCGGACGTGGAATCCCGAGTGACTGCGCGAGCTGTTCGAGCTTCTGCGACTCCTTAACGGGCAGCGGCTTGACGTCGCCAATGGCTCTCGCGGCGCAGATGATCTTGGCAGAGTGTTCGACGGCTTCCATGCGCTGCCAGGCTTCTTCGACGGTCTTGCCCATGGTGAGCGCTCCGTGACGATGCATGACGATGGCGTTGGCACTTCGCACGTACGGACGCAGCGAATCGGGCACTTCTTGCGTCGTCGGTGTCGAATACGGCGCGGTCGGTACTTGGCCGAGCAAAAGACAGGTCTCGCTGAGCACACACTCGGTCAGCGACACGCCCGCCAGCGCCAGCGCGACGGTGTGCGGCGGATGCGCGTGAACCACCGCGAAGACATCGGGACGCTCTGCATAAATCAGCGCGTGCATCGCAAACTCTGACGACGGCTTGTGCGTGCCGCGCAGCTTGCGACCGTGAAGATCGGTGATGATCAGCTCGTCGGGACGGATGAAGCCTTTGTGAAAACCCGACGGAGTGACGAGCACTCGCTCTGCATCCAGTCGCAGCGAGACATTGCCGTCGCCAGCCGCGATCAGATCTTTTTGATACAGACGCTGACAGACCAGCGCGAGTCGCTCTCGCAGCTCGGCTTCACGAGGCATGTTGGGTTGCATGGCTGACTACGCGAGCAGGTGACGCTCGATCTCCGAGACCATGCCACGAAGCTGCGGGTCCGAGTCGAGCAGCGCTTCGACCTTGCGACAGGCCGACAGCACGGTGGTGTGATCTTTGCCGCCGAACTTGAGCCCCAGCTCCGGGAAGCTCGCTTTGCACAGCTTGCGCGCCAGATACATCGCCACCTGTCGCGGCTTCGTCACCGAGCTTTGCCGACTGCTGCTCTTGAGATCGGTCACTTTGACGCCAAAGTACGCCGCCACTTCGCGCTGAACCGCTTCGACCGTCAGCTGCGCCGCCGTCTGCGTCAGGAAGTTGCGCAGCGTGTCTTGGGCAAAGTCGATGGTGATGGGCCGCTGCTGAAGCGAGGCAAACGCCGCGACGCGAATCAGCAGTCCTTCCAGCTCTCGCACGTTCGACTTGATGTTCGTCGCCAAAAACAGCGCAACCTCGGGCGGCAGCGCAATCTGATCCAGCTCCGCTTTCTTTTGCAAGATCGCGACGCGCGTCTCTAGCTCAGGCGCTTGAATGTCGGCGATGAGTCCCCACTGAAACCGCGATCGAATCCGCTCCTCGAGGTCGGGAATCTCATGCGGATACTTGTCGGCGGTGACGACGATCTGACGATGCGACTCGAACAGCGCGTTGAACGTGTGGAAAAACTCGTCCTGGGTTCGCTCTTTGCCGCCGAGATACTGGATGTCATCCATCAGCAGCACGTCGGTGTTGTCGCGGTACTTCACCCGAAACTCGTCGATTTTTCCCGAGCGCACCATGTTGATGTACTCGTTCATGAACGTCTCGGTCTTGAGGTACAGGATGCGCCACGACGGATGATCGGCCTGAATCTGGTGCCCGATCGCGTGCAGAAGGTGCGTCTTGCCGAGCCCCACACCGCCATAAATAAACAGCGGATTGTACTTTCCACCCGGATTGTCAGCGACGGCACGACTGGCGGCAGCAGCGAGCTGATTCGACGGGCCAATCACAAACGAATCGAAGATGTAGCGCGCGAGCAGCTCTTGACCCAGATCTTGGTTTTCCGTCGATGGCTTGTTTCCGCGCTGCATCGTGGACGAGCTGCGTCGGCTGGCACTGTCGCTCGGACGAGGTGGCTCACTGACCGCTTTGGGCGGGCTCGGTGACGCTTTTGCGGCGGCGGGCTCGGGCGCTGGCTCGTCGTCGGCGTGGTTTTCGTCGATGGTCCAAGAAATGCTGTACGGTCGGCTGCTGCCTTCGCCAATCACTTCGAGGACGACTTGCTGATAGTGCGTCTCGAACCACTCTTTGATGAACTGGTTGGGTGCCAGAAGCCGGATGGTGTGTCCGTCGATTCCTTGGCAGCGAATCGGACGAAACCACAGGTCAAAGTTCTGCGCCGATAGCTTGCGAGCGATGACCTTTAAGGCATCGTCCCACAGCTCGGACGAGCCAGTCGTATGACTGGTTCCCGAGGTCGTGCTATCGAGGGGCAGATCACTCAACATTCAACCACCATCCACAGACTTATCCACAGGTGTGGATAAAGTTTGCCCATTACCGAAAGACTGGAGAACGAGAGCACCCGAAGACCTCGGGCACGACGCAGAGCGTGATGGCCAAAAAAAACAGCGATCGGCTCGCTAAGGAGGTGCCTTGCATATCAAAGGCAGCCTTTGGGCGGCAAGATCAAAAATCGTGGGCGACGGGAACTCGCGACAAGACCGCTTCCATCGCGGTCCTGTAAGCCGCCGCGCTTCCCAGCGCTGCTGCGTTCTTCGTGGCGCGCGGTGCAAAGTCGTGTTAGCAGGCGTTCTGTGCGCTCTCAAACTTCGTACTTGGTCGTGATGATGTGCATGATGGGCGTGTTCGCTCTCGTGCGACTTCAGCCGTTTGGGCTGATGCTGTTTCCGGGCAACCTGGTGGTTGGGATCGGGCTGCTCCTTGGCGGGCTGATCCTGTCGGCCAATCGCTCGTTTTCGCTGGCGGTGGCGACGGGCGCGGCGATCCTGACGATGGTCGGCGGGCTGCTCACCTTCGCGAAGGTGCGAGGCTTTGAGCTGCCGGGCTATCCGCTCATCTGGCTGGTCGTCGGTCTGTACATCGAGATGCGGCTCATCGTGAACGTGCAGAGTCAGCGTCGGCAAGCGCTGGCGAAAAAGCGCGCCGAGAGCGAGTCGCACAAAGACAAGCTCGCGTCCGAAGGTGAAGGCGAGGACAAGCCTTGATTGATGCGCGAATCGGCCTGTGGGCTTGTTCGCTGCTGCTGTCGCTGGCATCAGGCTGTTCACGAGGCAAAACGGCGGAGTCCGCGTGTCATGATCTGCGTGACGCGATCCTGGAAGCCGACGGAATGGCGGTCTACGACGCGCTGCTGCAGAACACGCAGTGGTCGGTGTCGACGGTGCAGAAGCTTCACGCGCAGATGGCTTCGGCCATTACCTCGCGCTATCCGGGTCCAGAGCAAGCGGCGGCGCTGGCTCGGCTGTACGCGGCGGAAGCGGACAGTGGACGCGAGCTGTTTTGGCAGCTTTACCCCGAGCGCTATGCCGCCGATTTTCGCGAGCGGGTGGGCGAGCAGATGCCGGTGACGCTGGTGTCGGCGCAGCAAGCGCGGTGTGGGACGGACGCGGGCAAGCCGTTTGCGCTGTCTTTGGGACAGGACGGCAAGTGGGGGCTTTCCGAGCTGGACCGAGAGTGGGAAGATGCAAAGCTGCGTGCCTACCACGATCTGGAGACGGTCCAAAAGAACGTCGAGCTGTATCGGCGGATGGGCGAACGCAAGTAGTGGCTGGCACGTTGTCGGGGCGCTTCTCGGAGGGTTTACGGTGAACAAGACGATTTCGATGGGCTCGGTCGGGCTGTTCGCGCTGCTGTCGCTGTCGGTTTCTTCGGGCTGTGCCGGGATGCGCGTGCGTCAGGTTGCAGCGTGGGAAGCGGAAGGCAACGAAAGCGCGCTGAAGACGGCGCTGTCCGACGATAGCTCGGATGTGCAAGAAGCGGCGATCGCGGCCTGGGTTCGCTATGGCGAATTCGACACGGGTCGTCCGTCGGTGCTGGCTTCGCTCGGGAGCAGCTCCGCGGACGCAGCCCGGCAGGCGGAAAAGCGACTGTTTGGTCAGCCTCCGCGCGCGGTGCCCGATCCGCATCCAGTGAGCGGCGCTTCGTCATCGACGATCGTGTACTTTTATCGCCCAAGTGAGGATGGTGGGGACGCACGACGGCTCACCGTCGATGGTAGCGATCGGATGCTGCTTTCGCCTGGACGGTTTTATCGCTATGCAACCAGCGTCGGCAGCCATCGCGCCTGCATCGAGCTACCGGATGTCGAAGCGCCCGTGTCTGATGATCCGTCGGACAGTGGCGGGCAGATGCGCAAAGTGGCTCCGCAGTGCTCAACGCTGATGACGCCTACGGCAGGCATCTACTTTGTCCGTCAGCGTGTGCAGGGTAGCAAAGGGCGTCCCGAGCTGAAGGTGATGCCGGTGCCTCCGGGCCTGTCTGCGGTCAAAGAGCTGCGTCCGGCTGAGCCTTCCGACCGCTAGCGGCTCCAGCGGCCCGAATGCGCGCGGTTTTGACCGAAATCGAGTCCTTTTGAGCCCTTTTGCACCCAGCCGCGGCAGGCCGAGCGGAATCGACGACCCGGCCTACACGCCATGTGGCTGCACGGTCCGACCTACACTCCGATTTGCGACCAAAACCAGAAACTTAGCGTGACCTTCCTTACGCGGAAGACCCTTCATGAAGGCTGAATTGAAGTGATATGATGCCACTTGGTGTCTACAGGTCTGCCGCGCGATAAGATTGGTCCGTACCGTTTGGTACGCATGATCGGCAAGGGCGGAATGGGGGCTGTCTACGAAGCCATCCAGGAGCCGATCGAGCGTCGCGTTGCGATCAAAGTGCTTCACGGTCGCTACGCCCAGGAACCCGAGATTGCGCAGCGCTTCTTCAACGAGGCGCGCGCGGTCAACATCGTCGATCATCCGGGCATTGTTCAGATCTCCGACTATGGGCAGCTTCCGACGGGTGTTGCCTACCTGGTCATGGAGTTTCTGAAGGGTGACACGCTCGGGCAGCGACTGAAGCAAAACGGTGGCAAGCTGGCGGTTCCCGAGGTGGTGCGCATCTCTCGGCAGATCGCGGCGGCGCTGGCGGCAGCGCACGAAAAGGGCGTGATCCACCGCGACCTCAAGCCCGACAACATCATGCTGATTGCCGATCCAGACCCGGAAGCGCCGGGACGGATTCGCGTCAAGCTGCTCGACTTTGGCATTGCGAAGGTGGCCGCTGAGCTAAACCAAGGCGCGGCTCAGACGGCAGCCGACGTGGTGATGGGCACGCCCAAGTACATGTCGCCGGAGCAGTGTCGTGGCGCGGGCAACGTCGACGAAAAAGCGGACGTCTATTCGCTCGGCGTGATCATGTACGAGATGCTCGTCGGAAAGCCGCCGTTTACCGGGGCGCAAGGCGAGATCCTGGCCAAGCAGATCTACGACGAGCCAGCGCCGATCAAGGAAGCTGCGCCGTATGTGCCGGTGAACTTGGCGGCGGTGGTTCATCGTCTGCTCATCAAGAACAAGGCCGAGCGTCCGACGATGCGGCAAGTGGCGGGTGAGCTAGACGGTCTGGCGGTTGCGTATCCAACGACGGCACACGCGGTTGTTCGGATGCCTCCAGGCTTTAGCTTGTCGTCGGCAAACATACCGATTCCTGGCTTTCAGCCGCAGACGCCCGTGCCGCAGGCTGCATCGGGAACGGCGGTGCCTCCAGTGGCTGCGGCGCAGTCGTCCCCCGGTGAAGATGACACACCGACGGGAAATCGTCTCAAGGCTGCCAAGGAAAAGGCCGAAAAGGACTCCAACTCGGGGCTGAATCGTCAGTCGACGCTGGGTGGTTCGGCGGGTCAGAGCAGCTTGTCGTTGACTCCGGCTCAGCGACGAAGACGTTGGGCTGTCATTGGTGCGGCGAGCATCGTGTCGATGTCGCTGCTGGCCGCGATTTTGGTGCGCGTCCTGCGTGAGGAGCCGTCGCATCCAGCCTTGGTTGCGCCGGTGAAGATTGAGCGTCGAAGTGTGCTGCTTTCGATCGAGAGCAGTCCCGCAGGGGCCGACGTGCTGATGGCGGACTCGGGTCACTCGATTGGTCTGACGCCGATGAAGAAGGACTGGCCGAGAGGAAAAGACGCGATCAAGCTGGTCATTCACCTGCCAAACTACAAAGATCACACCGTCGATGTGAATCCCGGCAGCGACGTGAACTTGAGCGTGGTGCTGGAGCCGATGGAAGTGCCCAAGCCGATTGCGGTCAAGCAGACGACGCCTCCGTCGGTGAACCGAGCGGTGGTTGGCGCGACCAAGCCTGTGCAGAATCGGACGGTGGGCGGAGCGAAGACGCCGGTCGCCGGAAAGTCGCCAGGAGCGAAGGGTCCAGCGGGAATTTCGACGAAGGCTCCGACGGCAACGGTGGGCAAGCCGGGCGGAACTGGAAAGTCTCCGGCTCGTCCCACGATCGTCGATTGACGGCCTAGCTCGCTGCCTTGGACTTGCGTCCGGTGGCTGGCGCCGTGTGTTCTGCGACGGCAGGTGCGGCTGACTCGCTGGGATGGCGTTTGATGCCGTGCTTTTCCAAGATCGCAGCCTCGATGGCTTCCGCCGTCTCGGGATGCGTCTTGAGGTATTCCTTGGCGTTTTCTCGACCCTGACCGATGCGCTCGCCGCCGTAGGCAAACCACGCACCGGACTTTTCGATGATGCCTGCTTCCGCGCCGAGATCGACGAGATCGCCTTCGCGGCTGATTCCCTCACCGTACATTAGGTCAAACTCGACCTCGCGGAACGGCGGAGCCAGCTTGTTTTTGACAACCTTGACGCGAGTGCGGTTGCCGACGACTTTTTCGCCTTGCTTCAGCGCGCCGACGCGACGGATATCCAGTCGCTGCGATGCGTAGAACTTGAGCGCATTTCCGCCGGTGGTCGTTTCCGGGCTGCCGAACATCACGCCGATCTTCATGCGGATCTGGTTGATGAAGATGACGAGCGTGTTGCTCTTGTTGATCGATCCGGTGAGCTTGCGCAGCGCCTGCGACATCAGACGCGCTTGCAGACCCATGTGCTGATCGCCCATCTCGCCTTCGATTTCGGCTTTGGGCACCAGGGCTGCAACCGAGTCGACGACGACGATATCGACCGCTCCCGAGCGAACCAGCATGTCGGTGATTTCCAGCGCCTGTTCACCGTTGTCTGGCTGCGAGACGAGCAGATCGTCGGTGCGCACGCCGAGCTTTTTGGCATACGTGATATCGAGCGCGTGCTCTGCGTCGACGAATGCGGCCATGCCACCGCGTTTCTGACACTCTGCGACCACCGACAGTGCCATCGTGGTCTTACCGGACGACTCTGGACCGAAGACTTCGACGATTCGGCCTCGCGGCAGTCCGCCACAGCCCAGCGCCACATCCAGCGCCAGCGATCCCGTCGACATCACCAACACTTCCGGCAGGGCCGTACCCTCGCCGAGCCGCATGATTGCGCCTTTGCCAAACTGCTTTTCGATGTTGCCGGTGACAGCTTCAATTGCGGCCAAACGATCACTGCGACTTGAGCCCACGCGGGACTCGTCTTTCTTCTCAATCGCCATGGAAAACGCTCCTTTGCTACAAGGCCGCTGGGTATAGCAAAGAGGGCTGACAGCCGTTGCTATTTTTTGGTGATTGGCGTCGCTGTGGTATCGGCGGGACCGAAGAGCTGACGGAGCGCTTCTTGGTACTTTTCGATGCGGGGATACGTGGCCGTGGCGAGCTTTTCTTCGATGTGTCGAAGCAGGGCGCGCTGCGCTTCGTGTAGATGCTGCGGCGTCTCGACGTGAACTTTGATGTGTAGATCGCCGCGAGTCGTCTGTCCGACGGAAGTTGGATAGCCTTTGCCGCGTAGACGGAAGGTTGCTCCCGACTGAGTTCCTGCGGGGATCTTCATCTCGACGCGGCCTTCCAGCGTCGGGACATCGATCTGACAGCCGAGCGCAGCCTGCGTGAAGCTGAGCGGCAAGTCGCAGAGGATGAGTGCGCCGTCTCGACGAAGCAGTGGATGCGGCAGAAGCTTGACCGTGACGTTGAGATCGCCGGGACTGCCGCCTCGTCGGCCTGGTTCGCCTTGACCGCTGATGCGACGGGCGCTGCCATCGTCTGTGCCGGGTGGAACGCTGACGGTGTATTCGCGCTGCTGATCGGTAAGGCCCATGCCCCGACAGTCGGGACACGCATCGACGACGACTTTGCCGACGCCCTGACAGACCGTGCAGGTTCGACTGAGCGAGAAGATGCCTTTGCCGGTCTTTACGTCGCCTTTGCCTGTGCAGGTGGCGCAGACTTTCATCCCGGCTTCCCCGCCGCGTGCGCCGCTGCCTTGGCACGTCGGACAGTCGGCGCGAACCGGAAAGCGAATCGTCTTGTTTGCGCCGTGCGCGGCTTCCGCCAACGAGATCTCGAGCGTGTAGCGAAGGTCGCGTCCTTTGCCTTTTCTGCCGCCGATGAGGTCACCAAACAGGTTGGTAAACAGCGACTTCATCGCTTCCAGATCGACGGCCAGCGGATCGATTCCCGCTGCATCACGCGACAGGCCCAGGTGTCCCAAGCGATCGTAGCGCGCGCGCTTTTCGGGGTCCGACAGCACCGTGTACGCCTCGGAGACTTCCTTGAACTTCTCTTCGGCTTGCTTGTCGTCGCGGTTCTGATCGGGGTGATAGCGCAGAGCCAGCGCCCGGTACGCCCGCTTGATCTCCGTCGGATCGGCGTCTCGGGGCAGCCCGAGGACGTCATAATAGTCGCGCCTAGCGTCGGCCAAGAAGTTCCTCAGTTTGCCTGGTTCGGCGTTTCGTCTTTGCGCTCAGTCGGCGTCTCACTCTTGCGAGAGACCTGCACCAAGGCGGGACGAAGCAGCCGGCTTCCAATCATATACCCGCGCTGAAACACCGTCGCGACATGATTGGCGGGCAGCGAGCTAGATTCGACGCTGCCAATGGCTTCGTGGAAGTTTGGATCGAACGGCTTTCCTTCGGCCTCAAACGGCTTGATCGCGGACTTTTCGAGCGCAGCGAAAAATCCCTTCTGAACCATCTGCACGCCTTCGACGATCGACGTGACCGTGGTCGACGGGCTCTTGCTGGCCGTGAGCGCGCGGTCGAAGTTGTCCATGGCCGGGAGCAGCTCTTTGACAAGGTTTTCGAGCCCACGGATCGCCGCGTCTTCCTGATCCTTGCGCGCGCGACGCTTGTAGTTTTCGTACTCGGCAGCGAGGCGCAGCAGACGATCGTTCAGATCGCGCTTTTCCTCCGAGAGCTTGTCGACCTGCGCTTTCAGCTCCGCTTCGGGCGAAGTCGGTGCTTTTTCACTGGCACCGCCTGCCTGCGTCTTGCCCGGCTGCTCGGTAGCGTTTGTCGACGGTGCTTCTTCGGTGGCCATGTTCGTGTCTCTCCTTCGAACTGAGTGGATATCTTTCGACGTAACTATCGTGGCGTCGCGCCGCAAGCCGGAAGTTCATCACGATGTGGATCGCTGACACCAGATAGACGTTTGCCCGCTTACAGATACGTGCAGCGCACAGCGGCTTTCCGTCGGTACGCTCTTCTGTCTAACTGCTTTTTGTGACGTCGGCAAGACCGAGTCCTCCAAGTTCTCCGCGTTTGCTGATTCGAACAAGCCGCCGCTGTTGCTTGAACCGACGGAGATGCCAGCGTGGCCGCGTCACAAGCTGCGGCGTTGGTCCGTGACCAGCGGATGCGACTTAGCGCTGACGAACCACTTCGGACAGAAGCTGCGCGGTAAAGTCGACGAGCGCAATCACGCGCGAGTAGTTCATTCGAGTCGGACCAATCACCCCGAGTGCTCCGAGCGGCTGCTCATTTGAACCATAGCTCGCTGCGACGACGGTTTTATCGGAAAACTCGGGCACCGACGTCTCGGCGCCGATGAAGACCTGAATGCCGTGGGCCGACTCGGTCTGCTCGAGCAGCCGTAGCAGCAGCCGATGATCTTCGAGCGTTCGAAACAGTGCTTTTAGTCGCTCGGGCGTCGCGGGTTCTTCGTCGGTCAGCAGCTGTGAGAGCAGGTTCGCATGTCCAGCAACGATCACCGACGGTGGCTGTGACGGCAGCGCTTGGGCCGACATGCGTAGCGCGCGCTGTGCCAGCTCGTCGTATCGGGTCCGCTCAGCTGCCAGCTCTTTTGCGACGAGCGTTCGTACATCCGATAAGGTCTTCCCGTCGAGCAGCGTGTTCAAATAGTTGCTTATCCGCTCGAGATAGTCGTTTCGAATCGGCTCGTCGAGCGTCAGCAGCTTGTTGTGAACCCGTCCCGACGTGTTGACGATGATCGCCAGCACCGCGTTGTCTTTTACGCGAACGAACTCAATGTGTTTGAGCACGTCGAGATCCACGCGCGGCGTCATCAGCACAACCGTATGCGACGACAGATCGGACAGCACTTTGCTGGTCTCGCGCAGCACGGCATCCACTTCTCCCGTCGAAAAGTTGTAGTGACTGGCCAGCTCTTCGCGATCTCGCGGCGACAGCTGCCGAATCTTGAGCAGCGAATCGACGAAGAAGCGCAGACCCAAGTCGGTGGGCACGCGACCGGCGGATGCGTGAGGCTGACGAATCAGTCCCAGCTCTTCCAGATCGCTCATCACGTTGCGGACGCTCGCCGGGGACAAGTCGACGCCATAGCGACGCGTCACCGTGCGAGAGCCAACAGCTTCTCCGGTGGTGAGATATTCCTGCGTGATCGCCGACAGGATTTTTCGAGCGCGGTTGTTCAGTTCCAGCATCGGTAAAGACGATGGTTCCTCGACAAGCAGTATACTGCGGGGAATGTCGGTCCTAACAGCCGCTGTGGTTCAGCTTTGTTCGTCACCGGATGTGGCTTCCAACCTATCGCGCGTCGCTGCGCTGTGTGAACGAGCCAAGTCTCGAGGCGCAGAGCTGGTTGTGCTTCCTGAAAACTTCGCACTGCTTTCTCCCGATGAGCGCGAAAAGTTTTCATGGGCGGTGCGGATTGAATCATCAGACGGTGGATTGCGCGGCTCGGGTCAGATCCTAGACGAGATGCGCGCACTGGCTGCGCGGCTCGGCATTCACTTGGTGCTTGGCGGTCTTCCCGAGGCTGGACGAACCAGCGAGCGTGTCTTCAACAGCAGCGTTCATCTTCTTCCCGACGGTGGAATTGCTGCGGTGTATCGCAAGATCCACCTGTTCGACGTTCACTTTGCCCACGCGAACACCAGCCTGCGCGAGTCATCTTCCGTCGAGTATGGCGATGTCGATCAAGCGATCGTCAGTGCGACACCGTGGGGCGGGCTCGGTCTGTCGGTCTGCTACGACGTGCGGTTTCCTGAGCTATATCGAAGGCTCGTCGCTGCGGGCGCTCAGCTTTTGTCGATTCCGGCGGCGTTCACGCTTCATACCGGCAAGGATCACTGGCACGTTCTGTTGCGCGCAAGAGCGATTGAAAATCAGTGCTTCGTGCTCGCGGCGGCGCAGCAGGGACGACACAGTCCGACGCGCTTTACCTACGGACACAGCCTGATCGTCGATCCGTGGGGAACCGTGCTGTGCGAAGTTCCCGACGGAGAAGGCGTGGCGGTGGCCGAGCTAGACTTTGCGTCGCTGCAAAAGATTCGGACCGATCTTCCCTCGCTGGCTCATCGTCGGATCGGCGTGGAGTCATAGCCGTGTCAGCCTCGGCGCTTCTTTGCGCGCAGCTCTGGCTGTCGGCTCCGGCGCTGGTCGTGGCAACCGATCAGCTTGCGGACGTCAGTGCTTCGACACCAGAGTCGCTGCTCGAAGCGGGTTTGAGCGGTGAAGTCCGCCGTCTGTATGGCATCGGAATCGCGGACGTTCGTCGCTACAACCTGCGTGAGGCACTGGGATCGGTTCGCAAAGCGCGGGCGCTGGCCTATCGAGAGCTGCTGCACGGACCGAGTCGAGGACCACAGCCGCGACGACACTTTGTGCGGATCGCCTACGTCGAAGGACAGCTTCAGCAGCTTCAGCTCATCGACGATCAGCTCAAGCTGCGCGCGGATCGTGGCGGTGAGCAGGCGGCGGCGATTCAGCTTCGCGCACTGATTCTGCACAACGTGTTTTTGGCGATCCGTGGCTTTACTGGGCAGCTCGACGTGCCGTTTGCGGAGCGTGTGCTGGCTGCCTATCGAGAAGCGCAGCTTCAGCGCAGTCGCTTCAATCGCGAAGTCCAGCTTGGGATGGCGGCGATGCTGGCGGAGCGAGGAGAGCTCGTCGAGGCGCGCAGTGAGTTTGCCAAGCTGAGCACGGCGGAGCTACAAGGTGACGGCATCGATCTGGCGGTGATTTATTATCATCTCTCCGTCGGAGAAACCCGATTGGCGCTGGTGCGGCTCTTGGATGCGACGCGTCGGGACACTTGGCAACACGGCGTGCGCGAAGGCAGCTCGCTGCGTGCGTCGATGTACCGAATGAGCGACTTTGATCGCCTGCGCTCGCATCCTCGCTTCGTCGAGCTGGTGACGATTCCCGAAGAGCAAGTGACGCCGTAGACGCCGCCGATGGGCGAGCCTGTCCGCTTACAGAAAGCGAATGCAGCGCGGCGCGGTTCGGCTGATCAGCACGTCGCACGACAGACAGGCTTCTTTGCCTCGCGGGTCTTCACACGTTGCACAGCGATCAAGCGTCACAATCGCGCTTTGAAACTCGCGATCCAGCTCGGCCATCAGCTGGAGCTTTCGCTTGAGCCCATCCATGTGCTGCGCCAAAAGACCCTGGAGCGCCATCGCAGATTCCTTCGACGGACTCGTCTGACGCGCGGCGAGCAGCTCGCGAATCTCTTCGATGGAAAAACCACAGGAGCGCAGGTCGATGATGAGCTTGAGCTTTTCCAGCTCGCCCACTTCGAACAGACGATGTCCGCCCGTCGAGCGCTGCGCTGCTGAGATCAGCTTTTCCGCTTCATAGAAGCGAACGGCGCGTGGTGTCGTCCCGGCTCCGTCGACCATTGCTTTGAGGGTGATCAGGTGATCGGTTCCCCCGGTCTTTCGTCGCCTTGCTGACGGACTTTTGCCATGTAGCTGAATCGTCGACAGCTTCGGTTCGTTTCCGGCTGTCTCCGTCGGATTTTTCGATTTGGTCATTCCCTCTGCTTCAGACATCGCGCTGTTGTCGGCCTCGTTGCCATTTTTTGGGTCGCGCGGTGCATTGTCAAATGCGCATCGACTGTCGCTAGCGCCCAAGCACAGCGACGGCAATCGCGGTTCCTCCGAGCATGCTCAGCGCAGTCGGCATAAGCACGCGCAGACGCATCGGAAACAGTCGGTGAAGCGGATCCGCCAGCGAGATCAGAACGGCCCATGGAATCGTGACCGCGAAGTGCAGGTTTGCTCCGGCCAGCACAAACAGCACGCGAATCATCGGCAGCCAGATGATCGTCGTCGCTGTCATCATCAGCATCGCCAGCGCGAGCGCCGGGGTGGTCTGCTCTTCAGATCGCACACGCAACATCCCGACGAAGATCGCCAAGCTTGCGACGAGCGCTGGCAGCGTAAACAGATAGCTTGCGTCCGTCTGTTTCAGCGAACAAAGCAGCGACGCCAGGGTCCATGGCAGCAGCGTTCCCAGGCTCTGACCCCACAGCGTATCGAGCGACGACGGCGGCGACAGACGACACGCGAGCAGCTGAAAAAGGCTCGTCACCGCAACGGTCAGCATCGAAAGTGCCAGCCAAGTGGGCAGCGGCTGCGACAGCCACGGACGCGACCCGCCGGACAGCGAAGCGATCAGCTTGCTGACGACAATCCCAACGACCGCCGCGACCAAGATCACCAGCACAAACCGACCGATTCCCAGCAGCAGCAGTCGCAGCGCTTGACCTCGCTGTCGCTGGATGAGCAGCCCGATTGCCAGCAGCCACAGCGTCGCTTGGACGATCGCCAGCCCGGCGGCGGTTTCCGTTCGATACAGCACCAAGTGGCGCGTAAACAGCTCGAACCAGACTCCGTCGCGATCGTCAGACGGTAGCGTCGATCGCGCCAGCACCGCCCGCGCCGTGCCGAGCGACTGATCGCCCATGTGCTGCACGCTCCCGAGATCGAGAAACTCAAGCGAGTCTTGCGCCGTGTGGTACTGGTGCGCACGCTCGGCGAAGGCAAAGTTTAGACCTCGCCAGCCTGCCGCCTGAAGCACCGTCAGATCCGTATCGTTTGGCAGCAGCTTGTAGAGCGGATAGATCGCCGACGCTGCCATTGGACGCTCGACGGATGTTGCGTATGCTTCGACGAGCCAAGTGCTGTGACGACTGGCTTCAAACATCGCGGTCTGTCCGCCAGTTCCTCGGGCTTCGTGATTCAGCACCGCAGCGACGCGAGAAAGCCAGCGATGCGACGGCAGCAGCCGGGCACCGAGCAGTCCTGCTTCTTCTCCATCGTCGATCACCACCACGAGCGGACGCTGCCAGATCGCTTGTACCTCCAGCGCGCGAAGCACTTCCAAGATGGTTGCGACGCCCGACGCTGCGTCCCCGGCACCTGGACCACGCGCCACCGAGTCATAGTGCGACAGCAGCACAAGTGGCTCACGTTGATCGGCAAGTCCCGCTGCTGCCCGTCGAGCAATGATGTTTTCGACCTGCGCACAGCGATCGCGCAGACACGACGGACCGATCTGCAGTTCCGGCGACAGACCCAGATCGCGCAGTCGCTGCATCACAAAGTCGCGCGCCTGACGATGTGCCTCGGGATGCGGCTGACCGTTCAGTCCGACGGGACGCGGTCCAAAGGCCGTCAGTGATGCAATGTCTGCGCGGGCGCGCTCGGCGGAAAACTGCTTCGCTTCGCAGTCGACGGGCTTGGGACGCGGTGGTGGATGATGAATCAGCACCAGCAGCGCGACGAGTCCCGTCACAGACAGTGCCAACGCGTAGTGCAAAAAAGACGGACTCCGCGTCGGTGTCATCTGCATCCGTTAGATCGACTGAAAGTCGTGGATCAGGGCTTTTCTCTCTGTTCCTCGTCGCAGCGCCAGATCAATCAACCGACTGAGCAGCGCTTGATAACCGACGCCCGTCGCCTCCCACAGCTTCGGATACATGCTGATCGACGTGAAGCCGGGGATCGTGTTGACCTCGTTGAAGTAGAACTTGCCGCTCTTGCGATCGAGGAAGAAGTCGACGCGCGCCATGCCTTCGCACTCGAGCGTCGAAAACGCCATCGCCGACCACTGTTGCACTTCTCGAAGCTGCTCGTCGCTGATCGGCGCGGGAATCAGCAGCGCCGCGCCATGTTCGTCGAGATATTTCGCCTGATACGAATAGAACTCGTGACGAGGATTGATCTCGCCCGCGATGCTGCACAGCGGTCCACCCGACGGATCGCTGTTTTCCAGCACCGCGACTTCGATTTCGCGCGCGTCGATGGCTTGCTCGATGAGCACCTTGCGATCAAAGCGCAGCGCATCGCGAATCGCCGCGTCGAGGTCTTCTGGCTTCTTGACCTTGTGAACCCCGACGCTGCTGCCCGAACCCGACGGCTTGACGAAGCACGGATAGCCAAGCGTCCGTCCCACTTCGTCGGGCAGCGACGCCGCTTGCGTCGCATACGTTCGTCCGTGAACCGTCCGATAGGGAACCACCGGAATGCCCGCCCGCTCCGCGAGCCGCTTGGCGACTTCCTTGTCCATGCCAATCGCCGACGCGAGCACGCCACAACCGACGTACGGAACGTCCGCCAGCTCCAGCAGACCCTGCAGCGTTCCATCTTCACAGAACGTCCCGTGCAGCACCGGAAACACCACGTCGATCGCGGGAACCGGCAGCCCGAGCGCATGTCCCGACGGAATTCCGACGGGAATCAGTGTCGTCCCTTCGCTCTGCGACGGATTGGGCGGAAGCACAAACTGAGGCTCGTCACGAAACACCGGAAGCTGTCGCGAGCCTTTGTCGATGCGTGACACATCACCGGGATGCCAGCGTCCATCTTTGTCGATGGCGACGGGAATGGCGACGAAGCGATCGGGATCTAAGTTGCGCAGCACCGACGCTGCTGACTGAAGGGAAACCTCGTGTTCCCCTGATCGACCGCCGTAGAGCACAGCGACGTGAATCTTCCGTTGCGTGGACACGATGATGCTTTTCCCCGTCTGCGCCTAGTGAAAGCGCGGAACCTTTTCGACGTCGAGCTGCTCGAGCGCAGCGCGAATCACCAGTGACTTGTTGGCCTTGCTGTAGCCTCGACGCTTCAGCTCTTTGACCAGACCTTCGAGCCGCTCAATGTCTTCGTTGTACAGCGAGATACAAACGACTTTGTAGTGCGTCGGACGAGGCTTCTTTTCTGGTAGATCAGCGACGGGAACTTGATGAACCGCAGCTCGCTCGCTATCTCGCTCGGGACGATAGAAGCCATTTGCCAAGATGTCGTCGACGGAAAGTGGATCGGTTTGCAGCGCGCGAGGGCCGCTTGGTTTGACGCTCATGACCGGGGAACTCCTTATTCGAGCGACGCGGGTTCCATGGTCTGAGCGGTGGATTCGCTGCTGCGGCTCGGGCTGAGCGGCGCAGTCTCTTTGCCGGTGATGCGATCGACGACGCGACGATAGTCTTCGGCACCCGGCGAGTCTCCATCGTATTCGAAGATGCTCTGTCGGTGACTTGGTGCTTCCGCCAGTCGGGTTGAGCGCCGAATTGGCTCGATCAGCTTTTCGCGGAAGTGTCCACGCAGCGTCTCCAGCGCTTCTCGGGCCAAGCGAATGCGCGAGTCGAAGAACGTCGGTAGGACGCCCGCGATTCGCACCGAGTGACCCAGGTGACGCTCAATGTCCTTGAGCGTCTTAAGCACTTGCTTCACACCGACGAGCGACAGGTAATCGCACGACACCGGAATCAGCACTTCTTCGGCGTACGTCAGCGCATTTTGGTTCAGCAGCGACAGCGACGGAGCACAGTCGAGAATCACATACTGATAACGACGGTGCGACAGGCCCATTCGCTGCGACAGTACGCGGTCGCGATCTTGATCTCGTCGAGCCAGCCACACTTCAGCAGCTGCCAGCGTCGCATCGGCGGTGATGACATCCAGTCGTCCGCGCACCGGCACCGCGACCTCTGCTGGATCGGTTCCTTCGACGAGAACGTGATACAAGCTGCGCTCGCCTTTGACGCCCAAGCTGGCGCCGACGTTGCCTTGTGCGTCGGTATCGATGAGCAGCGTCTCGAAGCCTCGCTCGGCCAGGCCCGCCGCCAGGTTGATGGCCGTCGTGGTCTTTCCGGTTCCGCCCTTTTGATTCAGGATGGCGATGCGACGAGCACGTCGGACAGCGTGACTGACTTCCCCGAGCGCCGCGCGTCGGCAGCTGAGCTGACAGAAGAATTGCCGACGGGGCGGTTCACCCGGAGCGCTCGCCAGAGTGGCCACTTGATAGGCGTACTGCGGGATGAATCGCTCTCCGCAGGTCGTGCAGGCTTCATACATGGGCCGATTACACGACCCGGCGCAGGCGTTCGCAAATTTTTCACCATCGCAAACACCCGACTTCCGCTTGCCAACGCGGGGGACAATTTGCAAACCTCCGCCGCCGTGACGTTGCAAGCAAGCGAGGTAGCGGTTTCGGTGTGTGGCTCGGCGCTCGGTGCCTTTCCCGGCGCAGAGTGCGTGGGTGTTGTCGTCGATGCAGGCCCGGCGGCGCTACATCTGCAAGGCCAAGCGGTGGTCGTACCGCGCATCCTGCCGTGTGGTGAGTGTCCAAGCTGTCGTCGTGGCGCGGTGTCGTCGTGTCCTCAGCGACGGACTCGTCCGACGGCTCCGCAGGCCTATGAAGTGGTGCCCGCGCGCTATCTGCTGCCGCTGATCTCACCGTTTGTCAGTCAGTCGCCGCTGTCCGATTCACTGTGGCAGTACGCGGTGTTTGCGGATGGCCTACTGGCCCCGTATACCGGCCTGGTTCGCGCTGGGGTCTCGCCAGGGACCGTTTGTGTGGTCTTGGGTGTTGGGATACGCGCCGTGCTCACTGCGGCTCTTGCAGAGGCGTTGGGGCTGTTTGTGGTGCAGTTTCAGCCTGAAGACTACGCGCGACTCGATCCGGCTGCGGCACGACGTCAGGTGGCGGCGCAGGCGCAGGCCCAAGGTCTGCCGCTGGCTGGGGCTTGTATCGTCGAGACAGTGGGCAGCGATGCGGCGCGCGCTCGAGCCATTCAGATGGCAGAGCCCGCCAGCTCGATCCTGCTTTTGGAGCGCTCGCAGCCGCTCGGTGGCTCGTCGGGACAGCTGATCGCAGAGCCTCAGGGCGGGGCTCATCTCGTCAGTGTGGCAGTGCTGGAGTCGCTGCTCTCGTCGCAGTCGCAAGTGCTCTCTGTCGCACCGCATCCAGATCTGCTGCCCGAGCTGCTGGCGCTTTCTGAGCGCTGCCGACTTGATTTGTCGAAGCTGACTCGTCCGGTGCCCGTCGAGGAAGTCGAAGCTGTGATGGAATCGCGGCGCTGTGGGCTGGATACAGATCTGCGGCTGCCGGTGGTTCAGTTTCAGTCTTGATGACTGCGGTCTTCGCGACGGCGTAAGCGGCTCAAGCTACGTCGCACACAGCCCCAAGATCAGCTGTTCCATGATTCGCTCGTCGTCGAGCTTGGACAGCTTGAGCGTTCGATCGGTGTGAAAGATCGCTTCGTGCATCGCTTGCACGCGGCTCAGCGTCAGCTTTCGCGCTTGATCGAGCAGCTTTCCCGCGACAAACGGCATCACGCCAAGCGCGCTCGCAAGCTCACCCGGCGACGGACGACCGTGTGACATCAGGTCGGCGGTCTGCCACAGCTTCATGACGTGACGACTGATCAGCGCGAGCAGCTTCAGCGCGGGCTCCCGTTGCATCTGCATCTCGGCGAGCAGCGTCAGCGCGGCAGAGCGATCGGCGGCACCCACCGCGTCGATCAGCTCGAACACCGAGTGCTGGCGCGTGGTGACCACGACTTCTTCAATGTCGCGAATCCGAATCGGCTGTCCGACGGGAACAAAGCAACAAAGTCGCTCCAGCGCGTCGGCAAGCTGTCCCAGATCGGCTCCGATTTCGTCGGCCAGTCTGACGGCGGCCCCGCGCTCTAGCTCGACCTTCAGGCGCTTCGCTTCCGTCTCGATGAAGCTGGGAAGCTGCTTGTCCGACAGCGGGTCCAGCTTCAGCAGCAGCCCGTGTTTTTTAAACAGGTTGAAGAAGCGCAGGCGAAGATCGGCCTTTTCTGCGACGAACAGCAAGCACGTCTCCGGCGCGGGCGCCTCGATGTACTTGGTCAGGCTGGCTAGCTCGTCGGCGGTCAGCTCATCGGCGTCACGGACCAGCACCAGTCGTCGCTTGGCCATCATCGGCAGCGTCTTGGCGCAGGCCAGGATCTTGGCCGCCGCCGCTTCTTTCGCGAACAGCTGATCGTAGTTGAAGTCTTTCGTCGCTGGATCGAGCACTGCCAGCTTGATGGCCTCGATCGCGCGATCGACGAGGAAGCGCTCTTTGCCGCACAGATAGACGAGCGGCGGAGCACTCTGCGACAGCGCGCTATGCAGCGAAAACAGCGGATCTTGCGAAGGGGTCGGCGTCGCCATGCGCGGCGACTATAGGCGAGCGCGGCGTGCCTGTGTCAACGGCTACTTCTTGCGACAGCAACGGAAGCAGTCTTTGTTGGTGGTCATCGCCACCGGATCGTTACAGACGACGCTGGCTTCTTCGGGACAGTTCTTGTCGGGCTCGTAGTCGGCGCTGCATGAGTTCAGGTCGACGGCGCCGATCGCCGGACACAGCGCTTTGTAGTCGTCCTCGGTGAGCCAGACGCCGATGCCGCTGGCGCATGCGATGATGTCCGTCGCGACGCACAGGCCGAAGCGACACTCCATTCCACTGGGGCACGGATCGCTGCCTTGACAGCGATAGAGCAGCCTCGACACATCTGGCGCGTAGCAGCTGGTGCTGACAAGCAGTCCACAGACGACAATCAGCCCGGATAGCAGCCGGGATTGGAACAGCGACGGCTTCATCAGAACCTCCCGAGGATGACAGCGCTGGCCCCGCCGGATGACGGTGCGAGAGCGAGCGACAGTCCGGTGTTGCCCTGCGCGTAGTAGACGCCGGTCCAGATCACGCCCGCCGCAAGGGCCGCGACACCGATGGCATCGAGGGTGAACGCTGCGGTCTGCATTCGCTGGCCTTCTTTTTCGACCGCCTGTAGATCGAGGCTCCATGGCTTGGTGCGGTTGTCGATGCTGCTCACTTCATGCGAGCGAACGATGGCGCCACCGCCGAGACCGATGCCCAGGATCAGCAGTCCTGCGCCGCTGCCCATCAGCGCCATGGCCGGCCAGGGAGGCAGCGATGCCTTGACGGTGCGCGGCGGATTTTTGCCTTCTTCGATCGCTTGCGCGATGCGCAGATCGTCGATTTTTTGACGGACTTTCTCTAGATCGGCTGCTTTTGGGCAGTTATCTACATAGGACTCAAGATAGCCAATTGAGTCGTTAAATTTCTTTTGTCGTTCTGACGCCAGTGCAAGATTGATCAAGAAATCTGGGAGCTTGCTGATGTTATATGCATTCTGGAAGTCTGAGCGCGCACGATTCCAGTCTTGTGATTCCCAATAGATGACCGCGCTATCGTAAAAGCGCATGGCCTTTTCTTGTTCTGCCGGGGGAACCGCCGGTGGCGCCTTGCACTCATCTGCGTGTCGCTCGCGCCGTTTGTGTCGTCGCGCTTCCGCATTGTGTAAGTCGCTGAAGAACAAAAAACTGGCCACTCCCGTTGCACAGACACCGATCCAGGTCGGGAACTGACGCATTCTCGCCATACCCATGCCTCAAAATAACTTCGTAATATTATAAAGCGCTAGATTTTGAGACAGCGATGCACTTTGTGTAGTAGTGTGCTGACATTGTCGTCTGTGTGGTTATAGACGAAATGCATCATATAGCTGTCGTTTGGCTAGGCTTTGTGTGGTGCGTGAATATTACTAGCGGTACGAGCGTCTACTGTGTCGGGGCTCGTCCGCGAGGAATGCATAGCCGAGTCCGGTTGAATCGGATCGTTTCGCAAGAACACCAAAACAAGGCGCGCAGAGGCGCCCGACGAACAAAAGGAGCTTGCCCATGAAAATTCAGCAGCTTGCCGCGATGGCCTTCGCCCTACTTGCCGGTTGTGGGCCGTGGTCGACGTCCAGTCACCAGTGCACCGGAGCCTATGGCTGTGGAGGCGTCTGGACCGGCGGTGGCGGTCTTCCCACCACGCAGTATTCGACCTTCATCGTCGACGCGGGCGCAGCGATCCAGCTCCCGCAGGCTACGCTGGGCATCACCACCAACGGCTCGGGCGACTGGGTTCTGGCGTGGCAGGGCGATCGCTATGCGCGTCAGTTCGAGGGCTCGATCACTTGTCCGGCGGGCTGCCAGATTGCGTACGCTCGCTTCGACAACGCGTATCCGGGTGACAGCGCGCAGGTGACGGCGCAAAACCAGATCGTGTTTAACGGTGTCACCAACGCCGCTGTGCCGCAGAACCTGCTGTTTCGGATGACGGCGCAGCCGGTGACGTTCGATCTCTACATCGATGGACAGCCGGCGATTGGCTCGACGGTGTTTGCGTCGTATGGCGCGCTGTCGACGACCGACACGATGCCGTTTTCGCTGGTGTCGAGCAACGCTGCGTACAGCGGCAAGACCGAAAAGGCACCGGCGCATGCGCCGAAGGTTCCCGAAGACGGAGTCGAGCGCGTGATTACCGTTGCTGCTCCGCAGGGAGACTCGCAGCAAGCGGATAAGTAGGCCCACCACTCTTGGCGATCGGGGCGGCATGTCCGCCTCGGCCAGGCAGCGCATTCCACAGCCGCGAGATGATCAGCGCGCCAAGCAGCGCGAAGAACAGCGGCATAAACGGCCACACTTCAAACTCAGAGCCGGGCAGACCGGGCTGCTTGAAGCGCTCGAGCAGCTTGCCAATGCCTGCGCCTGCGAGCGCGCCCGCGAGATATTGCGCACCGTCGAACAGACCTGCTGCGGTCGCGACCGCCTTGCGTCCGCCGAAGTCCATGGATGCTGCGCCTCCGACGAGCGAGTGCGCGCTTTGAACGAAGAATGAGACGGTGACAAGAACCGCTGCCGCACCCCAAGCATTGTGAATCGTGCCGCGCAGGCTGAGCATGCAAGCAGCCATTCCAAGGAACGCGAAGAAGATCACGGGCGCTCGACGGGACTGAAACAGGCGATCGGATGCGTTGCCAGCGACCAGACCACCGAGCACCGCTGCAACGGGCATGGCCACCGATGCAAACTGATACGGTCCAAACGATCCCAGCGCCTTGGCTCCGATGCCGAATACCACCGTGATGTAGCGCGTGTACCAGTGATCGATCGAGTGACGAACCAGTCCGATACACATCGATGACAGCGCAATGATCCACGGGGCTCTGCGCGCGAAGACCTTGCGCAGGACAAATCCGATGGTGTCGGCGGCCTGGGCTTCGTCGGGACTTTCGTCGGCGGTGTCGAAGTCTCCGTGACCGGCTTGAGCGGGCGTGTTTTCGACGCGGAAGTAACACAGCACCCACATCACCGTCAGAAACGCCGCTGGCACAAAGAACGCGTACTGCCACGGGAAGAACCGCAAGAGCAGCGGCAGCAGCGTAAAGGCCAAGGTACGGCCCGTCTGAATCATGATGCCGAAGATGCCGGCGAACTTGCCTCGCTCGCTGACCTTGAACCACGCGGCGTTGATCTTGACGATCGAGAGCGCGCCAAACGACTGGAAGTAGTGATTACAGGCCCACAGCACCGCGAACATGGCGATGACCGAGGTGTTGTTGAGCCCAGCGCCCAGATCGGCAGCGGAGACGAGCTGCCCACCAATGACGACGGCTGGCTTGAGAACCAGCAGGTGACACAGGCCGAACAGCAGGTTGAAGAAGGCTGCACCCGCGGCACCGATCAGGATGGCTCGCTTGCCGCCGATTCGATCAGCGAGCGGACCGTTGAGAAACACCGCACAGCCGTAGGTGGCGAGTCCGGCGCTCAAGATCGAGCCGTAGTCGGCGTGGCTCCAGCCAAACTGCTCAGCGACGGCAGCTTGGACGGCGCTGAAGTTGTAACGGCTCATGTAGAAGAAGCCGTACATCAGCCCGAGGAAGAACCAGTTCTGGAACC
>ERZ724514.135-NODE-135-length-32471-cov-13.290875_pt1 | contig 32471 bp, 13 predicted proteins | sample MGYA00376047_ERZ724514 | MGnify/ENA primary metagenome ERZ724514 (study PRJEB28724, sample SAMN07190883) | activated sludge metagenome | isolation source: activated sludge of sewage treatment plant in Hong Hong | place: Hong Kong | collected 2016-03-17 ...
AGAAGTGGAGTACCACATTAAGCGCCAGGGCCGACCCTAGGAGGAGCCCTAGTTATGCGGGCGGTTGATTCAGTCTTCCCTGATTCTTCCCCATTCCTTCGCTGGCTGTTGCCTGAACATATGCCAGATCGGATCAAGCTGTTTCGAAGTGGAACATAATCCGACCTACTTCATTCTCCGCACGTTGGATCTAATCCGATCCAGGTAGATCACAATTGGATACATCGGAAGGAAGCTCTCAAACCGCGCTCACCCGAAAACCAACTCTATATCAGTCGGTTACGTATGTATTAACCACAGCACAAAGTTTGCTCTCACCTGTTGAGTATATTTTGGATATGCAGCAGGGAAAGTTCACTTGAAGTGATAGTTGGACTGACGTAAGGGTTCAGTGAATTTGCCTCAGACGTGAACTGTCTCTTGCAGGGCACCGCAGTGCGCTCAAGAAGGTAGGTGAGAGTGCAGATAGGGAAGCAGCCAGCCCAGCCAAACCAAGTCTTCGTGTCTGCTCAGTTGGCTACTTCATCCGTTCCAGTTTCTGGAGAGAAGTCTTGCAAGTCTCAGTTCCATCGATATCGTTCCCTAAAGGTGGCGGCGCGATTCGCGGCATGGGAGAGAAATTCGCCGCGAATCCAGTGACCGGCTTCGGGTCCATGACGGTGCCGATCGTCACCTCGCCGGAACGCTCGGGTTTTAGTCCGCAACTCGCGCTTGCGAATGACTCAGGGGTGGGCAATGAGGCGTTTGGTTGCGGTTTGGGAATGTCGTTTCAAGATTTCAGAAGGAAGATTTCTAGAGGGTTGCCTACGAGGTTCAGCCGATTCATATGAATAGGCTCGGTGCAATGCTCTGGACCTGCTTCAGGAGGACCAATGGCTGATAACTCTGGTGCATCGAATGTAATCTCCTTGCCAAAAGGTGGCGGAGCGCAGGCGGGCCTGGGCGAGAAATTTTCTCCGGATCTGCACACGGGCACAGGCAATTTTACGGTGCCGATTTCCCTCCCGCCGGGCCGCAATGGGTTCCAACCGCAGCTGAATCTCGTCTATAGCACCGGCCAGGGGAATGGGCCATTTGGGTTAGGATGGAGCCTCAGCATTCCGGGCGTGACGAGAAAAAGCTCAAAACGAATTCCCCGTTATCTTGATAATGCTAGCGATCGCACGGAACACGACACATTTATTTTATCCGGTGCCGAAGATCTTGTTCCGGTCGACGTTCTCGCGACAGGAGGCACGAGGTACCGGCCAAGAACGGAAGGCCTGTTCGCACAAATTGAACGGCGTAGAGACGCTGGAAATGACTTCTGGGTTGTTCGTAGTAAAGACGGCCTGGTTAGTTTGTATGGGACCGAAAACAGCAAGGGCAGTGACCCCGCTGTCATTATTGATCCTTCAGATGGCACGCACGATAAGATTTTTGCCTGGAAGTTGACGAGAACGGTAGATCCGTTCGGCAACCTCATTCAGTATGAGTATGACCGAGACAGGGGGCAGGAGGGAGCCAGAAGTTGGGATCAGCTCTACCTACGACGCATTCAGTATGCGAACTACGAGCACGACGGTGAACAGCGGTTTCTCATTTCCGTGAGCGTCGACTATGAAGATCGCCCCGATCCATTTTCAGAGTATCGCAGTGGGTTTGAAATTCGAACACGGAAGCGTTGCCGATCGATTACGATCCACACACATGCAGGTCAAGATTACCTCGCGAGAACGTATTCATTCGTGTATCTGGACGCGCGCCCTGAGCTCGTGGCAACGGTGCCATTAAATGGGATGTCGTTGCTGTCACAGATCGTGGTGAAAGGTCATGACCATGACGCCGTGGAAATGATGCCTCCGCTCGAATTCGGCTATTCCACGTTCGACCCGCTCGCGCACAACACTGAAGACGTTCAAGGAGCCGGCCTTCCTTCGACATCGCTCGCCAATCCAAACCTGGAATTGGTGGATCTCTTTGGGCAGGGGCTGCCGGACATCTTGGAGATGAGTAGTGTCACCGTTCGGTACTGGAGAAATTTAGGCAATGGGCAGTTCGGATTTCCTCAGGCAATGGACACGGCGCCCAGTGGTCTCGCACTCTCTCAGCCAGGAGTGCAGTTGCTGGATGCGAATGGGAACGGGCGGCTAGATTTGCTCGTCACCAAGCCGACCATGACAGGATACTTTCCTTTACGGTTCGGTGGTCTTTGGGACAATAGCATCTTCCGGCCATATCCAGAGGCACCAAGTGTGGACTTAAAGAATCCACAAGTCAGACTCTTGGATCTTGATGGCGATGGGGTGACCGATGCGATGTATTCAGGATCCGGTGCAGATCTCCTGTGCTATCTCAACGATCCTCTCAAGGGGTGGGGAAGTCCGCTCACGGTCGCTCGACCGGCAGAGTTTCCCACCGACTTCACTGACCCGCGACTCAAATGGGGGGATATGTCTGGGGACGCGCTCCAAGATGCCGTCTCCATACACGGTGGCAACGTCACCTACTTTCCGAACCTCGGATATGGAAAGTGGGGGAACGCGGTGCTCATGTCGGGCATTCTGGATCTACCCGCCGATTACAATCCCAAACGCCTGCTCCTGGGTGATATCGATGGTGATGGCCTGGCCGATCTTGTGTATGTGGACAGTGGCACCATCACCATCTGGATCAATAAGAATGGAAATGCCTGGAGTTCACCGATCACCATCAATGATGCTCCAGTGATCACCGATTCTGACGACGTTCGTCTGTCCGATTTGCATGGGACAGGCTTGAGTAGCCTGCTCTACAGCAAGGACTTCACCGGATTGGGATCGAATCTCTCCCTCCTGCGCTTCCAGCACTCCGTGAAACCCTACTTGCTGACGGCGATGGATAATCACATCGGAGCCGTCACCAAGATCCACTACGAGTCGTCTGTACAGTTTTACTTGAAGGATCAAGCCGATTCGACTACGGCATGGCGTACCGTGCTCCCGTTTCCGGTTCAGGTTGTTTCCCGTGTGGAAGTCATCGATGAACTATCACGGGGAAAGAAAACGACACAGTATCAGTACCATGACGGATATTGGGATGGGGTCGACCGAGAGTTTCGGGGCTTTGGGATGGTCGAGCAGTACGATTCCGAGTCCTTTGATGAGTATGACCGCAGCGGCTTGCATGGCAATGGAGTGTCGTTCTCAAAGGTTCCCGTGAATCAGTTTTCTTCGCCGACCCTCACCAAGACATGGTTCCACCAAGGGCTGGTGGGTGATGACGATGAGGTTCAAGACGAAGCAGAACGTGCCGCAGGGTACTGGACTGGAGATCCATCGCTGCTCGAACAAGAAAAGCGCATAAAAGAATATCTGGTTCCGTTTGAGCAGTCGGCGAAGCGGGATGCCCTGCGGACGTTGCGAGGGAGCGTGCTCCGAACGGAACTCTTTGCCCTGGACGGGTCGGAACGCGAGGCGAGGCCCTATACCGTAACCGAATCCCAGTATGAGCTAAGGGAAATCGAACCTCCGGGTGCAGACAATAGTGAACGGTCGCGTATCTTCTACCCACATGTGACAGCGACGCGGACCACACAGTGGGAACGCGGGAACGATCCGATGACACAGTTCGCGTTCACCCGATATACCAATCAGGATAAGAAGTTTGACGCCTTCGGGAGACCCCTTGTGCAAACAACCGTGGCCTGTCCCCGAGGCTGGCGAACCACGACGGACCGCCCTGTAGAGCCGTATCTTAGCACCTCCTCGCGAACGGTCTACGCCACACCCCTGAGTGAAGAGCAATACATCCATACACGAGTTTCAACCACAACGACCTATGAACATCGTCACACCGAAAACAAACAGCTAAATGAAGTGGCTGTGATGGTTGACGCACCTGAACAGCTGCGTCTGATCGGACACGGCATCAATTACTATGACGGCGACGCGTTCGTGGGGCTGCCTGTGGGGCAAGTCGGTCGGTTTGGCGCACTCAGCAGGTCTGATACGCTGGTTTTGACGGACGAACTCCTCGCTGACGCGTACGGAGCAGACCTGCCTCCCTGTCTCGTCGCAAGCGGAGAGCCGTCATGGAGCGACACGTACCCCCAAGAGTATCGGACGTTGTTGCCGAAGCGAGCAGGCTACGTCTTCCATGCCGAGAGCGCTGAGCCCTTTTGTCCGGCCGGATATTTTGTCATGTCGGAGAGACGGCGGTACGACGTCCAGTCAGATCCGTCAGGGAACGGCTATGGGTTGGTCCTGGAGACCCTGGACCCATTATATGACCCATCCCATGATCCGTTCGGCAATCCCCTCCGGCATCGAACGACCATTGCGTACGACGACTATCACCTCCTACCTCTTGGAGTAACAGACCCAGCCGGGCTGACCACGCACGCGACATATGATTACCGGGTGTTGCAACCAAAGGAAGTGACGGATTCGAATGGCACGACCACAACATGTACCTTTTCACCGCTGGGCCTTCTCACGAGCACAGCAATACGTGGTCAGTCCAACACGGAAGGCGACTGGACTCGTCCAAGTGTCAGGATGGAATACGACTTCCTGTCCTTTCTCAACAGTCTCCCGGAACATCGTACTCCCATCTTTGTCCGAACGATCCGGCAGATCCATCACGAGACGGAGCTGGATGTGCCCGCCGGCGAACGAGACGAAACGATCACGACCGTGGAATATTCCGATGGCTTTGGGCGCTTGCTGCAGACCAGGACGCAAGGGGAAGACGTACGGTTCGGTGATGAGTCGTTCGGCGGCGGAGAATCGGTGCTGCCCCGCCAACAGGTCGATGGGGCCGGTGGCGATGTCGTCGGGAGACAGCAGGCAGATGACACAAGTCCCAATGTGATCGTCAGCGGCTGGCAGCGATACGATAACAAGGGACAGGTGGTCGAAAAGTTCGAGCCGTTTTTCTCGCAAGGGTGGCCCTACGATGAACCGGCCGAAGAAAAGCTGGGACAGAAGGTCACAATGCGGTACGACCCACGAGGGCATGTCGTCCGCACGATCAATCCGGATGGGTCGGAACAACGAGTCGTGTATGGAGTATCGGGAACAATCGCTGTCCCAGATGTGAGCAATCCAGATCTCTTCGAGCCCACGCCATGGGAAGCCTACACCTATGATGCCAATGACAATGCCGGACGCACGCATCCCGCCGTGGCGGCGTCCTATCGCCATCATTGGAACACCCCCTCCAGTATCCTAATCGATTCGCTTGGCCGCACCATCGAAGCCGTTGTGAGGAATCGCGAGCCGTTGGCCCATCCTGATGATCCGCTCTTTCCCATTCGAGAAGTGCGCACACGGACTTCCTACGATATCAGAGGGAATGTCATCACGATCAAGGATGAACTGGGGCGCGAGGCCTTCTTTGATCACATCTATGACTATGCGAATCGGAAACTCCGTATGCAGAGCATCGATGCCGGATTGCGGGCTACGGTATTCAACGCGGCGGGAGGAGTTATTGAGCAGCGGGATGGGAAAGGCGCCATCATTCTCCATGGGTATGATGACCTGAATCGACCGCTTCGCCTCTGGGCGCGCGATGGTCAAGACGAAGCACTCACCTTGCGAGAGAGGATCGAATACGGAGACGGAGGCAGCTCCACGCAACCAGAGGAAGAGCGAGCAACCAACCGCGCGAAGTATTGCCTAGGCAAGCCAGTGCGACATTTCGACGAAGCTGGTCTGGTTGAGTTTGATGGCTATGACTTCAAGGGTAATCTATTGCAGAAGGCACGAAGCGTCGTCAGCGATCAGGCCATCCTCAGTGTGTTTGAGCCGCCCCCCGCTGATTGGAAGGTCGAAACGTTCCGCGTCGACTGGTCGACGCCAGATGCTGTGGCACTCGATCCTGCACGCTATGTGTCGACCATCACCTATGACGCCCTCAATCGTATTAAGCTGATGACATTTCCGCAGGATGTCGAATCGGCGCGCCGCAGGCTCCGTCCGCATTACAACCGTGCCGGTGCGCTGGAGCGCGTCATGCTGGAGCAGCAGACGCAGACAGGGGAAATCGAGGCGAGCACGTTCGTTAATCGAATCGCCTACGATGCCAAGGGGCAACGGGCTCTCATCGCCTATGGCAACGGCATCATGACGCGCTATGCGTACGATGCGCGGACCTTTCGCTTGGTACACCTACGCACGGAACGATTCAGTCAGCCGGCTGACCTCACGTATCATCCCACGGGAGATCCGTTACAGTCCTTGGCCTATCAGTACGATCTCTCCGGCAATATTGTCACCATTCACGATCGAGCCCCAGAATGTGGGATTCTCAATACAGAGTTGGGGATCGATGCTCTGGATCGACAGTTTTCCTACGATGCCTTGTATCGTCTGAGCGCGGCGACCGGCCGAGAATGTGATCTGCCGCCGGAATTGCCATGGGATGCAGGTCCTCGTGGAACAGATCTCACCAAGACTCGTGGATATAGAGAGCACTATCGGTATGACGATGCGGGGAATATGACCGAGTTAAAACATCTGGCAAATGGATCAGGATTCACTCGGTCATTCGAAATCGTAGGGGAAAACAACCGTCTGAAGAGCATGACCATTGCTTCAGATCTCCCCGCGTCGACACAGTATGCGTACGCGTATGATGCAAACGGCAATATGACCCTGGAGACAACGTCACGGCACTTCGAGTGGGACCATGCAGACCGAATGAAGGCTTTTCGAACTCAGACCGAAGCAAGTGAGCCGTCAGTCCATGCGCATTATCTGTACGATTCTGCGGGCCAGCGGGTGAAGAAGCTGGTTCGCAAACAAGGAGGGCAGCGCGAGGTCACGATCTACGTGGATGGGTTGTTTGAGCATCAGCGCATCGTGCAGGGCGACACCATACAAGAAAACAATTCTCTCCATGTCCTGGACAACCAAAGCCGAGTAGCTATCGTACGGAAAGGGCCCAGTCATCCCGATGATACGGGGCCGGCTGTGCAGTACCACTTGGGAGATCATCTTGGCAGCAGTACATTGATCGTGAGCGAGAGCGGCATCTGGATCAATCACGAAGAGTTCTCTCCCTATGGGGAAACCAGTGTCGGCAGTTTTTCTCTCAAGCGATATCGGTTTACGGGAAAGGAACGTGAAGAAGAGAGCGGGCTGTATTATCACGGCGCTCGGCACTACGCTTCATGGATTGTAAAATGGACCAGCTGCGATCCAATAGGAACAGTTGATGGGCTAAACTTATACGGATATGTTCGCAACAATCCCGTGAAATTTCGTGATGCTGCAGGCACTAGTGGAGAAGTGCATACACTTCCTGAGGTAACGGTTGTTGGGGTGCCAGATCAAAGAAGCGAGGCGGAAGTAAAACAAGAAATCGAAACCAGGACAGGTAAGACGGCCAATAACCTTATTTTGGGTCTCGGCGGTGGTCCGCAGGACATGAGCATGCACGATCTCGAAAATGAGCTTTATGGCCGAGGTATCTTGAAGGTAAGACTGGAGGAGTCTGATTCTAAACAGGTAGTTGCGGACGAGGTACTCACACCTCATCCTTATATGGCAGGTAGGTTCATTTCTGAGATGAGAGTCGGTTCAGCTGCGAGCATCGATCAGAAAAAGGAAGCCGGGCTAGAGGCTGTTACTGCTTCAGTTATCCAGGGTTTTGCTTCTGCAGCGGCTGGAATAAGTCCAGGAAGCGCTAATCCCTCACTCGTTGGAGGATCTAAAGGCGACTTAAATGGTACTCCGAGGACTTATGAGCCGAAACTAGGCGCATACAAGCCTAAGCTAACAAGATTCGGAGATCCTGTCGGGCCGTCGCAACTGACGGTTAATAGACTAAGTGGCGATGCTGCACGTGATCAGTTGACCCAAATGCTACGCAATCACTATTCCGCTCAGGGGAAGGATTGGACAGTTCAGAGTGAGGCTGCGGGCAGGATTTACTTACGAACTCCATATGGGCCTCGTTATCTCGATATACTAGTTAAAGACAGAATTGGAGTCGCTGTAGGGGCAATCGAGGTTAAGTTTGGCGGGGCAACACGGAATGCAGCGCAGGAATTAAAAGACCAATGGTTGTACGAAAACATTGGTCTTCGTGTTGATGTGGTGACTGTCCCAACTCTTGTAAGACCTTGACATATCTGTAGGACGTTAGCTGGTACGGAGAGACGGTCAGCTTGCAAACATTCTAAAATGTCCTCGCCCAAGATATAAACGGAAAATTAAATAACGAGTGATCGTATAGCCTGTGAGAACAGTTAAGGGGAATGGTCAGGATAAAGCGAATATATGTTGTCAGGAACATGCCACGTACGCTGCATTTTGGGTTACAAGGATCCCCTTAATCTAGCATCTAAGTACTCTTCTGCATAATTTCGATAGATTAAAATCAGAGGTGCTAGGGACAATGCCTGAACAAAACACCATCACCGGAACCGTTACTGCCCTGAAAGGAGCCGATTTCATTGATATCAAGCTCCAGATTTTCGATCGCGATCTGCCGAGTCTTGAGCGGCGCACACCGGCACGTCTCGCTCCGATTGGTGAGGCGCTAGTTGAGATGACGGAGAGCGGACATGGTCAAGCGATCGGACATTTTCAGATTACGTATACGCTGGAAGTATTCCAAGAAGGTGAAGCTGTATCCAGGGATCACCCCGAAGGAAAGAAACACGCAGATCTCAGCTTTCGGGTATTGGATGCCAACAATCGGCCGCTCCGTATCGCCAGCATCAAAGCGCTCGGGCGCGAGTATAGCGGTGACGCCATTCTCTTCAACGTTCCTGACTCATTAGAGGTGGAGATCGCCGTCGAGGCATCGCAAGAGCAGGCGGGACCACCGGTAGGAGATTCTGAATATGAGCAATTGGTCGCTCGCGTCACTCCCGTAATCGACGACCTGCCGTTAGCGAATCTGACGAATGAAGACCTGACGTTTCTGATTCATGAACTGGGATTTGAGCAAGATCAGAATCAACAGCAACGTCTCCACTGGTTGCATCGAGCCACACAACTCGGTCGGGAGACGCACCTTCCTCCTGAAATGTTCTACGGCTGGGGCCGCAAGGACGTTCCTTCTCCGTTTGGCGAACTAGCCGGTCTTGATCAGAATCAGTTCCTGTCTATTTTGCAGAAGTTGCTGTCCTTTGCCGACGACGAACTGCAGCGCACCGTGCATCTTGCTGCGTCGGAAAAGATTATTCCACAGACGGCTTTCGAGGATATTCGGTTGGTGCGAGCCCTGCTGCAAGCTGCTTTGCAGCGGCTGCAAGGCCTCGATGATGAAGACATCAGTGTCCCTCAGGTCAGTGGCCGTCTACTGGATAGGCGAAGGTTGAGCCCGCTCGCACGGTATACCGTCGAAGCGAAGCTGTTGCTGAAGACAGGTGAAGAAGCTTCGCTTGGTACGACTCTCTCCAACGCAGAGGGCCAATTTGCATTCATGGACAAACGGCTGAGCCAGCCAATTGCCCAGGACCATTCGAGCGTACGTCTAGGCCTGCGTATTCTCAATGCCGAGAACAAGGCGCTGCTCAAGACGGAAATCTCTGCCGTCCTTGATGGGGAGGCCGTTCCTATCTATGTACCCTCTGAGGAGGATGAGCCGGTTCCTGTTCCCAAGCTTGATGCGCTTGCGGCCCTCGGCGGACCGCAACTGCCGCAAGAGTTGCTCGCGTTCTTGCAAGCGCAGGGCATCACGTCGTTGGAGGATGTGTGGAAAACCGGCCAAGTGGCCACCCTCAACGATATCCCTCAGCAGCATCGTCCAGCCGCACAGACGCTTGATGCCCATGCCAATCTGTTTCGCCTCTCACCAGACGTGAAAGCCAATGCGGCGCTCATCGAAAAGGGATTTACGAGCACGGTCAAGATTGCCGACATGCCGGAAGACCTCTTTATTCAACAGACTCGTTCCACACTGGGTGATGTCGGGGCTTTGGCCTTACATGGCGCTGCTCAGACGGAGCGAAAGGTACTCCATCATATTTTCACCGACGTTCGGATCAAAGAGTCCATGGGTTTTGATTTAAGCGACATCATCCCTGGATTTCGTCCACCACGCCCCCGCCCTCAACAGTGTTCTTGCCGACAGTGCGAGACGGCTGCCAGTCCGCTGGCGTATCTGGTCGATCTCTTGAGCTATGCCCTCACTCACCTCCGATTTGGTTTTGATGCTGGCTGGGCATCACCCATCACCATGGAATGGTTGACGAACACCTTTCACCAACCGTTCGCCGATCTCCCTGTGTCCTGCGAGGCCATGGATACCAAGATCCGTCAAGTGCGTCTCTGCGTAGAAGTCCTCCGGCGCTATCTGAAAACACAAACCGTGACTCCCGAACGGCTCACCCGATTCAAGCAAGCGGAGCAGGCCTACCGGCTCGCTGCCTATACGGCGCTGCTGGCTCAGCTCGGCACGACGTATGAGGAGCTCCGTCTGAGCCGAGACGCGGATCAGTCTAAGGTGCGGCTTCCGCTTGCCGCTCGCCTGGGGTTTACCTTGGAGGCGGCGCGCCCTGACCGACTCGATGCCTTGCTGCTTGACCCAGCCTCGATCACCGAAGTGGACCTGGAGGGCCTCTTTGGATTGATGGATACGCAAATGAGCCGTGATCGGCTCTCTGATGGTCAGGTAGTGGATGATTCGGAACAGCAAGTCCGGCGGTGGAATGTGACCGGTATCGTTTGGCGAAGGACCACGGACGATGAAGGGTTGATCCATGTTTCCCTGGAACAAGTCGGTACGAGTAGCGTCCGCGTGGAGTTGTTTCGCAACAGCGGTCGCACCACAGAATCAAAAGTTGCTGAGGGGGAAATCTCTGCACTGACAGGTGTTGTCCCACTGAAGGCTGTGGGCCAGAGTGGCCTAAGCGGCACCATGGACCTTGCGTACAAGACCAACAGCAAAAAAATCACGTTGGTCGGGGTGCCTCGAATCTTAGCTTGGCGCCTTGCCCATCTTCGATCGGTTTGGGCGAAACAGGATCGCCCGACTGAAGTCGGAGCGGTTCTCGTCCCGCCACGTATTGATCCAGACTTGGTTGGTTTGGACGACCTCCGTGATCCCTCTAGCGGATCAGCCGCAGCACTCTGGAAAGCCCGGCGTGACCAGGTCGATGGTGTGATCAAGGAGTTACGGGACACTAGGCTGGCGGCCTCATCCGCAGCCGACGCCTTGTCAGCCGTCTTACAACACTCCAATGGAATCCAAAAAACGCTGGATGAGCTGAAGCAGTTTCATGCCCAACGAGAAGCCGGCACCGATATCCGGCCAAGCCTGGCAGCCATTCCATTGACCATCGCGCAATTAGAGGTCCTCATTCGACTGGGGCGACTCGTCTCGACGAGTCCCGCTGTCCCTGTCCTGGAGTCTGAGTGGTCGGAAGTGGATGCAATCAGTGCAAAGGTATGGAAGATGCGCCAAGCCGCCGACTGGTGGGCAAAGGAGGCGGAGGCTGGCCTCACGTTGGGGCCTGACTTTTTTGTTATCCCCGAATCGGCACCCCTTCAGTTTCCACCCGCACCGCCACTGACCCTGCTGGCCTGGTTGGCGACGAATGACGAGCGACGCGAGTGGGAACGCACGCTCAAGGCCCGCATTGACCAGGAGATCGACACCATTACAGCTCATCAACAAGTAGTGGGTGAGGCGGAGGCGTCGACCATTGCTGATTTGCGGGATGCGCTCATTGATATGCTAGGAGACGATCGACAGCAACTGGCCACAGAATTGACCGCCAAGCTCCTGATTGATTGCGCCGACGGGACCTGTCATGTCACCACTCGACCCGCTCAAGCGCTCGACACGTTGCAGCTTCTCCTCTTTTCGTGTCGCAATGCACGACTCCGCTCGTGGTATCCGACACTGAATTTAGCCGCGCCTGATTTCGACGATGAGTGGCTGTGGATGGGAACCTATGCCTCCTGGCGAGCCGCTCAACTCACCTTCCTGTATTGTGAGAATTTGTGCCACCCGACACTCCGCGACCGGCAGTCACCAGGCTTCCGCCGTTTGGTGCAAGAAGCACGAGCCCTCCCTCGCATGACGCCGGAGCAGGCTTGTAAACTCGTGAAAGATTACAACCGCTACTTCTCCGATGTCGGACAAATGAAGATCGAGGCCTCGGTGTGGGCCATGACACGTGTGTACCAAGGAACGGGATGTCGGGATCGTAGACCGGTTGATGATCATAGACTCCTGCATCTGTTCGGCGTGCCGGCTGGGGGACAAACCCTGTACTGGGCCACGTTTGACCCCGAACCAATTGGATCTGACAAGCTGAGCTTCTGGGATTGGGTACCGGCCCTGAAGACGGAAACGATCAATGAGGTGATCGGAGCAACGACCTACACCATGCAGAACGGCTCACGACTTTTGTTTGTCTTCGTCAAAGCGATCAGAAGCGGCACTCAAGTTTTATTGTTTAGCCGGTTCGATCTTGAACGGGCAACGTGGGAGATCAACAGCTTTCCCTTGGATATGCCTGAACGTGGGCGCAATTTTGAGGCGATTCTCCTCAGGAATGAGGAGACTCACCCGCCTGTTTTGACTGTCAGGCACCGTGATGCGACCGGTGGACCAGGAGTGCCATACACTCGCTCGCTCAATCTCGATGGCAACGGCTGGATGGAAGGGGAGTGGTTTCCGCAATACTTCAGTCCGTGGATGCCAGTCGGAATGTTGCCAGTCGAACCAGGAACAAAAGTTGCGGCAGTTGGGCGAAATCCAGATCGAGCGGATATTTTCACTGTGAGAAATGACGGTGGCGTATACCATGCCTGGAGGACAAGTAGCATATGGAGCGAGTGGGCACGGCTCGATACTGGATTTCAAGTTCCGGTTGGTTCCCCGATCACAGTACTTGCTCATTCCGATGACAGCATTGAGTTATTTGTTTCGCATGAAAATGGAAGGATATGGGCGCGGCGCGGATGGGTTTCTGCTTCTGCCTCACCTCCACCATATTGGGGCGACTGGATTCCGATAGGAGGAAATGAACGCTCATTTCTTCCTAAGACGCCGATTGTCGCGATTGATTCTGATCAGTACACGCTTTTGTTTGCCTTTGATCAGGCAGTAGAAATTGTGTCGACACGCCATCGCTACTTGGATTACACAGCGCCTTTGTTTGACAATTGGTTTCGCATTAACATTTTTCAGCCACCTGCTCGAATTTCTCCTCTAGGCGTCATCGTCAAACGTTCCAATGTGCCGCAGGCTCCATTTGGGCTTTTCTATGTGCACAAGGACGAAGGTATATATGGCACCTTGTGGTGCGGGAAGGACACGGGAGATTTTTCCAGTGATTCATGGTATTGGGTCGAGGATTCTTCAACTGGAGAAGCGATATATTCAGAACCTCAGTCGCGATGGCCGAGATACCTAGACTTGACTGTCACAGTCGACTCGCCAATTACTGGGCTATCTCTTCCCAATTTGCAGAACCTTTTTGTCGTCGGTAAAGAAGGCGGAGTTTACCAGCTCCGTTGGGAAGCCGCCAACTCCGATCGATTCTATGCTCTATCGGGTAGGCCTGATAAATGGAATCGCGTTGGACAACTTTCCGTTCCCGAAAAAACGCCTATCGCCGCACTCAGTTGGACCGACAATCACATGGACCTCTTTGTGGTTGCAGAGAACCAACGCATCCATCATACCTGGTGGGATATCAACGCGAATGAAGGCAAATGGCACGACTGGACACCGATCAGTCAACCTGGTGTCATTTTCCCAAAGCGGACGCCCATTACGGCGGTGTCACCTCGTCCTGGCCATATCGATCTCTTTGCGGTCGGAGGTGATGGAGCGGTCCTTGCTTCGTGGTGGGATAGCGATCCGACTGCTCAGTGGCCAACGAAGCCTCCGATGGAGATTCCGAGAGTCGATGGCAAACCCGTTGCGTGTAACCCAATCTTTGGCTTCCCTATAGACGTCTCTCATCAGACCAGTGCCGAGTTTTTACAAATCGCGCGGGGCATGATTCGAAACGCCTATCTGGACACCGTTCTGCCCCCAGACGGCTCAGTAGGTCAACAGCGAAGTCTTGATTACCTCGATGAGGCCTACTACTTCGTCGCAATGTATCTTGCACAACTCCAGCAGCGTGACGGGTACTACATCGAAGCACTTGATGCCTATCGCACAGTCTACGATTACACGGCTCCTTCCGGTGAATGGAGAGAGATTGCGTATCTCCTTGTCCAGAACAAGGATTGGTCGAAGGCTTACGAGCGTTCGAGCGATTGGCTGGAAGATCCGCTGAATCCGCACCGTATGGCCGCAGCTCGCCCCGGCGCGTACCTCTTCTATACGAAGATGGCGATTGCACGCTGTTGCGTGGAGGCAGGAAACGCACAATATACCCTCTACACGCCTGAATCCCTGCCAGTAGCTCGTACCTACTACATGACGGCGCTGGAAGTGCTGTCAGACATGCGGAAGGACTCCAACCACCCGAAATGCGAGGTGCTCATCGGGGAGGTGAATCTTCAACTTGGAGACGGGCACTATGAGACGGTCTTAAAACGAGACCTCGCGAAGCTCATGCACCTGAACGATCGCACGACCGTGGAGGAAACAGTTAAGAAACTCAAAACCTTGCCGATTGGGAGAAATTCGGCTGATGAGCGGCTTCAGGCAGCCCGCACTATTATCTCTGAAGTCACGGCACGACCAACTCCGACACGACGGATTGCCGAGACCGTACAGGAGGCACGTCCATTAGAAAGTGAAATCCATAGTGGATTGTTGTCCGTGCCGGCTGTCGAGCAGGTTGCTCGGCACGCCGCGCAACAGGTTTCGATGACCGTGTTATCAAGCACCGCCGAAACGTTGGGAATGACCATTGGACGGATGAGGCACGAGAAGCCAGCGCTACCCTGGCTTAAGAATGGCCGCAGAGATGTCGTCAAATGGACAGAAGCCGGATCCTCGTCAGCTCACCGGTTGCACAACATCGGAGACCCGAGAGTCAAGCAGGAGATGCTCTTACCACCGGTGTTTCCACAGCCAATTCCCACACAGGTGTATATCCCCCCCGTTTCCTACAGATTTTGTGTGCCGCCGAACCCGATACTCAAAGGAATCATTCTTGAAGCCGAACTCAATCTCTACAAGCTTCGGCGTTGCCGAGACATCGCGGGGATGGAACGGGCGGTGGACCTCTACTCCGCACCAACGGACGTGGAGACCGACCTTCCCACCCTTGACGAGGATGGCCAGATTGCGTTGTCCCTTCAATCCAACGTGCGACCGACCAACCATCACTATGCGGTGCTGATTGCCCGAGCGAAAGAACTGGCTCAGATGGCCGCACAGTTTGAAAGTACCCTGTTGTCGATGCTCGAAAAGGGTGACGCCGAAGCCTATAACGAGCAACGGGCAAGACAGGATTCCGAACTAGCCCGTGCACAGGTGCGCATCCACGATTTGCAAGTCGTGAAGGATCAGAACAGTCTCAGGCTTGCTCAACTTCAACGAGAACGAACTGAAGTGGAGTTGGAACATTGGCAAAGTTTGCTAGATGAGGGGCTAAGCGGGTTGGAGTCTGCCTACTCCGATGCAGTGCATTTTGCTGCTGCTGAAGCCACGATGAAAGCACTGGTTGCCGCAGGCGCAGCTGCCATTCCCAGCATCAATACGTTGCTTTCATCTGGAAAAGATGCATATCAATTGTTAGGCATCGCTGAAACTACATTACTAGGTGTGGCGGAAATTAATTCTCAATTGCTAAGTCAGCAAGCTAGCTGGGAACGTCGACAACAGGATTGGGAGCACCAAAGAACTCTTGCCTTAGTAGATGTACGCATTTCAAATCAGGCAATCACCCTTGCAGAAATCGCCTTGCGCATCACCCAAGAACAGCGTCGGGTTGCAATTCTCGGTGCCGACTATACGGCTGCCTCGCTAGAGTTCATTAGAAACAAGTTCACGAATGTTGCGCTGTATGAGACCGCCAGTTTCTGGCTTGAGAAGACCTACCGATGGTTTCTGAGTCACGCGACGGCTATTGCGCAACTCGCGCGGCTGGAACTGAGCTTTCAACTCCAAGACCCCTCAATTCCTAAAATCCGGTCTGACTACTGGGAGGTGCCTGCCCTTACATTTGGAGGGGCGAGCCAAGATCTGAAGGGTATCACTGGTTCAGCACGCTTGCTGCAGGATATCTATGCGCTGGACCAGCATGCGTTTGAAAAGAACAAGCGGAAGTTGAACTTGACCAAGATGCTCTCCATTGCTCAGATCGCGCCGTTGGAGCTACAGCAATTCCGCCAAACCGGAGTCCTTCATTTCGCTACGACTCTCGACATGTTCGATCGGGATTTTCCCGGAGACTACATGCGGCTCATTAAGAGAGTTGGAGTCATTCTCGATGGAACTGGCAGCGGCATCAATGCCACCCTCTCCTGCACTGGGGTGTCGCGTGTTGTAGCCGACCGAGGGCCAGGCCAGTTCGATACAGTTGTTTTGCGTCGAGATCCTCAACGGGTCGCACTGATAAAACAAGATGAGACGACGAACATATTCCGCGGAGTGTTTGCCTCGGATTCTCAGCCAGAACTCTTACAACCGTTTGAAGGGTTGGGGGTCGAGACGAGTTGGGAATTGCGTATCCTCCGCGCATCAAACACGATCGATTTGTCTAAACTTGCAGATATACGAATGGTTCTTGACTATACGTCCCTTCACAGTGAGACCTATGCGGCTCGAGTCATGGATGAGTTAGGACGAACGGTCTCGTACGATCGGCCGTTTAGTTTCCAACGAGAGTTTCCCACGGAGTGGACCAATGTCTTCAAAGATCCGTCGGCTGGTGCGCCGGCACTTACTGCTCGTATCGGCACAAATGCCGAGCATTTTTACAAGAATCTGACAAACTTGCGTATCGAGCAGGTCACCATCCAGTTTGCCCTATCGGATGGGCCTGCCATAAATATTGTTCTAGAACAATTACGACTCACCCCCACAGGGAAAGGTCCGGTGAGCGGCATCGGCGGGACAAACAACGGGGTCATAAGTTCTCGCCTTGGCAATGCAGATTTCAGCGCGCTGATCAATCAATCTCCGATAGGAAAGTGGGAAATTTCTCTCCCCAATACAGCCCAAACGAGAGATTGGTTTAAAGAGCAGAGGATAACCGACATCATCTTGATCATCACCTATGGCGGCGATTTACCCGCTTGGCCAAGCTAGCGCATGAAACGGGAACAACGTCAGAATGGGGCAGGACCTTGGAATGTGCACATTGATTGAATAGACCACGCCGCATGGCCCGGCCGTTGTGCCGTGAATATGTGGGGGCACTCTATCACGTCACGGCCCGAGGCCATGCCCGCCAAGACATCTTTCTCGACGACGAGGACCGGTGGCGGTTCTTACGCGTGCTGGAGCCTGTCGTCGCCCGCTTCCATCTCGTGCTGCATGCCTACTGCCTGATGAGCAACCACTTCCACCTGCCAGTCCTGCCCGTCAAAACACCCGAGGCCAATTTGTCCAGCACCATGAACTGGCCCGGTATGTGGTACTGAATCTGGTGCGCGCGCCTCACCCGCAAGGCGGAGACGTATGCTTGGTCGAGTTACCGGGCGACCACGGTCTGCTGCGGACCGGAAGTGTCGAGCCTTTGCCGCCGAAGGAGTCGACAGGATGTCTCGTGGGAACAGGTGTGGGGGCAGATGCTGCTTGGGAGTGAACCATTCGTCGAAGGCAGCGGTCTCACTTGCCTGATAAGCAGGCGCTCACAGAGATTCGGCGTGTACAACGCGTTGCCGCCCGCCCGACCCTCGCTCAGCTGTTGTCCGTCCGGCTCCTTGTCAACCGTGTCCAACGAGACGCGGTCATTCGCCGAGTCTGTCTTGAGCATGGGTACAGCCCACCTGGAATCGGCCGCGCGGCGGGCATGCACTATTCGACCATCAGCCGTCTCGTGAGCGCTGCGACCGGCGAGTGCGTATCACACAAGATTTGACCCTTATTTGTCTCGTACGGTTCTGGCCGAGACCACCGCAATTTTGATATTGTCGGACGGCAAGGCAGAAAAAATGATATGAGGAATGTCCCATGGCCTATCAGCCTATTGAGAACTACGGCATCATCGGCAACATGCGCACCGCAGCCCTGGTGGGGCGAGACGGCAGCATCGATTGGTTGTGTTTTCCGCACTTCGATTCCCCCAGCATCTTCGCGGCCATTCTCGATGACGCCAAGGGCGGGCGATTCAGCATCGCTCCGAAAACGGCGCGGTTCACCACCAAACAATTTTACTGGCCCGAGACCAACGTGCTGATCACACGCTTTCTGTCCAGCGAAGGCGTCGGCGAAATTGAAGACTTCATGCCGGTCGGTGTCACAGGTCCAGACCTGTACCATCAGCTGATCCGGCGGGTCAAAGTGGTGCGAGGGCAGATGACGTTTTGTCTCACCTGTCATCCCGCCTTCGATTACGCACGGACCCCCCACGATACGCACCTCAACTCGAACGGGGCGGTGTTTTCGACGGCGGCGCTGACGCTTGGATTGGCGACGACCCTGCCGCTCAAACAAGACGAGCGGGGAGTCTGTGCCGAGTTTACGTTGCAGCGGGGAGAACATGTGGCCTGTGTCTTGCGGGAAATCGACCAAGGGAACCAGTGTGGGGCTGCACTGTCGGGCACCCACGCCGGCAACATGTTCGAAACTACGGTGCAGTTCTGGCACGAATGGTTGTCACACAGCCGTTACACCGGACGCTGGCGCGAAATGGTATCCCGGTCCGCTCTGGCCTTGAAGCTCCTGACCTTCGAACCCACCGGCGCGATCGTTGCCGCTCCGACCTGTAGTCTCCCGGAACAGATCGGCGGGGGCCGCAATTGGGACTATCGCTACACCTGGATCAGAGACTCTGCCTTTACCGTCTACGGATTGCTCCGTATCGGCTTTACCCGTGAAGCCACAGCCTTCATGCACTGGTTGAACGCGCGTGCCCGCAACGAGAGCGAAGCGCCAGGTCCGTTACAAATCGTCTATGGCATCGATGGCCGAACTGATTTGACCGAACTGGTCCTCGACCATCTGGACGGGTACAAGGGATCGAAGCCGGTCAGGATCGGCAACGGGGCGTATCAGCATCTGCAACTGGATATTTACGGCGAACTGCTGGATTCCATCTACCTGTGCGACAAATACGTCGCCCCCATTTCCTACCTGGGATGGTCCCATGTCCGGAGTTCGCTTGATTGGCTATGCCAGAACTGGACGCGCGAGGACGAGGGCATTTGGGAAGTGCGTGGCGGCCGCCGTCACTTCGTCTATTCCAAACTCATGTGCTGGGTGGCGTTGGACCGAGGCTTGCGCCTCTCGCGCAAACGGTCACTGCCGGCCGACCACCTCAAATGGTTGACCATGCGAGATCGCCTGTATGAGGAGATTATGACGAAGGGGTGGGACGAGTCACGCGGCTCCTTCGTGCAGTCGTACGGCAGCGATTCGCTGGATGCGTCCAACCTGATCATGCCGCTGGTACGCTTTATTTCGCCGACTGACCCGCGGATGCTCAGCACATTGGAGGCGATCAATCGTCCGCCGCTCGATGGGGGACTTGTCTCCGACGGCCTCGTCCATCGCTACGACGCGGCGACGGGTATGGATGGACTCACGGGGACGGAAGGCACGTTCAACATGTGCAGTTTTTGGTTGGTGGAGGCCCTCACGCGGGCCGGGCGAACGGATCGCCGAAAGTTGGATGAGGCACAACTGCTGTTCGAGCGGATGCTCGGCTATGCGAACCACCTAGGCCTTTACGCGGAGGAAACCGGAGACAGCGGAGAGGCCTTGGGCAATTTCCCTCAGGCCTTCACGCATCTGGCGCTCATCAGCGCCGCCTTCGATCTGGATCGCGCGTTGGACGGGAACTGAGGCCTTGATCGGGGTCATTTGTAAGGCTCAGGTCTTTTAGCCTGTCGACCCTGCGCCCGAGATCGAACGGGTGAGAGCCCAGCTTGCCGAACTCATTTCCTCGGTTCCGGGCGTCACGAATATCGCTTGGGGCTGGCTCCCTCAATCCTGGTGAGGCCTGAGGCCATCGGTGCGTGCTAGGCAGCCCGCCGCTTCTTTGGCACCTTCATGCCCTTTGCGCGAGCTTCAGACAGACCGATCGCAATGGCCTGTGTTCGTTTGGTCACCCTTTTCCCGCTGCGCCCGCTTTTCAGCGTGCCCTTCTTGAGTTTGTGCAGGGTGTTCTTGACCATCTTCTGTGAGCCCTTACTGTAGCGTGCCATGTGCTCCTCCTTTGGGCGACGGCATCAGGCGCCGATGGGCGAGTGAATCGTCGTCAGAATCGGATGTGTCATTGGCCGCACCGGTTTGAAACTGTATGGTACAGATTCGGGCGACACGTCGAACCTGGGGAACACCCCGGGGAGTGGTAATGGAGCGTCCCGACACAGACTGTCGCGTGATGCTCGTGCACTGAATCATTTGACTGATCCCTCGTGACCCTTTATCGTCGCGCCATGGGTGTAGACGAGATTCTCTTTCGCACGATCAACGGCGTGGCCGGGCAGTCGAGCCTGCTGGATTGGATCGGAGTCGAACTGGCCAAGCCGGGCAACCTGCTCTATCCCATATTGCTGGCTGCAGCCTATTGGGCCTGGGTGAATTGGCGTGAATGTGTGCTCGGCGGGGCAATGCTGGCGGTGGTCGTCGGTTCGACGGATGCGCTGGGGACTCAGTTAAAGGGCTTGGTCCAGCGCCCGCGCCCCTGCGTGACGCTTGCCGATGTGCATCAGTTGCTCGGTTGCGGCGGTGCGTTTTCGTTTCCTTCTAACCATGCCGCCAATACGGCCTCGGCGGCAGCATTTTTCCAGGTGCTCTATCCGAAATCAGGCTGGATCGGCTGGCCCTTAGTGGCCGCGATCGGTCTCTCGCGTGTCTACATCGGGGCGCACTATCTGACGGATGTGATCGGGGGCTGGATCGTGGGTGGATTGATCGGGGCGGGCGTGGCCTGGTTCCTGCGCCGTTGGTCTCGCTTCCGACCGGTTGCCGAGGCGGCCCCTGCCTCACAATCCGAGATCGGTTCAATCTCCTGACGTCGCTATTCTGCCAAGCAGGCGAGGAGGGAGGCTCGGCAGCGTTCCTGATCGTAGTCGCGTCCGATCAGCACCAAGACATGATCCGGCTCATCGAGCAGCATGACCGGAGCCACGGTGCTGGTGCGGGGCGGAAAGAACTGAAACTCTTGCAACTCCGGCTCCCCTTCGAAACGAAAGAATCCTTTCGCGCGTTCCAGTCCCTCCGGTAAGGACTTCGTCCATTCCATGAACTGTGTGCGGACGACTGGCTTCGGCAGGCGCACGGTCGTCACCATCGGATGGTGGAGGGCGCGGGCGTCTTGTCTGTTTCCTGGCGCCGGTGGTTTGCCGAACTGCACATTGGTGGGGCGCGGGTGAGTTGGCGGCGCAGCAAGCAACGCTGCCACGTCGAGCCTGGCGTGATTCGTTTCCCACAGTCGGCTGTACGGATTCAAGCGCGTGATGCTTTCGCGGAACTGTTCCCAATGACCGGGGATGTAGAGGTCGCGTTTGTTGAGGATCACATCATCCGCATACCGGATGGCATTGCGTGTGACGAGTTCCGCCATGCCGGTTTCCGGGAGCGGCACGGGGTGCAGCATGGCAAAAATCCGTTCGAGCCTTGCCATCCGAGAGACATAGACGTCCGTCACGGCATCGACCACTTCTGCGGGGTCGGCCATGCCCGAGCATTCCAGCACGATCACGGTCGATTCGTAATCCTGCACCAACTGGGCGATGCTCCAAGCCAGGTCATCTTTCGTATCGCAACAGATGCAGCCCCCGGCGAGATTCAGGATCTGCTCCGCGATCGTGCCTGCTCGCGGGCCGTCGATACTGACCTCGCCCGCCTCGTTCATGAGCACGCCGACCTTGTGGCCCTGGCTGTTCCAATGTTCGAGGAGGCGCATGAGCAGGGTGGTTTTCCCGGCACCGAGTGATCCGCAGAGCATATAGAAGGGGATGGGGAGCGTCTGTGTCATGGAGGCATTGTAGCTGCTGGAACTGTACGTCGGCTAGTCTGTCCATCTCCTAGGGAATGCAGGAGGCATGAGTGCAATGGACGATAACTGCCTACGCGCCGGCACGGAGCGTCACGCGTACCTGTGTGGTGAGTCGTGCGGTAGGTTTCGCCTCCCGTGGGATCGAGGCGACCGGGAGGGGATGCGTCGAACAGACAGCCTGGTACGCGCGATTCATTTCCCTCGCACTCTTGGCGAACCATGTCTGTGCGCATGCTGGACGCTTCTGTGGAATACTCAGGCGCGCCCTCGTGTACTATCGGCAACATGGAGCATGTATCCCTCAACGCAGCGTTCACTATCGCGGTGTGTCTCGGAATGCAAGGTGTCGGCACTCAACTCTCAGCGATGATTTCCAGACCGAGTTTGAATCGAGTCTGGCACGGCCGTATCCAAGTGCCCACGAAATGGAGGGGAAGGGCAACGCCTGAGGTGAAATCGTTTGACGGCCTAGATCGACTTCCAATTTGATGGAGAAGGTGTTCTTATTGTGTCACCCTGAACGTGAGGTCGTCCCTGGGCGCAGGGGCAGGGTGCCGAAGCCGGAGAGTGTAAGAGGCATTTCTCCTGAGGTGGAGGGTATGCTCCGCAGCCGACTGTGAGGCGGTTGCGCCGGATCGGTCGATAGGTGGAGCCATGGTGTTGTCGGCATTGTTTCAGCCGTGCGAGGCTGGAGCACGATGGTGATGCGCATGTCGTGTGAGAGCGCCCGCTCGGTGGAGTTGTTTTTGGTTGTGCAAGCAGACACTCGACTGAGTGATCAGGCATGTGCGTGAGCGATCACTCAGGATCCCTGATCCCTCGGTCGACTACGAAGGCAGGGCAGGGACAAGGCGTTGCGGCCCGAGCATCTTGATTCTCTCTCGTAACCTATGAGAACGTCGTGTGCGGTTCGTCATCGCTTGCTGTCGCACATGGGTTTGTGTTGCCTCAGCCATTGGCTGCCGTATCTGCGGGAGAGGCAGCCCGGCGAGAGAGATAATCAAGGATTTTTTCGATGATGGTAATGGCTCCTGTGTTTCATTGGTGGAGGTCTGCCGGATGTGTGATCGGCCTGATGGTGTTGTTGTCAGGCTGCGGAAACATGCCTCGTGAATACCAACGCATGGCAGAGCCAGGCGTGACCCTGACGGCACTCACGGCCAACCCGGAGTCCTATCGTGGGAAGGTGGTCCTGATGGGAGGGACCATGGTAGACGAGGCGCGGAGTGACCACTCCGTGTGGTTGAGAATGAAGAACCGTCCCCTGGACGAAGACGATATCCCTCGTGAGCCGATCGAAACGGATGGGCCTGAAGCCGGCCATTTTTGGGTGCAAATTTCTACACGGCAGCTTCCCGCCGGCTATCGCGCCTGGGCCAGAATGAGCTTGGCCGGGCGTGTGACGGGCAAGGTCAAGTTGGGGCATGAGCCAGTACTTCGGTTGCTCTATGCCAGACATTGGGGATTAGATGCGATCGATAAGGAAGCATTCAGAGAATTTGATCCGAATTACGATGTTGTGGTTCCTGAGTCGATTGGGGTGGAGATTGATGTTGGTTCCGATGGAACGCAGTGAGTTGCGGTCGATGGCAGGTACGTGCCGATGGTACGGTTGTGCGCATTGCTAGTACTGGGTTCAGGCCGATCTGTTAGCCGCCAGTTGGTCTGCTCCCTCGGAGGTTCTCTTCTTTCTCAGTGCTCTCCCTTCATGATCGCGTGGATTGGCCGTACGTCTTGTGTTGGTGCCCTCGAGACGTGCGTTGACCAAGTGTGATTGCCACGCTCCTTTGCCGAACTGCACAGTGGTGGGGCGCGGGTGAGTTGGCGGCGCAGCAAGCAACGCTGCCACGTCGAGCCTGGCGTGATTCGTTTCCCACAGTCGGCTGTACGGATTCAAGCGCGTGATGCTTTCGCGGAACTGTTCCCAATGACCGGGGATGTAGAGGTCGCGTTTGTTGAGGATCACATCATCCGCATACCGGATGGCATTGCGTGTGACGAGTTCCGCCATGCCGGTTTCCGGGAGCGGCACGGGGTGCAGCATGGCAAAAATCCGTTCGAGCCTTGCCATCCGAGAGACATAGACGTCCGTCACGGCATCGACCACTTCTGCGGGGTCGGCCATGCCCGAGCATTCCAGCACGATCACGGTCGATTCGTAATCCTGCACCAACTGGGCGATGCTCCAAGCCAGGTCATCTTTCGTATCGCAACAGATGCAGCCCCCGGCGAGATTCAGGATCTGCTCCGCGATCGTGCCTGCTCGCGGGCCGTCGATACTGACCTCGCCCGCCTCGTTCATGAGCACGCCGACCTTGTGGCCCTGGCTGTTCCAATGTTCGAGGAGGCGCATGAGCAGGGTGGTTTTCCCGGCACCGAGTGATCCGCAGAGCATATAGAAGGGGATGGGGAGCGTCTGTGTCATGGAGGCATTGTAGCTGCTGTGTTGGCAGGAGGCTAGCTCGGTCGTTTCCGATGAAGGCAGGGGGCACTCCAGCATATGCTGCAGGTGTGTCTAAAAGCCGACCCGAAATGTGACTGCGCCTGCGTGATTGGTGGTACGGTACGTTCCATTCACGGTGGGGTTCGGGCTGCCCGTGACGGTGCGAGGATCGAATAAGAAAGCTTGGTAAGCCAGGTCCATGCCCATCGAATGTTTCGCAAAGAAACGTTTTTCCGCATCGGCACAGGAAATCAGGCCGAAGAATTTCCCGCCTGTGTGACAGGAGAATCCCACGCCGGCTGTGACCACATGCGCGTCACTGTCGGCATAGGAAGGGTCAAAGTTGAGATCCGACACAGGTGTGTGTGAGCGGATGTATCCCGTGCGAAGGGCGACGTTCCAGGCCTGCGTATCTGTCAGGCCGAACCATGTATATTCTGTGCCGATGTTGACCGTTACCGTGTTTTTCCATTGCTGCGGGCTTGGTAAGGTTGCCCCGTTCGAGAGCCGCACGTCTGCACTGCGGATCGATTGCCAACGGACATAGTCCACATCAACTTCCAGCTTCCACGCACGTTCCGCATTCCGTATTGGCCAAAAGGCCAGGCCGCCCGTCCACACTTCGGGCAGCCGTATGGCTGTTGAAGCTTGTGCGGCCGACACCCCATTGGCGCGAAGCTCTCCGTTCAAAGGTAAGACCGCTTGGCTACGCCAAATACCGGCGAAGGAGAGGCGAGGTTGTCCTTCGGCCGTGCGCCAGGGAGTATAGAGTACACTCGCGTTCAGTCCGGCCGTCGTGCCTTTTCCATTCAGCTCCATCCCGGTTCCCGCTGGAAAGCCGGAGCCTGGCGCGGCTTGGAATTGACGTTCGGCTTGTCCTTCGCCGAGGAAGTTCGCAAAGGTGAGAATATCTGCGCCCAGTCCAATGGATAGCGACTGCGTCAGTTGATAGGCCAGCGTCGGTTTGATTGCCAGCAAGGGAAGTTGTGCAAAGGTTACCGCTGTGGGAAACGGGCCATTCACAGGGAACTTGGAAGCGAACCCATAGAGATTCTGCACCCCCAGGCCCGCACTCAGATCTCCCAGGGCGGACACTCCCAGGTCTTTCATCTTCGCCGTCAGAAAGATCTGCCCCGGCGGTGGCAGGCCGATCGGAAACGGGTGCTCATTGCGGACGGACGCGCCGGTTGGACTGGTAAATCGTGTATTGACGCCGACGAATTGCGCGCCGCCGGCAATCTGAATCCCGCGCAACTGGGTCATGCCTGCAGGGTTGTAAAAGACTGCGGAGGCGTTGTCGGCCTGAGCCGCGAAGGCGTTGCCTTGTCCCATGGCCGCCGCGTCATGAAACGGGTTACGAAAGCCGTCGGCACAAGCCGGATCGCCGGAGAACAGCGCCAAGCACCCAGTCGTCAGTGCTCCAATAAGGCACCCTGCTGGCAAGGAGAGTCGGTGTGCACGAATCCGTAGGTTCATGTCCATGTTTGGGCCGAATGAGTTGGAGTGGTCCCTAGCACGAGCAACTACGTATCGTCAATATTTCTCTTGCGGTGCCTGGAAGCGAACAGAGATAATCCCCATCGATTTCTGCTGGCGAGATAGGGGGATGCTGTATGGTGACCCGCTCCAAGCCATCGCGTGTCCGTTCTGTTCCGTATGCCAAGCTGGTCCCGCCCACTCTTCCGATCGTGCTTCAACGGACGCGGCTGTTCCGCCTGCTCGATAAATCGAACGCGCGTCGACTGATTTGGATCACGGCTCCGGCCGGCGCCGGGAAGACCACTCTCGTTGCCAGTTATCTGAAATCGAAGCGCGTCCCGGTCTTGTGGTATCGGCTGGATGAAAGTGATGCCGATCCTTCGTCGTTCTTTCATTTCCTCAGTCTCGCCGCAAAGAGTCTTGCTCCTCGATTCAAACGACCGTTGCCGACGCTCACTCCGGAGTATGTGTTGGGCCTTCAGACGTTTGCCCGGCGCTATTTTCAGGAGCTTGGCGCGCGTCTGCCGCGGCGTTGCAGAATTGTGCTGGATAACTACCATGAAGTTCCGGCCGATGCGGCGCTCCATCAGCTGTTGGCCTGCGGGGTGTATGAACTTCCCGACGGCGTCTCGGTCGTGGTTATGAGCAGGCAGGGCCCCTGCGCTCCAATGGCTCGTCTGATGGCTGAGCAACTGATGGACACGATCGGTCCGGATCCCCTGCGATTCTCCAGGCTTGAAACCGTTGGAGTGGCGCGGCTTCATCTCACATCTCGAAAAGAGCGTGTGGCGCGAAGTCGTATTGATGAACTCCATAAGAAGGCCGGGGGATGGGCCGCCGGGGTGACGCTCCTGCTGGATCACATCAAACATCAGGAGACGATCGAATCTGCATCCGCCCAGGAATCGCCTGAAAGTATCTTCCAGTTCCTGGCAACGCATGCGTTTGAGGGCCTGGTCCGAGAGGTTCAGGAGGTCTTGCTCAAAACCTCCATCCTGCCCGATGTCAGTGTCACGCTGGCAGTGGGATTGACCAATTCGCCGAAGGCGGGAGAGGTGCTCCGGTCTCTCTACCTGGCTCGCCACTTCATCGAAAGGCGGGACGAGCCAGAGCCGTGGTATCGGTACCACCCGCTGTTTCGAGCCTTCCTGCTCGAGCAGCTCGCGACAAGATATTCAGTGGACGAGGTTCGGGCTCTTCGACGGCAGGCCGCGATCCGATTGGCGGAAATCGGTCACTATGAAGAGAGTATCGCGCAGTTGCGGCAGGCAGAGGACTGGACCGCCATGGCCGGCCAGATCATCGCCTTGGCCCCCGCGGTGCTGGGACAGGGGCGACTCGCGACAGTCGATGACTGGATAGCCGCGATTCCCCAACACGTACTTGCGGGCACCCCCTGGTTACGTTTCTGGCATGCCTGTTCGCGATTGTTTAAGAATCCTCATGATGCGCACATCATGTTCGAACAGGTGTTCGCGCAATTTGTTGCGCAAAACGATCAGGCGGGGGCCCTGTTGACGTGGGCGAATGTTGTGCGCTGTATCCTTTTTCAGTGGAGAGGGCTGCCACGGTTGGATGCGTGGATCGCGAGGTTTCGTGCGCTTCATCCCGAAGGCACTCCGTATCCTAGCGCTGAGATCGAGGCCCAGGTCGCTGAGGCTATGGCGAGCGCACTCGTGTGGCGGCAGCCGGGCAACCCCGAGACGAAAAAGTGGCTGGATAAGGCCATTGCCCTTACCGATCGGCTTACGGGATCGGGCGCCGGCCACGCGATCTTTTTGACGGAGTCGTATCTGGTGTGGATGGGCAATTTGGCGGAGGCGCGCAATGGCCAGGTACGACTCTTGGAGAGAGCCTCGACACCGGGTGCGGCTCCATCGTTGAAGATTCTGTATTGCTTGTCGGAAGCACTGCTGGCCTCGATCGAAGCTCGCGCTGATGACTGTCGACGCGCGGTGCAAGAAGGCCTCGCACTTGCAGAGCGGGAAGGCATCCATCTCTGGGATGGGTGGCTGGTTGCACAAGACATTCACAACAGTTTGTTTGCCGGTGATCTCAACTCAGCGCAGCGGTGGCTCGCAGAGATTCGGCCGATGTGGGAGCGAGTGGGCGGGCTCTACCGCTGCCAACTCTGCTACCTCTCGGCATGGTCCACGCTGTTGGACGGCGATTGTGCCACAGTGATGGAGTCAGGCGCGAAGGCACTATCCCTCGCAGAACAGGAAGCCGGTCCGTTTCCCGAAGCATTGTGCTGTCTGCTGATGGCGTCGATCTGTCAGTCCCTTGGCCATCGGCGGGAAGCGGAGGCCTACCGGGTGCGTGCCGAGGTGATCGGCGAAGCCATGAACAGTCAGTTCCTCCGGTATGGCTGCTTGTGGTTGACGGCGCAATGTGCTCTCGAGTCAGGCGATCGCCGGCAGTGTCTGCAGGCGCTTCGGGCTGCCTTGGTCATCGGTCGCACCTGCGGATTAGGCGGCTACGTGGGGTGGGAAGCCCCGGTCATTGCGCGCCTCTGCGGCATGGCACTGGAAGAAGGCATCGAGGTGTCGTTCGTCCAGGGGCTTATCCAACGACTGTGGCTTCCGCTTGCACCGGAGTTGCGGCCCTCGAATTGGCCGTGGCCGCTCAAGATCTCCATGCTGGGCCCGTGTGACGTGATGGTATGCGGGCGCCCCCTCGACAGGCAGAGAAAAGTGCCCCATCGGCTGTTGGAGTTGCTTGCCGCTATCGTGGCGTTCGGGGGAGAGGCCGTGCCGGTAGCCCGCTTGACCGACGCCCTGTGGCCAGAAGCCGACGGTGATCAAGCGCAGGAAAACTTCAAGAAGTCGCTGGCTCGTTTAAGAAAGATGATCGGCATCGAGAACGCAATTCTCTGGCAAGACGGAAAAATTACGTTGAACCGGGACCTCTGTTGGGTCGATGCCCTGACATTTGAGACGTTGGCGAAACAGGCAGACGCTCGGGTTGCGAACACGAGAAGGCAGGATACAGGTGACATCGACAAGTCCGCCCTTGCGCTCTACCGTGGGCCCTTCCTTGGACTGGAGGCTATTCCAGAATGGGCCCAGCCCTATCAGGCCGAACTTCGCCGTCGATGGACACGGCTGCTCGCGCGTCGCAGTGACCAATCAGAGTCAATGATTGGGGCGCAGGACATGGTGCGTGAATTGGAAGCGGCAATCGACGTCGATCCGGTGTCGGAACCGCTCTATCAGCGGCTTATCCCTCTCCTTTTGGCCCAGGGCCGACGGTCGGAGGCAGTGGCTCAATACGATCGATGCCGTGCTGCGCTGGCCCGATGGGGCAATCGCACCCCTTCGGTGGCGACTGACCGACTCGTGACGGCCATGACTCGTGCAGAGGAGAGTGCATGACGCAACCAAAGTCGAGGTTAGCCAAACTCACGCCTCCGACCTTGCCGGTGGTGCTCACCCGAGCGAGGCTCTTTCGGGTTCTCGATCGTGCACGAACCCGCCCCCTGACCTGGATCGCCGCACCGGCCGGATTCGGCAAGACCACACTCGTTGCGAGTTACCTGAAGGCACGACGCCGGCCGGTGTGTTGGTATCGCCTCGACGAGGGAGATGCGGATCCGGCCACCTTCTTTCACTATCTGAGCCTCGCGGCTAAGTCGCTGGTCCCGAAAATCCGACGGCCCCTTCCGGTTCTGACGCCCGAGTATGCGCTTGGGTTACCGACCTTTACGCGGCGATTTTTCCAAGAGTTGTGTGCGCGGTTGCCGCGTCGCTGCGTACTGGTGCTGGACAATTATCAGGAAGTGCCCTCGACATCTGCTCTGCACCAATTGCTTCCCTACGCAATTCAGGAGCTGCCGGAACATGTATCCGTCCTTGTCATGAGCCGCCAAGATCCACCACCGCCGTTGGTTACGGTGCAATGCGACAGGGGAATGACTGTGATCGGTGCCGATTCGCTGACGCTGTCGAGAGTGGAGGCCAAAGCCATCGTCCAGCTGCATTGGAAGAAAAAGGCGGACGGCGCCATGCGAACCTTTGTCGATGAGGCCTACCGACGAGTAGGAGGGTGGGCCGCCGGCTTAATGCTGATGGTCGAACAGGCGAAAGGCGATCGCAGGGTGTCGGGGAGTGGACTCGACGGCACGTCCGAGACGATCTTTCGCTACTTAGCCGGAGAGGTGATGGAACGGCTTTCCCCGGATGTCCGGCAACTCTTGCTGAAGACGTCCGTGCTGTCCGATATCAACATCCGATCGGCGGAGGTGCTCACCGGCCTCTCGAATGCTGGTGACCTACTCGCATTCCTGCACCGCTCCCGCTACTTTACCGAGCGTCGGCAGGGGACTGAGCCATCGTATCGATACCATCCGCTGTTTCGAGACTTTCTTCTCCACCGGGCACGAGTGGACTTGGGCACGGCCCAAATCCAAGCGCTCCAGCGAAACGCGGCGGACCTCCTCATCAAAGAGGGTCGCATCGAAGAGGCTGTGCTTGTGCTCCAGGCTGCTGAGGATTGGGAAGGCCTTGTACAGGTGATTCTCGGCCAAGCCCAGGAACTGGTGGCGACCGGACGTATTCAAACGCTGGAAGCCTGGATTTTATGTATTCCCGAGCCGGTTCGCGCACAAAGTCCCTGGCTCATGTTTTGGTTGGCGAGCACGAAAGTGTCCTTCGACCCCGATCAAGCCTACGCCCTGTTCGATCAAAGCTTGGACGAATTCCTGCGGCAGGGCGATCGAACGGGCGCGTTATTGTCCTGGTGCGGTGCGATCCGGGCAGTCCTCATACGATGGGACGGTCTTGGGCGGATCACGAAACTCTTGGAGTTGTTTCCAACCATCCATCCAGACGGTGCTTCTTACCCCTCGATCGAGGTCGAGGCCCATGTCGCAGACTGTCTGGCTGGTGCGATCATGCAGACCCGTCCGGACAGGGACGATGCGAGGGCGTGGCTGGACCGGGCTGTCAGTCTTAGCGACCATCTCCCACCGGCCGTGCAAACTGGTTCCCGGTACATGACAGAGATCTACTTTTTATGGTTTGGGGATATCGCCGCCGCCAGGGCAGGTCTGGAACAATTTTCCCGCTTACGCGAGTCTAAACAGTGGAATCTGATCACTGCCATATTTTTCCATGCGACGACCGCCACCTTGGCCTGGTTCGACAGCGAACTTGATCTCTGCCGCCTGCATATCGGAAAGGCAAGGGAACTGGTCACTCAATCGGGGCTCCATGTGTGGGATGGTCTGATCATTAGCCAGGGGGTGGCTGGAGAATTATTAGCGGGAAACCTGTCTGCGGCTGAAGCACTCTTGAAGGAAGAAGATGCAATGACCCAGCGGCTTGGTGGCATTCATCGAGCGCACTACCTGCACCTCTTTGCATGGTTCCTGCGCTTGCGAGGTGATCATCAAAAGGCATTAGAGGAGGGGCTACGTTCAAATGATTTGATCGCAGCTGCAGGCGGACACCTGTTCGGCCAGGGCATCAATGCGCTGGTGATTGCCCATGCGTTGCATGAACTTGGACAATTGGACGGCGCTGCCCGCTACGTCGAACAGTCCTTGGAGATCGGCGATCGAATGCGGAGCGATCTTCTTCGGTTCGGAGCGTGGGTCCTGACGGCGAAAATGGCTTTTGATCGGAATGATGCGCCGGCGGGCCTCGTTGCGCTCAAGAAAGCATTGACGATTGGAGAAGTACGTGGATTGATGCAATACCCCAGTTGCGACCGACGTCTTATGGCAGGACTCTGTGCCCGAGCGCTCATCGCCGGAATTCACGTTCCCTTTGTGTTACGCATGATTCAAAAACACCGCTTTGCTGCACCGTTGGAGGCTCGTTGTCTCGAGACCTGGCCTTGGCCGATCAAGATCTACACGTTGGGCCGATTTGAAGTCTTGATCAATGGGCAACCGCTCGGGAAAAACCGTAAGACTCCGCATCGGCTGATGGAGTTACTCATCGCAATCATGACGTATGGCGGTGCCCCGGTTTCTGCTGCGAGACTCATGGACATGCTGTGGCCGGAGGCGGACGGGGATCAAGCACGGGAGAATCTTAAGAAATCAATCGCACGCTTGCGTCAGTTGCTGGCGGTTGACGATGCTCTCTGTTGGCAGGATGGCGAGATTTCACTGAACCGCACGTGCTGTTGGGTGGATGCCTGGGCGTTCGAAGCCTGCGCGAGCACCGTAGAAGTGCGGGGTGTGACCGGGAATGCGAGCCATGACGATCAGGATGACCCAAAAGCCATTGCGCTGTATCGTGGGCCGTTTCTTGGCTGGAGTGAGATTCCGTCATGGGCCAGTTCTTATCAGGATCAAGTCCGCAAACAGTTCATACGACTGGTTACCAAACACGCACACGTTCCGACTGATGATCAACGCGAGAAACTCATGACCGAGCTGGCAAACGCCATAGACCTCGATCCTGTGGCGGAACCGCTGTATCAGAAACTGATCCCGCTGCTTCTCTCCGCAAACCGGCATGCCGAGGCTGCCGCCTGTTACGACAGATGCCGAACGGAGCTGGCACGTTGGGCCGGTCGCTCTGT
>ERZ724514.145-NODE-145-length-31570-cov-10.549548_pt1 | contig 31570 bp, 27 predicted proteins | sample MGYA00376047_ERZ724514 | MGnify/ENA primary metagenome ERZ724514 (study PRJEB28724, sample SAMN07190883) | activated sludge metagenome | isolation source: activated sludge of sewage treatment plant in Hong Hong | place: Hong Kong | collected 2016-03-17 ...
GTGGGGGGGGTGGTTCCGCTGTTCTGGGCGGTTCCATTTCAATTTCTTCGTCAAGTGCCAAAGCACCTTCAGGAATCACCACTTTTTCTTCGTGAGTTGTCCAGCTTAATCCAAACAGGGTGAAGGCCAAGGCTACCAGCAGACCATATCGAAGGAATGGACCTGTCATGGAAAAATTGTCAACCTCCGGATATTTTGCCCTGGCTCCAACTTCCCTTGCAATGTGCTTATGCTTTTCTGTAAGGGTATCTGGATCAATCTTGCTGTACTTAATCTTGAAGAACCAGATCAGTGCCAGGGTTGCAAGGACAAGTAAGAGTATACTTATCATTACACCATTTCCTGATAATTCAAAATCCTGTAACATATTAAGTTGTTTTAGTTGTTAGAACTCTTGTGAACAAAAATAGTCAAATTATTTATTTGCCATAGAAAAAATGCCAATCGACAAAAGACTGCCAATTGTATTGGCCATCATATCGTCGTACTCAAAACTGCGGCCTGTGAAAATGTACTTTTGCCCAATTTCCATCAACAACCCGATAAAGATACTGATGGTTAATGCGAAATATATGCTCCTTTTTTTTGATGTAATGGTTTTTAAAGCCAAAATCCAAAGCCAGGTCAGTATTCCATACATGATCAAATGCCCCAATTTGTCAATACCAAAAAAATCAACAACCATTATTTTTTTTACGGTATTACCGGAAAGACCCGATAAAATCACAATAACAGCTGTCCAAATCCACGCTAGCGTAAAATGACTTTTCATTTATAAACCTAAGATGCGGGGTTGAATATTTCTGGTGTGTAAGGCAATAATAAAAATTATCCTATCAATGCTCCATACGCTGCGGCATCCAATAAATCCGCCAGTTGGCTTTCATCTGTGAGCCTGATTTTTACTACCCATCCTCTTCCGTAAGGGTCTTCGTTGATTAGAGCGGGGTTGTCTTCACCATCGGATCCCAGGTCTGCATTGAATTCTAAAATTTCTCCGCTAACCGGCATGAAAAGATCTGAAGTAGTTTTTACTGCTTCCACAGTGCCAAAAACGGCATCTTTTTCTACGGTTTCTCCCACTGTGTCTACCTCTACGTACACAATATCACCCAACTCGCCTTGTGCAAAATCGGTAATACCTACTGTAGCGGTACCATCTCCATTTACCAGGATCCATTCATGTTCCTTGGTATATTTCAGTTGATCTGGAATATTCATATCTGTTTTGATTTGGTTATTTACTTTGTTCTATCAATGATTTGATCCATGGTGTAGTGACCGATTTGGGTCTTTCCAATGCCAGGCCGAGAGCTCTGTCCCAGCATAGCTGTGCCAATACACCCATGGCTCTAGAAACCCCAAACAACACAGTATAGTAGTTGTACTGGGTGAAGCCATAATGGCACAACAAGGCGCCTGAATGTGCATCCACATTTGGCCATGGGTTTTTAACCTTGCCAATTGAGCCTAAAATTTCAGGTACCAGCTCAAACAAGTCCCAAACGATTTGCACAGTAGGGTCTCCCTGGCAATATGTTTCTGCAAATGATTTTTGAGCCATAAAGCGAGGATCCGGCTGTCTGAGCACAGCATGGCCATAGCCCGGCACTACCTGACCTGATTCCAGGGTTTCCATGATATAAGCCCTCAGTTGATCTTTGGTAGGCCTTTCGGTTCCTATTTTTTCTGTCAGTTCAAATATCCACTTGATCACTTCCTGATTGGCAAGGCCGTGCAGTGGTCCCGCAAGGGCATTGATGCCTGCTGCAAATGACAGGTATGCATCACTCAGGGTAGAACCCACGAGCCTTACAGTATGTGCAGATGCATTTCCTCCTTCGTGATCCGCGTGGATGGTGAGGTACAACCGCATTAGGTCTGTGAAGTCAGCATTGTCAAAACCCAGCATGGCCGCATAATTGGCAGCCCAGTCTTTGCTGGCATCGTAGGTGGCAGGAGCACCACCTTTGTATACCCTTCTGAAGATATAAGAAGCGATGATGGGCAACCTGGCGATCAGATTCATGGAATCTTCGTACATGGCATCCCAGTACTCGTCTTTATTTAATCCCTCATCGTATTTTGTTGCAAAAATGCTGTCGTGTTGCATTGCCATAACAGCAATGGTAAATTGAGTCATAGGATGGGTATCCAATGACATGGCATCAATCACTTTGAAAACACTGTCATCAACATTGGCCCTTCTGCCCCACTCTGCACTTAGCCATTTTACCTGTTCTTCGGTTGGAACCTCACCTACCAGCATCAGCCAGAAGAGGCCTTCCGGCAAGGGTTCGCGGGCACCATCCGGTTTTGGCAACAACTCTCTCAACTGAGGGATGTTGTAGCCTCTGAATCTAATGCCCTCATTGGCATCTAAAGATGAAGTATCCCAAATCATGGTTTTGATACCTCTGCTGCCACCAATGATTTGGCCTATATTTACTTCATCGGCCTTTAGCTCACCGTAGGTTTTTACGATTTCTTTGAGCTCGATCCTGGCCTGGGAGGATTTTTCATAAAAGAGCTGTTTTAATGAATCCATGGGAAGAAAATTACTGGTTTCTATTTCTAAAATCTTTAACTTTTGTTAAAGTGGTTGCTAAATTACAAAATGTCTGTTAACATCTTTCATCTATATAACCATTATCGGTAAAAATTGTTACTTTTGAAATATGGGGCAGGTCCAGGAACTTTGGAAGCTCTTACAAATCAAGAGAATATGATTGCAATTGACGATGTATTGGTGAGCGAGGATATTGTAGAAAAACATTTTATCTGTCAGCTGGATGCCTGCAAAGGTGCCTGCTGTTGGGAAGGAGACTATGGTGCTCCCATGACCGAAGAAGAGGCTGAAACCTTTGAGTACAACAAAGCCGAAATTATGCCCTGGCTGGATCAAGAAGGTAAGGCATATCTAGAAAAAAACAATACTTCCAAATATTACAAAGCACCCAAATTGTTGGGCACTCCGCTGCTGAAAAACAAGCGTTGCGTGTACCTGACTTTTGATGAAAAGGGATACGGACTTTGTGGCATTGAAAAAGCTTTTAAAGCAGGGGCATTGCCTTTCAACAAACCTGTTTCCTGCCATCTCTACCCCATTCGTGTGATCAAAAATGAAGCCCAGGGTTTTGAGGCCTGGAATTATGAAAGATGGGATATATGCAGTGAAGCATGCAAACTGGGGAAAAAACACAAAATGCCCATCCATCGCTTTGTCAAAGAAGCCATAGTAAGATACAAAGGCCAGGCATTTTATGATGCGCTGGACGCCTACTACACAGATCATTATCCTCAGTCATGATGCACTATATAGTTGCCCTGCTGCTGACTTTACACATGGGAAATGACCCCATTGCCGGATCGAGGGAAAACCAATTAATGCTCGATGCCGTCAATCAACTGAGAAGTAAAGGCTGCTATTGTGGCAGGCGATATATGCCGGCAGTACCACTATTAAGGTGGAATGACACGCTCTATATGAGTGCCATGAACCATGCTATGGAAATGCACGATTTCGAATTTTTTGCCCATTATTCCAAAGATGGAAAAAACATTGGAGAGCGTCTGGATGGTTTTGAATACCCATGGCAATTTGCGGGTGAAAATCTGGGTGAAGGTCAAACGTCTTTTGATGAGGTATTGGGTGACTGGCTCGACAGCAAGAGTCACTGCAGAATGTTGATGAATCCCAATATGAAAGAAATGGCTGTTGCCCGATATAAAAATTACTGGGTCCAGCACTTTGGAACAAAACTACCTGCAGGTGCCAAAAGAAAACTCGTTACTGAAGGATACTAAAAAAAAACAGCGGGCTTTCGCCCACTGCCTATCCTGGTTTTGTTATCTGATCTTTAAGTGCAGAAAAACGAAACTATGGTAAATAAGACAATCCATTCCTGAGTTTCCACAGGAAGTATTTTTCCAGTAAAACCTTAAATACATCGTAAAAAACATTGGGTATCATGACTGCAAACTTTCTGGGTTTAAACAGGGTATTGCTGAATATGATGACCTCTTTTTTGCCGGCATCCATGATGCAGAGTCCCGGGATTTTTCCCCAGGGTTGTTCTTCCATTTTGTTAATTCCTTGAATAGTGTTGATGATGTTGTGTGCTACGATTTTACCCGTAACATCGCTAGGGTAACCGGTTTTGGGAATGGTAAAGGGCACTTCTCCCTGTTGGAATGGAGGTTTGACATCTACCGTTAGCCCTGCTGCCCATACATTGGTGAGTTTTGGGTGTCTGTAAGTTGGCAAAACAGGGATAAAGTGATTGGCACCAGTCTCCAAAGCTGGTGAGTTGGCGATAAAATCAACGCCTTCAAAGGGTGGCATCAACATGGTAAAACGAGTGTTGATCTTTTCTCCTGAGCTCAGTTCTACCTCGTTTTCTTTCACTTCTTTGATTCCTACACCGGTTTTGTAGTGAATGTGAAACATTTCCATAAATTTTTTCAACATGGCTTCACCCAGCGGCATACCTTCGATGCCAAAGTGCCCCAGAAAAGGCTCCGGTGTGACCCAGTATAAGTCAACTTTTTCCCTTATTTTTTCTGTCCTAAGCCATTTTTCTACGTTGAAGAGAAATTCATAGGCGGCACCCATACAACCAGCTCCCTGGGTGGCTCCTATCACAATCGGGCCCGGATTTTTCTTAAATTCATCGAGTTTGGCTCTGGTATCCATGGCTCCCGGTGGAGTACCTATGTAACAAGCGTGTTCTTTGATACCTGGTGCTACGTCGAATTTTACTTTTGGCCCTGTAGCTATGACCAAATGATCGTATTCGTAAACACCTTTATCTGTATAAACTTTGTTTTCGGCTGGTTCCACTTTCACTGCATTGTCGAGGACAAAATTTACACCTCTTTTGGCAAGTATTTTTTCGCGGGGAACAGCTATTTCCGTAACCTCTCTTCTGCGGGTTGGAACCCAAATCAAAGATGGAATATATAGAAAATCCGGACTCCTGTCTATCAGCGTTACGTCCACTTTATTTTTTAGCTTCCTTTTGATCTCCATTGCGGCAGTGGCTCCTGCAAAGTTTCCACCAATAACCAGTACTTTCATTGTCTTATTTTTGCTGTAAAGTTAAGGCCTCCCCCACCTGAGAATGGGTAACTTAACTTACAGAAGGCAATGAGTGAGGTCAAACAATGGTATGACTGCCATCATTTAAGCCCTGTTTATGAACTACACGATAGCATTGAACACCCCGGTTTTTCAAAGGCCCAATCCGGACTTTTGGTCATCCATGCATCAGTAGCAGGTGAGCATTCGTATGGTTTTTTCATCAATTCCAAAAAATGCTGAATGCGACTATAATCTCCCTTTTCTGCCAGCAGTATGGCCTCGTGTGCCATGTAATTGCGAATGATAAAGGCAGGATTGGCACCATCCATGTGTTGCTTTTTTTGTTCCTGGGTTTTGGCTTCAAGCAACAGTCTTTGGGCATACCAAGCCATCCATTGCTCCCAGCCATTTTGAATCGGAGGCTTGGAACTATCAGGCAAATAGGAAGTCTTTTGAATTAAAATATTTAAAAACTGATCATTTTCAGGAACAAAATCACTCAACCACCTGAAAAAAAGATTGTAGTCGATGGCATCCCTTGACATTAGATCCAACAATACCCTTATCTGGTTTATATCTTCATGTTGCGTGGTAAACAGACCCAATTTGGCGCGCATCATGGCTTCATATTTTAGCTTGTATTGCTGAGGGTAGTCCTCCAGAATTTGCTGCAAGCCCTCTGCAGCACCAATGAGTGGATAGAGGGCATTGCCCAACTTCCAAAGGTTCCATAGACTTATGTTGGCTTGTTGTCCAAAGCCATATCTTTTACTTTCTCTATCGGTGGTGTTTGGGGTCCAATTTTCATCGTACGCTTCCAACCATCCATAGGGTCCATAATCAATGGTCAAACCTAAGATGGACATGTTGTCTGTATTCATTACACCATGCACAAAGCCCACACGCAACCAATGAATGACCATGTCAAGCGTTTTTTCTGCAACCTCTCTAAAAAATGCAAGATAGGTTTCTGGTCCGGGTTTTCCCAAATGTGCATAATGATGGGTTATGGTATAATCGGCCATAGCTCTCAATAATTCGTGCTCCTGACGGGCAGCAAAAATTTCAAAATTTCCAAATCGAATAAAATCGGGTGCTACCCTACACACAACGGCCCCCGGCTCGTAGGCTGCATTGCCATCGTACATCATGTCTCGCAACACCTGATCACCCGTTGCCACCAAACATAGTGCCCTTGTGGTGGGTATGCCAAGAAAATACATGGCTTCACTGCAGAGGAATTCTCTCACCGACGAACGTAAAACGGCAAAGCCATCTGCATTTCTTGAATAAGGAGTGGGGCCTGCTCCTTTGAGTTGAAGGGTGACATGGCCAGTCCTTGTACTGAGTTCGCCCAGGTTGATGGCCCTTCCATCACCCAATTGGCCCGCCCATTGTCCAAACTGATGTCCGCCATAACAGGCAGCATAGGGCTTCCATGCTTCACCTATTTTACTTCCTGAAAAAACTTCGGCCCAGTCCTCGGCGCTGTCTTCACTCCATTGTAGATCCAGTTGTTCTGCCAGTGTCTGAGAAACGGCCACAAGCTTGGGGGCCCTTGCCTTTTGGGGTCTGACCCAGGAGTATGCAGCCCCCGTCACCTGCCTACGATGGTTGCCTGTTTCAGGGTCAGCGGCAAAGGCAGCCGTAAATCTATTCTCCAATTTTATATCCCTGACCTTCATTATTGACCCAACAAAGTAGATGACCAAAGGTTTTACGGCTTCGGCATTCTTCTAAAATTTATTACTTTTACCTTTGTACCGCTAAAAAAAACCTATGTCGGCCCATTCTATCAAAATCATCAATGCCCAAAATGTAGTCATTGAATACACCAAAGGCAGCCTTGGCAATCGAATAGTAGCCAGAATTATTGACCTGATAGTCATTTATGCTTTGATCATTGTGATCATCATTGTAGGAGCCGGATCCAGAAGTTGGGTGTTAGCCACTCTTTTGGCATTGCCGGTGATGTTTTATTCCTTTTTGGTGGAAAGAATAAGCAATGGCCAGAGTCCAGGCAAAAAAGCCATGAATCTCAGAGTGATTGCGGCAGACGGAGGTCAGCTTACAACCTATTCTTTATTGCTTAGATGGGTGGTATTGTTGGCGGATCTGTGGTTTACCCAGGGGGTAGCAGGTATCATTTCGATGGTTGTCTCAGAAAAAGGCCAAAGATTGGGTGATCTCGCAGCAGACACAGTGGTCATATCAACCCAAAAAAAACAAGAGAACAGCAGCTTGTACCGACTAATCAATAATCCTGATTATGAAGTAAAATACGCTGAAGCTGCTTTTTTATCGGATCAGGATATCCGCACGTTGCGCGATGTGCTCAACAACAGGAAAATGCACAGGTTGCAATTTATCCAACTAGCGGCAAGAAAGGTAGAAGAAGTATTAAAAATCAAGGCACAGGACAATGACGCCAAATTCCTGCAAAAGGTAGTTTTAGACAATGCATATCTGGAAAAAAAATCCAGAGAAACAGCCCTTGAAGAATAATAAAAAAAGAAGTCCCGGCTTCCCAACCAGGACTTCAAGGTATGAATACTTCGTAAAAAGTCTTCCTTATTTGAGGCTGTAGCCCAAACTCACAGTAAACAACCTTCCCGGTTTATACAAATCGAAGATGGCAGATGATCCGTCGAACGTATTGTAGGATCTGAGTTTTTGACTGTTCAGCAGGTTTTCACCTAAGATGGCCAGTGAAAATTCTTTATTGCTTCCAAACTGTTTGGAAATCCTTGCATTTAAGCTCTTAAATGGTCTTTCGTATATGTCTTCAATTCTTCCGATACCAACGATTGATAGTTTGGAAGATTGTACATTGTAACTGGCAGAAGCCTCCCAGCCATTTTGAGAATCTACATACGACAATGCCGCATTAAATATGGAAGGCGACAAACCCACGAGTGGAGCGCCAGCCTTAACTACAGTATAGTTGGCTGAAAGAGAAAACGGACTGAACCTTTCCGCAATAAAATCCAGTTTTTTACTGACCTCCACTTCTATTCCATATACATCGGTATTCTTGAAATTGCGTGGAATGAAATTGGTAGGATTGGCAGCATCGTAAACCGTAAGTTGGATCGGATTGTAAAACTGCTTATAAAATGCACTTATTGAAATCAACTCACCGCCATTGAGGTATTTTTCCAAACGAAGGTCGTAGTTGTTGATATCGGTCTGCTTCAAACCAATATTGCCGAGGAAGGTACGGTCTGTAATTCTGTCCTGGATTTGGGCGATTGAATTTTCCTTAAATGTAGGTCTGGCCAGCGTTCTGTTGAAAGAAGCGCGAATGTTGGTCTTTGGCAAAACTTCATAGACGGCGCTAAAGGATGGTAAAAACGAGGCTTTGTCGAAAACCTTTTGACCGTTGTAAATAACGGTACCCTGGTTGTTGGTACCTGTATAGCGGGTTTCGGCTTTCTCAAATCTCACTCCATAAGCAAGTTTGAGTTTTTGACCCACAGGCAGTTCCTGCATTACGTAAGCAGCATAAATTCTCTGATTGGCATTGAATGTATTGGCTGGTTCATAGTTGCCTATTACATACGCTCCCGTTCTGTTGGCGGGTGTCCACAGATTACCTGGCTGCAAAATATTATTGGGATTACCCTGAAGGTTGAGCTCTGTTTGGTTATTGACTCTGATTATGAAGTTGTAAATCTCAAAATCTCTCTCTTTAATGGTGCTAAATGCGCCTGCTTTGATTTTGGATTCCATTCCATTTTTTAAGGTAAGCGAATAAGAAGCATCCATTCTTCCGTTGTAATTGACTTCATTGAGGTATCTGTAAATACGTGTCACATCTGCACCCACAGCCGGTCTCAAAACAGGATTGCCTGCTTCTGTGATATCAAAGCCTGTGGTACGTACATCTGGCTCATCAACATTTACAAGGGTAGGACTCAATTTCCAGTCGAGCGCCAGTTTGCCTTTGCCAAAAGCATGCTTTCCACTCAACACAATGTTGGTGATTTCACGCTGGCTGTATTCCAGGTTGTCACGCTGAATAACGGAAGAGTTGAGTTCAAGATTGGCCTGAATGAGCCTGCCCGCTTTTGAATCGCCATTTTGAATGCGCAAAACTTCCAGACCTACCTTATGGCCTCCCTTTTTATAACTAAGGCCGGCAAGCGCACTCCACAGTACATTGGTCTCGCTGATGGTACCATTAGTTTCTCTGTTAATAAAGTATCCCGTATCGGTTGTGTTTCTGTAATATTCTCCGAGTTTTACATCTTCATAGTGGTTGTATCCATGCGCGTAGTTCATCCCAAAAATATAACCCAACTTGCCACCACCCAGTTTTTTCTGGTTTCCAAATGAAAAGGAAAAAGCTTTGTTGAGGTCGTTGCCTACCTGTGATGCTGCCAATTCCGGATTGAATGATTTGGTAGCAGCCTCCAATGCAGGATTTTTGAGAGAGGGATCCGGCAAAGCGATGTTTTTGTAAAAAGGCAAAGATCGTGTGCCGTCATCAAAACCGAGGAAGTCGGTTTTACCTCCTTTGTAACCCAGGAAATTGCTCTTAAAATGCATGTCGGGGTTGAATCCAAAAGAAACGGAGGCATTGAAGGTCTTTTCTTCAGGGAAATCTTTGGTGATGATGTTTACCGCTCCACCGGTAAAATCACCTGGGAGATCGGGAGAAAATGTTTTGTAAACCAGTAGATTGTCTACGAGATTGGTTGGAAAAATATCGGTCTGCACCGAGTTTTTATCTGGATCCAGGCCCGGTATTTCGATGCTGTTGAGGATGATTTTGGTATAACGGTCACCCAGTCCTCTCACAACAATGTGTTTGCCTCCTTCTACTGATACCCCGGTCACTCTTCTAAGTGCTTCGCCTGCATTGCCATCGCCATTTCTGCGTATGGCCTGTGAAGAGATACCGTCTAACAAATTGGGTGTACGTTGTTTGATGGTAGCTATTGCTGATTCCGAACTTCGAGTTTGGGTGGCCGTGACAACTACTTCCTCAATTACATGGCTGGATTCTTTCATTCTTAGGTCAAGAATATTTACCTTGCCGGGTTGTACTATGACATCGCTTACAGAAAGGTCATTGAAACCAATGTAAGAAATGGTAATGGTGTAATTACCAGGAGCGAGAGATAACTCATAATTGCCGTCCACATCGGTTGTAGTACCATTGCCGGTCTGTGTTACCACCACGTTGGCAAACATGATGGCTTCACCGGTATTGTTATCAATCAATTTGCCGCGGACGATGCCATTTTGGGCGTTTGCAAACAAAGCGATAGCCATGAATGCCAGGGTAAGGATTAGATTGTTTTTTAGCAAAGTATTCATTTTTAAATTTTTAAAATGAGCAGGAACAATAATTGGGAAGGCTGTTCCTGCTCAGTTATTTGATTGGGTTTATTGAAGTTTATTTTTGGTTGAAAGATAGGTCCATGCATTGAACACTGTTTTGTCAGCACCCACAGTTGGGTTGGTCAAAACCTTATTGCCATTGTTTGAAAAAAGGTTGTCAACAATGGTCTCATAACTTGCCGATACAGCGTTCAAACAGTCTTTCTGGGCTGTTGCATCAGTAGCACCTGAATCGGTATACACCCTCATTACATCTGCAGGTGTAACATCATCCAGGATCTGGCAATTTTTGATTATCAACCTACCATCTCTAAGATATGTAAAGGCATCTGTCTTTTCTGCACACCCAGAAGTTGTGGTAAATGCAGCCCTTACACCAAGGTGTTTTCCTTTTTTATATCCTTTGAAAGCTATGTTTTCAAGTGTGCCCTGGCATTTTGCCTTCAGATCGGCACCTGATGTGAGAATTTGATCAACTGCAATGATTGTTCCGTTTTTGATGGTAAACAGACCGTCTTTGTATGTAGTACCTTCGGGGCCATCCAATTCGAGGCCTTCATCGGTATTGTCGCTGCCGTGAATGATGTAAAAATTATCTACTGTACCTGCATAGTTTTGATCTACATCCAGTGCATCATCACCCACAAAACCTACTGCAAGGTTTTTAACATTTACGGTACCTCCAAAGATTTCAAGACCATCATCCAAATTACCAATGATTTCAATGTTTTCGATGGTTGTACTGTTGCCAACACCGCCCAAGGTAAGGCCATTTATTTCATTTCCATCTCCGATCAATGCTCCTCCGTGTCTGATAGAAACATATTTTAAAATACCCGAATTATCAGCTGCATCACTGCCCCCGTATTTACCATAGGTCTGGTCTCCGGGAATGCCTTCAATTTGTGTTTCTGTATCTCCATTGGTAGCAGAAATTGGAGCTTTGCCCAAAACAATCAGTCCCCCCCATTTGCCAAAGTCGTATTCAGAAAGAGAATTGCCTGCTTTTTGACCCGGTCTTACGTTGTCAAGGGTAGAAGTAAAAATAATTGGTTTTTCTGCAGTACCTGTTGCATTGATTTTAGCACCTCTGGGTATGATCAGAGCCGTGGCAAGTGAGCCAGTACCCTCTCTTCCTTTGATCACTGTGCCTGGTTCAATGGTAAGTGTTACGCCCTCTTTGAGGTAAACTTTGGAAGCCAAAATGTAGATATTGTCTGCTGTCCATTTTGTGTTTTCGGCAATTTCGCCTGAAACAACCACTTCTCCGAAAACGATTTCTTCGCATTTTCCATTTACACACTGTTCATCTGGACCGCAAACCACACCTGCACATGGATTGTAGCTGGGATCTACGACGCACTTATCATTTTCGCAAATAAAGCCGGTGGGACAATTGCCATCACAAGGCTCACCATCAGAGCAGGAAGAGAAAAATATACCCGCACCTATAAATAAAACCACTAATTGAAGTTGTAAAGATTTCATACTGTATTGAATTTGAAGCAAAGGTATTTTTGCATCATTAACTGTCCGTAAAGGCAATATTACCGCTTGGTTAAATTGTTGAAAATGGAATTAACATTAAATTTACACAAGACGAAAAAGTGATTTTGTTATTGTATATCTATTATTTACACATATATTTATTTTATAATATAATTAAACTCAAGGTCCTCTAATTCTAATATTTCAAGCAGCAATTGAGATATATTACCTTTGCGGTATATGAAAGTTGATATTAAAAACTTCACGAAGGAAGAAATCACCACCTTTGCCCTTGAAATTGGTCAGCCAAAATACAGGGCACAACAGTTGTGGGAATGGATCTGGCAAAAGCAGGCTATTTCATTTGATGAAATGACCAACCTGCCGGCTGCATTTCGGGAGAGGCTTAATAACGACTTCAACCTCATCACCTTGTTTCAGGATGTAGTACAATACAGTGACGATGGAACTTTTAAGGTCAGATTTGGGCTCAAAGATGGAAGCAAGATCGAGACAGTACTCATACCTGTGCCGGAAGAAGGCAGGTTTACGGTTTGTGTTTCGTGTCAGGTAGGATGTTCACTAACCTGCAGTTTTTGTGCAACCGGCAAGATGAAACGCATTCGTAATCTGGAACCAGCGGAAATAGTGGATCAAGTTATTTTGGTCAACCAACTGTGTCTGGAAAAATTTGGAAGTCGCATCACCAACATCGTATACATGGGCATGGGTGAGCCCTTACTGACCTATGCCAATGTGATGCGCAGCATTGAAATGATTACATCACCAGATGGCTTAGCTATGTCACCCAGAAGGATTACAGTGAGCACAGCGGGCATTGCCAAGATGATTAAAAAACTGGCTGATGACGATGCCAAAATAAATCTGGCCTTATCATTGCACGCTGCTGATGATACAAAACGCAATGAAATTATGCCCATCAATGAGCAAAACGACTTACAAACCCTGATGGATGCCATTTCCTATTTTTATCGAAAAACGCACAACCGAATCAGTTATGAATACATAGCTCTGAAAGGTTTCAACGATACCATAGAGGACGCCAAAAGACTTATTAAGTTGTGCCACCGCTTTCCGGTTAGAGTCAATGTAATAGAATACAATCCCATTGAAGAAGGTGGTTTTGAAAAATCGGAAGAAGATACGATCAACCAATTTGCCAGAATTGTAAGAGAGAGTGGTGTAATGATTACCGTCAGGCGCAGCAGGGGTAAAGACATTGATGCTGCCTGTGGGCAGTTGGCCAATAAATAGAGATGATACAATAAATTCAATTATGCGATTTATTTTTTTCCTGCCCATACTCCTGTTTTCATTTATTTTGCAAAAACTCAATGCACAAAAAAATACGCTTACCGAAAATGTATTTATCATTACACTGGATGGCCTGAGGTGGCAGGAACTTTTTGGAGGAGCCGATGATTCCCTTGTTACAGACATACGATTTGTAAAAGATACAAGCCATCTCAAGGCAAAATATTGGAGCACCAATCAACAGGAAAGGAGAAATGCTCTATTTCCATGGATTTGGTCAACCGTAGCTCAACAAGGTGTGATCCTGGGAAATAGAAGGTACAACAACAAAGTAAATGTAACCAATATGATGTGGTTTTCATATCCGGGGTACAATGAGATTTTAGTTGGTTATTCTGATCCCAACATCAATTCCAATGATAAAATAAATAATCCCAACATAACCATACTTGAATGGCTGCAAAACAAAGAAGAATTTGATGGCAAGGTAGCAGCATTTGCTTCCTGGGATGTATTCCCGTATATAATAAATGAAGAAAGAAGTAAAATTCCCATCAATGCCGGATTCCAGAAGGCAAATCATTTTATGATTAATGAAAAAGAACTGTTTCTCAATGAATTGCAGGATCAAATTCAGTCGCCCTGGAAAAATGTAAGAATGGACGCATTTACGCATCATTATGCTAAGGAATTTATCAAAACCTATTATCCAAACGTGGTATTAATATCTTATGGTGAAACCGATGATTTTGCCCACGATGGCCGTTATGATCATTATCTTGAAGCTGCTCACAACACAGACCAAATGATCAAAGACTTATGGGATTATTGCCAAAATGATACTGTGTATAAAGGCAAGACTACTTTTATCATCACCACAGATCACGGCAGAGGTGATCAGCCAAAAAAAGAATGGACCTCTCATGGTAAAATCATCAAAGGATCTAATGAAATCTGGATGATGGCCATTGGACCAGATACAGCCCCGTTGGGGGAAGTAAAGGAAAAAGGTCAGCATTGGCAAAATCAAGTTGCTGCCACAATTGCCGCCTGGCTGGGTTATAAATATGAAGGTTTAGAGGAAGCAGGTCCTGTAGTTAAAAATTTTATAAAGTCAAAGACTAAATAAAATCCAAATCGAATTTGAATCCATAAATGACCTTTCGTTTCATGCAATTGATCGCATAAAGTAGACCCTTTTTAGTTTCACATCAACACAATTTTCCTCGTCTCTACGATGGTACCATCGCTGTTTTTAATTCGTACAAAATAAATGCCCTTTCCTCCCCATTTGCTGAGATCTAAAAAATATAACTTTTCATCGATGGCATTCTGCATGATGGTTTGCCCCGCTTCATTGAGAATTTCAAATTCGTAATTTTTCAGCAGGTTGTGGTCACCCATGTCAAGATAAATGTGTGTGTTGGCTGGGTTGGGATAAACCGTTATTGCATTTGTCGTCGTCTCGTTGGTTCCAATGGTGACGTTGAGTATGATCAGTAAAGCCTCAATATTTACAAAATTGGTATCAACCAAAGAGGTACGAATGGTATCGTAGACAATGACATAACACGAATCTTTGCATATGCCAGTGTAGTTAACGGTACTACACATTACATCCGCACAGCCATTTTGATCAAATACGGTTACACAAATTTGTTTTGGAAATCCGGTACCAGGTGTTGCTGCTTCATCAATGTCGTAGGTGTCGCCTTTGAAGTTTAAACTGTCCTGTTGCCCTACCATACCATTGGGCAATTGCCAGCTGAAAAAATAGGGAGGCTTGCCTTTATACATATAAGCCGAAACAGACGGTTGATTGTCGTTGACCATTTTTGTGCAAAATGAAACTACATTGGGGAGTAAGGCTCCTGCCGGAGTAGGCACTACAGTGACAAGAACAGATGCGGAAGCGGTATTGCCGTTGGAATCGGTTATGGTTAGATGATATGTGGTAGTTACTTCCGGACATAGTTTACGCAATACGGCTTGTGCACCATCACTCCAGGATATTGCTGTGTATACACCACTACCCCCAGATATTTTTGGCTCAACATCTATACACCCTCCCTCACATATAGTGACATCTGCCAACTGGATTTCAATAGGGTTTGGAGCACAATTAATTGCTGTTTCAAAATAGAGCGGGCTGGATAAGCTACATGAGATATCAGACCAACATCCTGTCTCTCCATCAGCCATAACCGCAAGTGTAATATCCAGCTTTTGATTTTCACAGTCCTGCAGTTCACTCCAGTCTTTGACTTTTAAATCAACACAAAAATCAAATATAATCGTAGCATTACAAGACGAAGGAAAACCCCACATATTATCAGGATCACCATCGTTGGTACACGAAGAAGATGCAGCATTAGAAACAACCCACCATCCCCCTGGCAATGTAGTGCCATCGGGCATACCTGCATTTTGTCCTCCATACTCCATATATTTCCTGCCATCCACCGTTTTTATGGAGTAGATATTGGAGTTGACATTGTAATCAACATTATCTTCATCCAACCAAAACCATGAACCAACCGGTCCTTGTGCACTTAGGTTTGAACCTTCATAATCCCAAGCATCCGATAAACTAGGAATAATGCCCTGAATCCATTGACAATTATTACCATTTGGAGGAGGAGGAGCAGATACATAGAATTGTATTTCAAAACAGAATTCTACTTCCTCACCTGGATAAAATGGACCTTCAGGATTTTCATTGGGATAACTTGGTCTTGAAATTTGAATGATGTCAGCAGAATAACAATCAAATGAATTATAAAATGATGATACACACATATCAAAAGCTCCCAAATTCAGCCCATTGGCTGCTTCTACTTTTATCCAGTAAGATGCATTCGCATTGGAGCTAACTTTGAATGTCTTATTACTTATACAAGGGGGTAACAAGGGAACAAGCTCAAGTGAGTTGCAACTATTGCCTTTAAATACAGATACAAGTGATGAAAAAGGCGAATTAATATCAATGACCAAAGATGTAGAATTATCATCGGTGACAACCTTAAACCAAACAGAGGCCCCATTGGGATCACAATCTCCAGCTTCCGATACATTCATATCGTTGCATGAGCTTGTGCACACAAAACCACCATCACTGATAGGACGCAACTCTGACACTATGTCAAAACAAGTTTCTGCTCCTGTGCAGGCCATAGAAGTTTTGTTGTTTAAACCTGCTCTACCGCTTGGCTTACCTCCAATGTCAAATAAAAAATGATTAAAGTCAAACTTATTAACATTGTTGCCCGGCTTGCAATAGGATGAAAAATTACCTGCATGGGCATTAGTCCAGAAGGCAATAAACATGAACATCAAAGGCAGAAAGGTAGATTTTTTCATACTTCAAAAGGTTTTGTTTAAATAAAGATAAACACAAATACCTAAAACTTATCACAAATTGGAGAATATCCCGATAATGGCCCATAGCCGACCTTTTATTGCTTAACCACATGATTAAGGAATAGACGTATTCAGCAGGGCAAAAACGAAATAATAAAAAAGTTGATTTGCAAATTATATTGGAGGTGGGAAGAAAACAGATTGTAACAATGCAACCGGGGCGTTGGTGTAAAAACAAAAAGGCACCATCTCAAAGAAATGATGCCTTTTGGGTTGTGATTCCGCTGGGGCTCGAACCCAGGACCCCTACATTAAAAGTGTAATGCTCTACCAGCTGAGCTACGGAATCTGCTTTTTAAAGCGGTGCAAAGGTAAAAGAAATATCTTAAATACAAAATAAAAATTTGTGATTTTTATTATTCTAAGCCTCCTCGCAAAAAATAATTGCTTATTTTGTCATTATTTAAAATAAAATTTCAAAAACCAGTCTTCGATCCGCATCATAGCCTGACTGTGGTCGTTAAAATAGCTTTCAATGGCCAACTTCAATTCTTTTTGATCTCCATTAATGCTGGCGGCAAACGTGGTCATGTCGTTTTCCTCATGAATTTCTGTAGCAATGCCATTTTGCAAAAACCAGGCTGTTTCCACAAAACCTTTGTTTTTCGGACCAAAGGCCAGCGGCAAACCAAAGGCAGCCGGCTCAAGTGTATTGTGAACAGAACGTTCAAACCCACCACCTATATACACCAGGCTGGCATATGCATACAGATCAAAGAGCATGCCCAGGGTATCAACCACCAATACTTGGTGCTTCCACTCACCTTGCCATTGTGACCATAGATGGTACTGGTGGGACAAAGCAGCCGTCATTTGGGCAACACTGGCTTTATCGATCTTATGTGGCACAACTATATGGAACCAATCTTTTTTTAGTTCCATCAGGTGTTGAATAAATGGGAGGTCTGAAACGTAAACACTGCCATAAACTACAGTTATACGATCTTTTGATTGTAAGTACTCCAGATGTTGAAAGCTTCGTACTTTTTTGAGTCGCTCCAAAACCGAACTCACACGGGTATCGCCGGCTACGGTGGTGTTGGTGAGACCTGCCTGTCTTAGAAGTTGTGAGGTAGTTTCATCTTGTGTAAAAATCATGCTAAACTGTGCGAGGCATTTTCTGAATTCTTGGGACCAGGGTTTAAGTAAATACTGGTTTTCACGCATCTTGACGGAAAGATAAACCACCGGCACTTTGCTCCGGATCAATGACCTAAGGTAGTTCCACCAGAATTCATATTTTACCCCAATAAAAAGCCGGGGAGACAAATGAGCTACAACTAGTTGGGCATTGGTTTGAGTATCCACCGGCAAATAAATAACGACATCGGCGTGGTCTGTGTTTTTGCGTTGCTGGAAACCCGAAGGCGAAAAAAAACTGACCAGGATGTAAACGTTTTCATCTTGTTTTCTGATCATTTTGAGTACCGGCAAGCCCTGCTCAAATTCTCCCAGTGAAGCACAATGCATCCACACCAGTGGTCGACCGCCTGCTTCCTTACGTAAGGTAGAGAGTTGTTTTAGATGGTGTTTTCGGGTGGTATTCCATTCCCGCGTTTCACGATGCCACCAGCCTTTGACCGCGAGTCCGAATGACAAAAGATACATAGCCTGGTTGTAAAGCCACCACATCAGAAATACCGGATGCTAGGTACCGTTGTTTCCTTGTGTAAAGGCAACATCCATACAAGCCTCACTCCGTACAACAGGTCCAAACGGCTTTTATCTGATGCGGGCAGGCCGGTGTCAAAATTAAACTTCCTTACTTGTTTTGTAAAGGCTTCATTGATGTAAAAGCCCAAATGAAAATGCAGTGCTTTTTTTTCAGCATGAAACTGATAGGCCAACTCTTGTCTCAAAGAGAAACCTCTGGTCAGCCTGTCGAGCCCCTTGCTATAAGGTGCCTCAGCAAGCAAAACACTCCTGGAATCATCAATGAAGTGCAATTTATGGTAGAGCATGCCGGCTCCAAGTCCCAATTCCAGACCTGAATGTTTGTCGGCAGGTAAAATGATGGCAGCAGCCTGCACACCTATGTAAGCACCACGCTCCCGGATAAACAGATCCGCTGCAACGCCATTGATGCCCATGACCAGGCCGTTTTCGTTGCGATACGGAGCAAACACATCTTCCTTGATTTTATCGCCAAAAAAATAGCTGAAATCTATGCCATAGCTGTACTTACTTTTGCGCACCCATTCCATGCCGCTGTGAAAGCTTAAACTCTGTCCGAATCGTTGTGCCAGATCACCACCTGGCCACTCTGCACCATAACCAAGATTTAAGGTCCAGATATTGAGCTTGACGGATGCACTGTCTTTTTGTGCAAAAGCCGAATGAAAAAAAATCAGCAAAACCGCCAGGGCGAGGATCTTATACATGTTGCAAAGATAAACATCCATTGGATTAATCTACCTTTCATCGCCGACAATCATGCACAATGTCTTGGCTGGTCCTTTGGTTTTGGGTATCTTTACCCTCCATAATAAAATATATGAAAAGGGTTTTAATCACCGGGGCAGCCGGTTTTATCGGTTCTCACCTGTGCGATAAATTTACCAGAGAAGGATACCATGTGATTGGCATGGACAACCTCATCACGGGCAACATACAAAATATTGAGCACCTATTTCCACTGGCCAATTTTGAGTTTTACCACCATGATGTTTCCAAGTTTGTACACGTGCCGGGAGAGATTCATTATATTTTGCACTTTGCATCTCCGGCCAGTCCTATAGATTACCTTAAAATGCCGATTCAAACTTTGAAGGTAGGCTCTTTGGGTACACACAATTTATTAGGTTTGGCCAGGGTTAAAAAAGCAAGGGTGTTAATTGCATCCACCTCGGAGGTTTATGGTGATCCGCTGGTTCACCCTCAGACAGAAGAATACTGGGGCAATGTCAATCCAATTGGACCACGTGGTGTTTATGATGAGGCCAAGAGGTTTCAGGAAGCCATAACCATGGCATACCACACTTACCATGGACTGGAGACACGCATCGTTCGTATTTTCAATACATATGGTCCAAGGATGAGGGTTGAGGATGGAAGGGTTCTACCTGCCTTTTTTTATCAGGCCATCAAAGGATTGGGCCTTACCGTTTTTGGAGATGGTAGTCAGACGAGGTCATTTTGTTATGTTGATGATCTGGTGGAAGGCATATATCGCCTGTTGTTGAGTGATTATCCGATGCCGGTTAACCTGGGTAATCCGGCAGAAATTACCATCAAGGAATTTGCCGATGAGATCATGGCGCTTGTCAACAATCCAAAGGCATACATTTCATACAACCCGCTTCCGGTGGATGACCCCAAACAAAGACAGCCAGACATCACCAAAGCGAAACAAATTTTGGGTTGGGAACCAAAAGTTGACAGGCACGAAGGCTTGCTTCGCACTTATGAATATTTCAAAAAAGTAGTACAATAATTTATGGTTGAAGTACACTATATCGATGGAGAATACCCACTTGAAAAGGACTTATTTGAAGCGGCAGGTCATTTCAACCGGGGCCAAATTGTAGCCTTTCCAACAGATACCGTTTATGCTTTGGGGTGCTCCCTCTACAACAAAGAAGGCATTGACCGTATTTTGAAAGCTACCGGAAAGGAAGAAAAAAAAACCAGGTTGTCTGTACAGGTCAAAGACATCAAATCGATTGCCGCCTTTGTGCTACCCTACTCTACACAGGTCTTCAGGGCTTTGAAAGAATACAGTCCGGGTCCGGTAACATTTATTCTGAATGCCAATAATCATTTGGCCAAATTTTTCAAATCCACCAAGAGAGAAATCGGCGTGAGAATACCATCCCATGCCGTGGCCGCGGGGCTACTCAAATTCAGCCATGATGCTATCATTTCTACTTCCATTCCACTGCCCCCCGATTTGGATGTACACGAGACGGCAGATTACATATTGGAAAATTACAAACACAAGATCGATGTATTGATCCACAGCCAGGTAGAAGCACCTGTGGAATCCACCATCATAGATTGTACTTCAGAAGACATTGTGGTGGTAAGAGAAGGTAAAACCATTATTCCCTAAGAAAATGAAAATTTATACAAAAACGGGCGACAAAGGAGAGACCTCCTTGTTTGGTGGAAGGAGAATCTCCAAAGACGATTTGCGTATTGAAGCATATGGTACGGTTGATGAACTCAACACCTTTGTTGGGGTTTTGCATGATGCCTGTGACGAGAATGAAATCAAAACCGAATTACAAACCATCCAGAGTCTTCTTTTTAATCTGGGTTCGGTGCTTGCTTCAGACCCCGACCAGGACTTCCAATTGCCGGGCATCCAACCAAAACACATCGAAATTTTGGAAAAATCTATGGATAAAATGGATGAACAGTTGCCGGTGCTTCGCAATTTCATCCTTCCTTCTGGGCACCCCTCAGTATCTGCAGCTCACGTGTGCCGGACCGTTTGCAGGAGGGCTGAACGAAGGATTGTAAGCTTGTCGCATTCGGCCAAAATTGATGAGGTCAACGTGATTTACCTCAATAGGTTGTCCGATTATTTTTTCGTATTGGCTCGTTATTTGGGCCATCTCAACAATGCCGGTGAAATCATCTGGCAGTCACAGGCCTGAGACAGATGCGATTTTTTGGATGTACTTCATACAACGGCACCCATTATCACGGCTGGCAAAAGCAGGAAACAACCGATCAAACCATTCAAGCCCAAATTGAAAATTGTCTTTCAATTTTGCTGCGTTCCGAAATTCAAATTACAGGTTGTGGCCGTACCGATGCCGGCGTTCATGCACGTGGTTATTATTTTCATTTTGATTATAAGTCTACATTTCATTACAAAGATGTAGTGTACCATGCCAATAAAATTTTACCGGCCGATATCGTGCTACACCAAATTCTGCCCATGAATTCAGACCTTCACGCAAGGTTTGACGCAAAAAAACGGTCGTACATTTACAAATTAAAATTGGAGAAAAACCCATTCCTGCCCTTTCATACAGAATGGCCATACGCACTTGATGAAGCAGGTTTTACTACGCTCAATCAATTAGCAGCTGAGGTAGGAAAAGCAGATAATTTCAGCAGGTTTTGCAAGACCGGATCCGACGTAGAGAACCATCATTGCATCATTTATGATAGCTTCTGGACATGGAATCAGGCAAATGGAGAGCTGTGTTACCACATTACGGCCAACCGATTTTTGAGAGGTATGATTCGGTTGTTGACGGGCATGATGCTCAATGTAGTGCGCGGCAAGGTAGGCTTTGAAGAGGCCAAATCTTGTTTACACCAACAAAAAGCTTTAAAGATGGTGTGGAGTGCTCCTGCTGAAGGTCTTACCTTATATGGAGTTGACTACGAAGTACCAGAATTACCTCCTTTTAAGCTTGCTTAATACAATGGGTATTGCTCCATAAACCGGTTGACATCTTTGCGTATGCCACCAATCAGCGTTTCGTTGGTCGAATTGCTCAAAATGGCATCGATCCATTCAACGGTTTTCAAACAATCAGCTTCCTTGAAACCACGGGTAGTTACGGCCGCTACGCCCAACCTTATGCCCGATGTAACAAAGGCAGATCGGGAATCGAAAGGTACCATATTTTTATTGGTGGTAATGTCTGCCCTGATCAATGCATTTTCGGCTTCCCTGCCTGTGAGGTCCGGATGCTTGGATCTGAGGTCAATGAGCATGAGGTGATTGTCTGTTCCACCTGATATTACACCATATCCCAAATCATGCAGCGCTGTTGCCATGACGGCTGCATTGGCTTTGACTTGCTGTATATAAGTTTTATACTCCGGTTGCAAAGCCTCTCCAAATGCCACTGCTTTGGCGGCAATGACATGCTCCAGCGGCCCTCCCTGCATACCGGGAAATACGCCGCTGTTGAGGATGGCTGACATCATGATGACTTCCCCTTTTTTCGTTGTACGACCCCAGGGGTTTTCAAAATCACGGTACATCATTATGATACCTCCTCTGGGTCCGCGCAGTGTTTTGTGTGTAGTACTGGTCACGATATGACAGTGAGGCAAAGGATCATTGAGGGTCCTGGCAGCAATTAATCCTGCAGGGTGGGCAATGTCAGCTAGCAGTATAGCACCAACTTCATCGGCGATGGCGCGGAATCGGGCATAATCCCAGTCTCTGCTATAGGCTGACGCGCCACAAATAATAAGTTTGGGCTTTACTTCTCTTGCCTTGGCTGCCACCTTGTCCATATCAATTCTTCCTGTTTCCTGTTCAACCCCATAAAAATGGGCTTTAAAAAACAAACCTGAAAAGTTGACCGCCGAACCGTGGGACAAATGGCCACCATGAGAAAGATCAAAACCTAAAATATCGTCGCCAGGCTGAAGACAGGCCAAAAAAACTGCCGCATTTGCCTGTGCACCGGAGTGAGGTTGTACATTGGCGTAACTGGCACCAAAAAGAGTGCACAGTCGGTCGATGGCAAGATTTTCTATTTCATCCACCACTTCACAGCCTCCGTAATATCTTTTTCCAGGATATCCCTCTGCATATTTATTGGTAAGACAACTGCCCATTGCCTCTAAGACTGCTTTGCTTGTAAAATTTTCAGATGCTATCAGTTCTATGCCAGAACGCTGCCTCTCTTCTTCTCTGCGAATGAGGTCAAATACTGTTTGATCCATAATTTGGTTTGATCGTGATTAGTTGTGCAAAGGTATAAAAAGCCCAACGATTTACCCATACCTGCTACCATCTTGGGTAAATGAAGTATTGAAGGGCCTTATCTACAAAGAGCGCTTCGGATAAGGCAGTTTGTTGTGAAAATGGCAGTACCTGTCCATCACGCAGCAAAAAACGAATGGCCGACTTGGCTTCAGAATAAGCAGTTATTGTCTCCTGACCATTGATCAGCAGGTATCCTTTTTCTTCCCCGGTTAAAGCCATCTTTTCCACTTCTTTTTGTGCTTTTCGATAAGGCTCACTGGCCAAAACCTCAGGGCCACCAATGATAATTCTGGAAAGCTGCCGGTTGACAAGGCCTTTGCACAAATAAGCCAGTACCCGATCTTTGTGATTTACGTTTCGTTTGAGCAGGTCCCATACATCAATGTCGTCGAGGCTTGAAAAAAGCTCCATAATATCGAACTCTGTAATGCTACCAGCACCCGAAGTGAGCAGGGTTTCTAGGGACATGTTCATTTCAACCTTTTCGCCTGCTGCCAGTAGCATTTTTACCCGATCCACGGCTTTTTTAAGCATCTTTTCAGCTACCAGACTAGTTTTGTGCAGGTATACCTGGGCATACATCAGATAACGGGAAACCAAAAATTTTTCAATTGAATGCAGGCCTTTTTCTTCAATCAGCAATTCATTGTCTTTGACCTCCAACATCTTAATGATGCGATCGTAACCCACCACGCCCTCGGCAACACCTGTATAATAACTGTCTCTGCTCAGGTAGTCCAATCTGTCTACATCCAGTTGCGATGCTATGAGACTACTCAGAAATTTTTTCTCGTACCTTCCTTCAAAAATCTGGATGGCCATGGTACCTATGCTACCATAATCACTTTCTACTCTTTTTAGAAAAGCCAGGGTAAGTGCTTCATGGTGTTTTCCTACCAAACTTCCTTCCAAAGCATGTGAAAAGGGACCATGACCTATGTCGTGGTACAAAATGGCCATAGCAGCCGCTTGTCGTTCTTCATCGGTAATTACTACCCCTTTTGATTCCAGCGTATCCAGCCCCCTGTATAACAAATGGGTTGCCCCCAGTGCGTGCTGAAACCTGGGGTGAGTAGCTCCCGCATATACATAATCACTTAGTCCCATTTGGCGAATCCTCCGCAAGCGCTGGAAGTACGGTTGATCAATGAGCTCATAAACTACTTCATCCCTGAAGTCCACCAGCCCGTATATCGGATCGTTGAATAATTTCTTTTTACCCATATTGAATTTAGGTGCGTAGGGGTACAGGCTGCAAATTAGGCAATATTTCAGCAAGCTGGCCAATTTGAGATGTGATTTCTTTGCTATTGGTTAAGATCGCAACTGCACCTGCATTTGGGTAAACCGGCCTTTGAGTTGATGAGATAATGATAGACGAAATGCTTAATTAACACTTTATTATAACTTTACCTGTACTTATTTGTTTTTATATGCGTTCTTTACTCTAAATATCATCCCATTATGGCTGATCCTATTAAAATTTTATGGGCAGATGACGAAATCGAACTGCTGAAACCACAACTATTTTTCCTTGAAAAAAAAGGTTATGACGTCATTACCGTATCCAATGGTTATGATGCTTTGGAAACAATGACCACCGACAAAGGTATTGATGTTGTTTTTTTGGATGAAACCATGCCCGGATTATCAGGCCTTGAAACCCTTGCCAGAATCAAAACCGTACAGCCCGGCATACCGGTAGTGATGATTACCAAAAATGAGGCTGAAAACCTGATGGAAGAAGCCATTGGCAGCCAGATCGATGATTACCTTATCAAACCGGTAAACCCCAATCAAATCCTGCTGACGTTAAAGAAGTTGATCGACAATAAAAGGTTAATTTCAGAGAAGACCGCAACCGATTATCAGCAGGAATTCAGATCCATACTGATGGAAATCAACAGCAACCCGGGCGAAATAGAATGGGTAGAGATTTATAAAAAAATCATTGCCTGGGAAATCCGAATCGACGATAACAATCTTCAGGAAATGAAGGAAATTCTGGATATGCAGAAAAAAGAAGCGAACAAGGAATTTTCGAAATTTATCATGAACAATTACGTCAATTGGGTCAAACAAAACAAGGGTCCATTGCGCAGTCCGGACATCATGAAACATTTCGTATTTCCGGCATTGAACGAAGATAAACCCGTAGTATTTCTCCTGCTTGACAATCTTCGTTTTGATCAATGGAAGGTCATAGAACCCATTATCACAGAACTCTATCGGGTAGAGTCAGAAGATTATTTTTTCAGCATCCTGCCCACCAGCACTCAATACAGCAGGAATGCCATATTTGCAGGACTAATGCCCCGGGACATAGAAAAAAAATATCCGGATTGGTGGCTTAATGACAATGAAGAAGGGGGTAAAAATTTGAAAGAAGACGAATTGTTGGCAGAACAGGTCAAGCGATGGGTGCGCAAGGAAATGAAGGTAGACTATACCAAAGTGACCAATACCACCAACTCCAAAAACCTGACAGACAATGTGCTCAACTACACCCAAAATCATTTGACAGCCATCGTTTACAATTTTATTGATGCTTTGTCCCATTCCAGGACCGAGATGGAAGTAATCAAAGAGTTGGCGTCAGATGAAAAAGCATATCGGTCATTGACAAAATCGTGGTTTTTGAATTCCCAGCTTTGGGCTGCATTGCAAAAACTGGCGGAAAAAGATATCGTTTTGTTTATCACTACAGACCATGGTACCATACGGGTCAACAATCCTGTAAAAGTAGTAGGAGACAAAGATACTACCACTAATCTTAGGTACAAGGTGGGTAAAAATCTAAATTACGACCGCAAAGAAGTTCTGGAAATCAAGGATCCGCACGAGGTGGGTTTGCCCAAACCCAATGTAAGTTCAACTTTTATTTTTTGCAGGGAAAACAATTTCTTTCTTTACCCCAACAACTACAATTATTTCCACAATTTTTACAAAGACACCTTTCAACATGGAGGCATATCTATGGAAGAAATCATCTGTCCCTTTGTAAAACTGTATCCTAAAAACAGGAAGTCGTAACCTATTTTTTAACAACCTGTGGATTGCCAATGAAACTGATGCGCCTGCCGAAACGGGTGGCTTCTTTCATCACCATGGTATTCCATTTCCAGATACCCAAGTCCATTGTTTTAATTTCCAACACATCGTCTTTGTGGTATCGGTAGGTCTTAAAATAATTGGTCACGTAGTAGTAGTTTTCATCAGCCTCTACCCTTTTGAGGTCAATGATGGTAAACCACATCAAACCCACAAACAATACATAACAAGAACTAAGAATGAGTCGTGAAATGGGGGCTGTAAGCATTGGTAAATCCCCTTCATCGGATAAAAAAGAGGCCATGACCAACATACCAAAAAAGGTCACATAAAATACTGGTAAAAATATTTTCCAGAAGAGGGTATGGTTAGACGAAAGTCTGTACATGGTTATTGTGGGTTTTGATCGGCAGGCTCTGGGAGGGCTTCACCTTCTTCCAAAGCCAACGCGTCTTTGCGTTCTACTGATTTGACCACCATGATGCTCACCTCATACAACAAGAGTACGGGCATGCTGATGAGTATCTGAGATACCACATCGGGTGGTGTAACGATGGCTGCAACTATAAAAATAATTACGATGGCATGTCTGCGATACGTTTTGAGGAAGGCAGAACTGATGATACCAATTTTACCTAAAAAGAAAGCCCCCAGAGGTAGTTCAAAAATTAAACCCGTGGGAATGGTAAACATGGTCATATAATTGACGTAAGATGATAGCGTGGGCGCATTGACGGTGGCTGTACCTACCGAATAATTACCAAGCCAGGTAATGGCAAAAGGGGCTATGACAAAATAACCAAACATCACACCTGAAATGAAAAGAAAACTGCACACAAAGACGATGCCACGGGTAACCTTTCTTTCATTGTCGTACAAACCTGGTTTTACAAATTTCCAGATTTCCCAAATAACCAGAGGAAATGACATGATTAATCCTAGCCAGAATGCCACTGTAAAATGTACGAAAAATTGCTCTCCAAACTCACGGGTTGTAAGGGTAATCTGGGGAGGTGTGAGGCAGGCAGCTTCACCCAGACTGCACAAAAAGCGATAAGTAATAAAATCTTGCCGAAGTGGGCCAAAGATGAGGGTATTAAAAGTAAAATCCTTGGCTGAAAAGACAATGATGCCACATATCAGGATCGAAAGTGCAGCCCTGAGTATGTGCCAACGAAGGGCTTCCAAATGGTCGAGAAAACCCATTTCAGCCTCACCTTGTTTTGCTTTTTTACTAAAAAGTGCCAATTTTCGTTTTTATAAGTTTGCAAAGATACTTATATGAAAGCACATGTTGCAAGTTACTTAGACCCATTGAAGCAATTCATCGTCAAAATAACCTATTCAGTACGCACAATACCTCATAAATCGGAATAATTCAAAAGATTAAGACAATTTTTTATCTCAATCGTTTAGCAATAAACACATGTTTTTTTTTGAAAGGGGTTTTTAATTCTTTATCATTGTAAAATCAAACATTTGAAGTTGTTCAATTTAAAATATAAAGTTTTATTCTTCTTTATTTTTTCCTTACTTTCTTCCGTCCAAGGCCAAATCAACGGACTTGAATTATTGCAGGGTAAAGAAAGTCAAAAACTGGAATTTACCTTTACCCGTGGCTTTATTGTGCTTGAGGTGAGATATGCAGGGTTTTTTCCACTGAAGTTTGTTTTTGATACGGGTGCACAAAACACCATTTTTTTTGACCGTTTTACAGCAGAACTGGCGCCAATCAGTTATGATCGTGTTATCCACGTGGTCGGCTCAGATCTTTCCAGCAGTGTAGCGGCACGCATTGCCCGAAACATGCCGATCAAACCCGGGCACCTGGCAGAAGTAAAAAGAGATGTCATCGTTCTTGAGGAAGATTTTATCCACATGGATGAAATAATTGGAGAGCCTGTCCACGGTATTTTGGGCGCCGATTTCTTTAAGGGACTTATTGTTGAAATTAATTATAAAAAACAATACCTCCGCCTTTTCGATCCCAAACATTTTAAAGAAGAAAAACTTAACACCTACACCCCTCTGGAAGTGGATTTTGCAGACAGCAAACCGTACATCGTAGGGCAGGTTACTATGCCCGGAGGACAAAAATCAAGGGTAAAGATGTTGATGGATACAGGTGCTTCCATCTCAATGCTTATCCACAATGATACAGATGCCAGCCTAATACTGCCACCCAATGTCATCCGGGGAAATTTGGGCAAAGGCATTTCCGGCAATCTTTCAGGCTATGTGGGTCGCATCCGGCAACTCACCTTTTCTGGTTTTTCATTCGAACAGATGGTATCCTATTTTCAGGAATACAATGCCGATCTTTTTCACGATACTACCACCGTTAAAAGAAACGGCATTATTGGAAATTTTATCCTGGATCGATTCAATGTGATCATCGATTATCTTAATGAAAAAGTATATGTTAAGCCGGAAAAAAAATACAACCGACATTTTGCCTTTGACAGAAGTGGCATTGTAGTATTTGCTCATGGCAAGGATCTTAAACAATTTGTTGTCAGTGATGTCATTGAATCTTCTCCCGCTTATGAGGCTGGCGTGCGTGCCAACGACATCATCACTAAAGTTTGCTTTTCTTCATCTCAAAACCTGAGCCTTGATCGGCTTAACCATATATTTTCCGGTAAAGTTGGCAAGAAGATCAAAATTAAAGTTATGCGAGAAGGAAAGACGCTGCAATTTACTTTCAGGCTTCGCGAATTGTTGTGAACGTGACCAAATGCATTGTATTTCCTACCTTTGCAAAAAAAAAGAAACATGCTCAACCTTTTTTCTCAGCCCAATTTTTTTCTCATTGCAGGTCCATGTGTAGTAGAAGGAGAAGCCGTTGTTTTTGAGATTGGTCGTCAGGTCAAGGCCATTTGTGACGAGTTGCAAATTCCTTATGTATTTAAAGCATCCTATCGCAAGGCAAATCGGTCGAGCATTAAATCATTTACGGGCATAGGAGATCAAAATGCTTTGCAATTGATACAGGCCGTAGGCAAAGAACTAGGTGTGCCTGTTACTACAGACATTCATACCGATGAAGAAGCAGCCCTGGCGGCAAAATACGTAGACATTTTGCAAATCCCTGCTTTTCTGTGCAGGCAAAGTTCTCTATTGGAAGCAGCCGCGCATACTGGCAAATATGTTAATATTAAAAAAGGGCAGTTTATGAGTCCTGAAGCCATGCAGTTTGCAGTACAAAAAGTGAAGGAAGCCGGCAATGACCGGGTAATGTTAACCGATCGTGGAACCACTTTTGGATACCAGGATCTGGTGGTTGATTACAGGGGCTTACCTACCATGCAGGGTTTTGGGGTACCGGTCATCATGGACTGTACACATTCACTGCAACAACCCAATCAAACCTCGGGTGTAACAGGCGGCAGACCCGATCTCATTCCAACCATTGCCAAAGCGGCAGTAGCCGTGGGAGTGGACGGTCTCTTTATTGAAACACACCCAAGGCCTTCAGAGGCAAAATCTGATGGTGCCAATATGTTGCCTATCGAACAGCTGCGCCCCTTATTAGAACAATTGGTAAAAATAAGGGCGGCCATTCGTCCCTGATTATGGTTAAAGAAGTTGAAATAAAGGTACTGCCCGCTCATATACAAGATGCAGAAGCCATTCGAATAGCCAGCTTACAAAAAGCAGGCCTGCCTCAAAAAGGTAATTGGGTTGTAACCCTACTCAAACGATCCATCGATGCCAGAAGTCGGCAACCCATTTATTTGCTAAGAGTTCGTATTACTGACCCTCTGCACGCTTCCGACTTTGATCCACCTGCCATTACTTTTTACCATGTCAAAGAAAGACCTAAGGTAGTTATCATTGGAGCTGGTCCTGCTGGCTACTTTGCGGCATTGCAGTGTCTTGAACTCAACCTATGCCCCATTGTAGTTGACAGGGGCAAAGATGTACAAGGGAGGAGACGTGATTTGAGAGCCATCCAGCAACTGGGTGAGGTCAACCCACATTCCAATTACTGTTTTGGAGAGGGAGGTGCCGGTACCTACAGCGATGGTAAGCTTTACACCCGGTCGCACAAAAGAGGTGACATAGAAAAAGTTCTCCGATTGCTGGTAAATCATGGTGCCACAACCGATATTCTTTTTGATGCCCATCCACACATTGGATCCAACAAATTGCCACAGATTGTAGCTGCCATCCGCAAAACAATAGAAGATCATGGAGGTGAAGTCCACTTTGACACATGGATTACTGAATTGGAGATCAAAGATAAAACCTTAAGATCGGTGCGCAGTCATGATGGTAGAGAATTTATGGGTGAAGCCTTCATCTTAGCCACTGGCCATTCAGCGAGAGACATATACCATTTGCTATACGCAAATAACATCGCCATTGAAGCCAAGCCATTTGCCCTTGGGGTTAGGATTGAACACCCTCAGCGATTTATTGACAAAGTACAATACAAACAGGATCCGAGAGAGGAAAATCTGCCGGCGGCCAGTTATAAAACCGTTTGTCAGATTGATCAGACCGGGGTGTTTTCTTTTTGTATGTGCCCGGGTGGTCTGGTAGTACCTGCGTCTACTGCACCCGGAGAAATTGTAGTCAATGGTATGAGCCTATCAAGAAGAGACAGTCCCTTTGCCAATAGTGGTTTTGTTACCTCTATTGAATTAGATGAACTTAATAAACACGGATATAAAGACACCTTTGCCAGTATGGATTTCCAAGCCGGTGTTGAGCAAAAAATGTTTCAGCTGGGTGATGGATCCCAAAAAGCCCCCGCCCAGAGAGTGGATGATTTTGTAAAAGGAAGAATCTCTTCTGATTTGTTTGAGACCTCATACATCCCGGGACTCTTCAGTGCCCCACTTCACGAACAGCTACCCCACTTCGTTGCCCACAGATTGCGTCTGGCCATAGCACAAATTGATAAATCCATGAAAGGCTTTCTCAGCCATGAAGCCAATGTAATTGCCACCGAGAGTCGTACCTCGTCTCCCATCAAAATACCAAGAGATCCCGTTACCCGCATGCATCCGCAAATCAAGGGGTTGTATCCCTGTGGTGAAGGAGCAGGTTATGCAGGCGGGATACTGAGTGCTGCTATGGATGGGCAGAATGTGGCGGTAAGTGTTGGGGAGATGATAGGGGCTAGGGGCTAGGGGCTAGGGGCTAGGGGCTATGTTGTCTCATAAAATAGCTTGACAGAGTTCTACCCTAAACCCTAAAACATGTGG